>RHMF01001243.1_pt1 | contig 11628 bp, 13 predicted proteins | sample 5365151 | NCBI WGS metagenome assembly RHMF01 (sample SAMN10266501, study PRJNA497801) | feces metagenome | isolation source: feces | host: Bos taurus | place: China: Prairie of Fairy Mountain | collected 2017-08-14 | reverse complement strand
GAGAGAGAACCCAGTGGTAAACATGGACTACTTGATTACGCACACGGCGTGGATTGAGACTAACCATAATTTCCGTATCCCTAAAATTCGGATGTTCAAGCCGGAAGAGGTGAGGAGAACCAAGAGAGGGAAGCTAATTGAATTCGAAGAGACCGAGAACGTCTATGTGTATATCGCTACTAACTTCGAGAAAGAACTCTTGAAGAAGACTATCTATGATAAATACCGTGAGCTAGTTGGTCACGAGTACAAAGAGCTAGGGGTTAAGGCTCGTTCTACTGTCGCAGACGATGCTCAAGGCAAAGCCGCAGTTCAGCCACGGGTTAATGCCAAGCCTATCGCTAAAGAAGGTGCAGTAATTAGCGGCGGCGAAGTTATCAGCTCTAACGGAGATGGCCTATCTGTATGACCGTAGCGTATATCATATCGCAGATTTTAGGTTGGGTGGCTACATTTTTCCGTGCTGGCGGGATGTTGGCTAAAAACCCGATGGCGATAAAATGGTTAGTCAGTATAGGTAATTTGGGGTGGGCCATATCCGGCATACTGACTGAGAATGTGCCATTGATTGCAAGCAATGTACTTTGTTTAGTAGTCATGGTAGTAGAAATTATTAAAAATAAAATGGAGAAGAAAAATGGACCCAAGACATCCAGAACTCGCAGTGTCGAGGATAAAAGAACTCATTGAGCAATATGACCGTATCGAAAAAGATATGGCAAAAGCAACTACCACCGCCAAATTAGCTCAATTAGAGAGAGAAGGCGGTCTAGTTGTGCAGGAGATTTGTCTAGTCGCCCCTCGCATTCACGAAGCGATGATGCAGACTTCTCGCCAAAGGAGATACGACCTTTCTCACGGTATTGCTTTCGGTTATACTCCCGAAGAAAAAGTCGGCAAATATACTAAGGCTACTATTGGCATGAAACAAACTTCTGCTAGTGGTGGACTAGACGAGAAGGAAGAGGCTGAGTGGAAAACGACCGAAGAGAAACCTAAGAAGAAAACCACACGTAAGAAGAAAACCACAAAGAAGGCTGATAAATAATGGAAGTGGAGATTATCTCTGGAAACCCATCACCAAAGCTGTCGGACCTCAACAGCAAAGCTATCAGCAAACTGTATGAGCTGCTGGACGGTCTTGATGCCAAGTCTGACCCAGATCTAGTCAGGGCTGTAGTGGAATCTTTGGCTAAGCTTAATTCATCGCTTAAGGGCAGCGATATTCTCCCCCAAGAAGAAACTGAGGCCGAAAAGGCTGAGAGATTAAGTAAAGAAGCAATAGCGGAGGCACTAACATCATGATGAACACTGATGACTTGATAAAGGCTGTTGAGCAATGGGGGAGAGACAAAGATTTGCACGACCCAATAATGCAGTATGCAAAACTTAATGAAGAGGTTGGTGAAATAGCGCACGAGCTTACCAGGGGTAGACTAGAGTCCGCCGAGCTTATTGATGCTATCGGAGATACTGCCGTGACGCTAATCATATTGGCAGATATACTAGGAACAGATTTACATTATTGTCTAGGACAGGCTTGGTGGCAAATCAAAGACAGAACTGGCCATACTGAAAATGGAAGCTTTGTAAAAGATGTCTAAGATAGTCGAGAATGAATACACCGGGACGGAGACGCTCACCTCCGACCAGATTCGGCGTGCGCTCTCCGGTGATTTTGACGGCTTCAAGTACTTCTTTGAAAATTGTCTACTTATCCAGGACAGAGACACTAGGCAGTATATACACCCTACCATGAACGCCGGGCAACAGATGATTGCGAAGGCTATATTCAAGAATGTAGATAAGAAGACGAGGAAGAATGAACACAGAGAGATTGTGGTTATTGGCCCTCGTCAGTTTGGAAAGTCTACCTTATTCACGTCTATGGGATACTACCTACCAGCGTATGTGCCAGGCATGGAGAACCTTAACACCGTCCACACTCTCCAGACTGGTACTACTGCCGGTAAGTACTTCAAGCAGAAGATTGCGCCGATTATCGCTAACGTGCACCCAAGCATATTCCCAACTATAGAGAGAGATACTCTCGGTACGTCTACCCTGTTGAAGTTCAAAGATATTAAGGGAATACCGAGGGGCGGCTACTATGAAATTACCTCTGCCGGCTCAAACTCTGTCCGTTCCGGCACTGTTTCTGTCTGGCTTTGCGATGAGCCTTCCGAATATCGTAATCCAGAGATGGTGGAAGATGCTGTATCCGGTGCCATCTCTTCCTATGCCTGGTCATTCACTGCCTATATCGGTACTTTCTCTGACAGGCTTTCCGACTACTTCCTGAATAAGATTAAACTGGCATTGGACAACCCGGACGAGATTGAACTAATTTTTATCCCATGGTTCTTAGTTTACGGAAGAGAAGGGGACGGTCTAGGTTTTACCGAAGACCAAATGACAGATTATGACAGAGAGGTTATCGTTCCAGAGATGCGTAAGTGGGGAGTGCCGCAAGATGAATGGTTCGACAAGTTGGGGTGGTATCACACTAGGGCATTACGTACTTCTAAGATGCGCTACGAGTTCCCCTCTTCAATAGACGATATTATCACGATGACATCCGACAGATTAGTATTTAATGAGGAGTCTATCAGAAAACAAGAGAAAAATATCCGGGCTGGTAAAAAATATCGAATCGTCACTGATAATTCTACGAATAAAATCGAGGCTCAAGAAACCGACGTTTCTCCCTTCACTATTTTTAGAGAGCCAATTTATGGCCACCAATATCGAATTGTGATTGACCCGATTACCGCACAGAGCGCGGATACAGATAATTTTGTGATGCACGCAATGGATATGAATACGCACGAGCAGGTTGCCGTGTTTAGAGAGAGAGGATTACAGGACGAGGATTATGCTGACTGGGCCGTATCTATCGGGACGATATATAACAAAGCTCAGCTTTGCCCAGAGTCTAATGTGGCTAATGGTTTCGTCGTTGCAGTGAATTCTAGGAGGTACTACAAGTGGTTTTATCAAAATAAGAAGAATAAAGCAGATAGAATCCCCGGAATTAGAACTACGGTAAGCTCGAAAGAGAGAATGATAGATAAATTGGGGACTTTACTAGACAGAGACAACATAATCATTCATGACGAATATACTATAAATGAGCTTCTTAACTTTGTAAGACACACTAAGAAACGGACTGATGGGTCGTCGTATGTTCGCTATGCTGCTAAGGCCGGGCATCATGATGATGATATTGCGGCTCTCTGGATATACGCTGGCAGCCTCGATATGTATCAAATTGAGGGGCGTAGGCATTCTGGATTTGCCGTGATATAATAAAAGTGGCGCTGTGGCAGAGAAGTCGATGCGCTGGTCCGCAAAACCAGTTACCCCGGGGCAGTTCCGGGCGGCGCCTCCAGAGGCGAGTAACTCAGCTGGTCAGAGTGCCATTCTGATAAGATGGAAGTCATAGGTTCAAATCCTATCTCGCCTACCAGTCGGGGTAAGTTAATTGGTAAACTCCCGGACTCCAAATCCGGAGAATCTAGGTTTGAATCCTAGCCCCGGTGCCAGGTTCCTTAGCTCAACAGTAGAGCGCCACCCTGAAGAGGTGGGCGTACCTGGTGCGACTCCAGGAGGGACCACCACAACCCGTCATAGTTCATCGGTTAGAGCACTAGATTGTCAATCTAGAAAGAGGAGTTCAACTCTCCTTGGCGGGACCACAAGGTCGCATGGCCAAATTGGTTAAGGCATCAGTTTCTCAGATTGAAGATTCTGGGTTCGAATCCCAGTGCGATCACCATTCCAGGGTGTGGCGCAGTTGGTAGCGCGCGTCGCTTGGGACGACGAGGCCGCTGGTTCAAGTCCAGTCACCCTGACCACATGGAAGATGAACTGAGAGGGTCTCAGCACCGCTTGCTAAGCGGATGGCAGTCGCAAGGCTGTGAGTGTCGGGAACTCCGTCTTCCGCCATAATGGAGGGTACAGTTCTGGTGAACTGGCGAGCCTCATAAGCTCGATAAAGGCACGGTTCGATTCCGGCCCCTCCAACCAGGAGAGTATCCGGCTGGATGAGGAACCTGTCTTGAAAACAGGCGAGGGTAAAACCTTTTAGAGTTCGAGTCTCTAGCTCTCCGCCACGGGGCATCGCCAAGCGGCTAAGGCATCGGGTTTTCAGCCCGACATCCATGGGTTCGAGTCCCATTGTCCCGACCATTGTCTTGTCGTCTAATGGTAGGACATATGCCTCTGGAGCATAGTATTCTGGTTCGAGTCCAGACGAGACAGCCATAATCTCGGATGGACAAATTGGTAAAGTCACTCGGCTTTGACCCGAGAATTTGAAGGTTCGAGTCCTTCTCCGAGAGCCAAGCCCAGTTAGCTCAGTTGGAAGAGCAAGAGACTTCTAAGCTCAAGGTCGTAGGTTCGAATCCTACACTGGGTACCAACTAGAAAGGAGAATAAATGGATATAGCAAAAGATATTGTGGATAAATACACTACAGAGCAAATCATTGCTTTTTTATGTCACAAAATGGGCGGAGTGTCCCAAAACTTCAAGGTCGGTCTGAAAGTTTGTAAGGCTGAGCCTTTGTGGATCAGTATGGGTGATATAGAGCAGGTTAAAGATATACTTCGAGAGATGAAGGCTAGGAATGACGCTCGCGAAGCCGCCAAACAAATGTGATATAATGGTATTGTAATTTAATAAGAAAGGAATGTTCCGATGGCAGAAGAAACAACGCCAACGGCGCCCGCTGAAGCTCCGAAAGCTCCAGAGAGTGTAGCCGACAATTCTACAAACACTAACCCTGCGCCGGCACAGGCGCCAGACATGCACGGCTTTACTAGCGAGCAGCTAGCCGACATGAAAAAATTCTTCGATAACAACGGAGGATTTGACGGGGTAAAAGCTAAGATCAGCAACCCAGAAAAACCTGTGGAAAAACCTGTGGAAAACTCACAAACACAACCACAGAAAACAGAAGAACCCACCTCACACACACAGGAGCCAACGCAAACGCAAGCTTCACAAACCCCACAAGGGGCCATTACTGCTCAAGAGTTTTTAGCTAAGCAGTATTTCAAATCACTCGCCGGTGAAGAAAAATATGCACCAATCGCTAAGGGTATTGAAAACGGTGACTACCTAAAGGAGATGGCCGCCTTTGGCATTAACGCCCTTAATCAGGATGGTAGCATTAACGACCAAAAGGTCCGGATGTATCTTGACCTTAAGGCACAGACTGTGCCAGCCAAACCAACTGAGAGCGAACCGAATGCTTCAGCTGCACCAACCGTCAACTACACAGAAGTTGGTGAAAACGGATTTACCGACATCAACCAGGCTTATAAAGTCTTGATGGAGCCAGGTAACCCAAATATGGCTAAGGCTGAAGAGTTCATTAGGAACCACTTTAATCCTAATGCTGGTAAAAAATAGAGTCTTGTAGTATAATAAGGATGTCTCCTTTCTGCCCACGAAAGGGATAGTTGTTATAAAATGCCCTGTCTCTGTATGACCTGCAGGGCATTTTTCTTATTGTGTTAAAACATTGGTATAATGTAAGTATGGAAATTGATATGAATAAAGATAACTGGCCCAATCCTTGCCCGAAATATGACTGTCGCAAAAACAGTTGCAAGTGTGGTCTAAAATATGTGAATATCCCACTAGGTTTGTCAGAAGAATTCGCACCGACTAAGGGGGCGTACTGTAACGCTATCGTTGAATATGAAGACACTGGCGCTGTGTATATTTACAGCAAAGAAGGTATTCCTGTTTTGATAAAGGAGGGAAATGCCTCTTAAAAGCAAGCCAATTTACATATTAAGGCCAGACGAGACCTATTATTGTGGTCCTGGTTTTGTGCCATATTATTACAAAGAAGAGTTAAAAGAGAAAGGAGATAAGTAATGGCAAGTGGAGACACTAGAACCCAGCAATATCTCGGTATAGCTGCCAACGGAAGAAGGGCGGATTTGCCAAGTGAGACATGTTGTGAAACTCGCACACAAACTTTAATCAGGAATGTCGCAGAAAGGGTTATCTCATTAGAGGAGGAAGTAGAGCGAATCGAGAATAACCCAGACGTATTTGATATCGTAGACACGTATCAGGATTTGCAAAATTACGACACTACGCAATTAACAGATAAAGACATTATTCGTGTTTTGAACGATAATACTCATGATGGCTATTCTACCTATTATCGCTGGAATGCCACAACAAACCAATTTGATTATGTCGGTAAAGTTGATGCTTTTGTGTTCGAGGAATTTACCTTTACATTGCTAGACGGTACTACCGTAACCAAAGAATTTGCTGTGCACAATGAAGGAGCATAATCATGGATATGCAAAATGTTTCAAATTTGGTAATTCCAGAAGGTGAGGTTAGAACTATTCATGACGAAAACGGCAATCTATTATGGGGGAAAGTAAATTATAATGTCAAATACGCTGGTGACACTTTCCAGCAATATTATAGTGGAAAGAACTTTTGCAGCAGCGTGCGGGTTTTTTCGAACAACGCATTACGATTAAACTTCGGTGACCAGAGTCAAATCCCCCAAACCTTTACATTATCGTTCATCTGCCCGACGCTGCCCACGTCTCCAAAAACAGCGAGCGTTCTCGTATATTACAATGGAAGCGCGAACACTGGGAAAGTTGCTGAAATCAACGCCGTCAGTGGGCAAAGGGTTTCGGCCACAGTATCTTTGTCTAGTGATCAATGGGCATCGTTGCAGAGTGGTTCTGGCGGTTTTATTCAGATGTATAGCTCTGGCGCTTGGACTGGAACGACAGCTGATGGTTATGGGGAACCACAGATTGAAGCGGGGACTTATGTAACCTCATATGAGCCCTTCGTTGGTGGACAGCCGAGCCCGTCGCCATCTTTTCCGCAAAACGTGGAAGTAGTGTCTGGCCAGCAGACGGTGACGGTCTCGGATGGCGATAGCCAAAGCCAAAGTTATGCTGTGAATCTTGGCTCTCTCGAACTCTGCAAGATTAACAATTGTCGAGACTATATCTACAAAAGTGGGGGTGATTGGTATGTGCATAAGGCAATCGGGAAAATATCAAGCTATAACGGAGAAGCCATCACGACAGATTATATCTCAACAACTGGTATTCTTACTAATGGGGCGACAGTTTATTATTGCTTTGCTGCCGCAACTGACACCAAAATCACGGACACTCCACTGATTAGCCAGCTTAATTCTATTCATCAGTTCCTAACTCGTTATGGCTACAATGCTACAGTTTCCGGTGATTTGCCTTTAATTATAGACAAAACTAATTTATAGAAGAAGTGGCCACCGAACCAAGGTGGCTTTTTCTTGTTTTGGGTAAAGTGTAGTAAAATTAAACTATGGATAATATATTACCTGATAATGAATTTGTAGAGATAGAAGGAAGGCAATATCTAAACCCTCAAACCGGTCTAGATGAGTCCAATGCTTTTATCGAAAACCTTAGGGCCACTCAAGGCCAACAAAATCAGCAAATAGCATCTGACACTTATAATTTAGGCACAGATGTTCAGTCTGTCCAAGGTGGTCTAGGCGCCAATACGCCAGCGAATATGGGGTATTTTACTAGTAGGTATCAGACTCCACAGACCAATTCAGCCGTGGCGAATCTTAGAGCAGCCGCACAGGCTAGCGCTTTGAACGAAGTTTTGTCTAATGAACAAGCAATCTGGAAGAAGAGATATAATGACGCTTACAAGGCAGCTCAGAGAAGAGCTAGTACACGAAGCCGTGGGGGAGGTGGAGGTGGAACATCTGGTGGGACCGGAGACGATGGCAATACTTCCACATGGGGTGGTGAGGTGGACACGGAAGAATCTCCAACTAGAGAGTTTTATGGTGTACCCGGGGCTGACGTATCTGAAACCGATACTCACTATGTTTATACGGACCAAAATACTGGTGAAAAAGTTTATGTTTCAAAAGACTACATGAACAAAATCTATGATAAGAATGGCAATATAACAGATGATGGCGCCGTGATATTAGACACTAGAAGATTGTTAGGATTATAATATGGCTAGAGACGAAAAAGATTACATGACCAACCCTTCGCTGATTCAGCGAGTGACTGATTATATTACTCAGGGTGGTCGGCCAGAATACCAAGAAGCTACTGAACACCCGAAGACATTATCGGTATATAATGAACCGTATGCTAAACAAAATGGAGCGGCCCTAGGGACTTTCGAATACTATGTAGATGATGCTGGTAGATTGACCAAGGGCATCGCAGATATGGGAATAAGCGACCCATTCACAAAAATAAATTCTCAAATAGACATGAATGTCTCTCTCCAGGCTCCGAAAGTTAAGATAGACGGTAATAGGGTAGTAGTACAGGCTCCGAAAGATGTCTTGTCTTCTCCTCTTGTTTCTCAAATTAAAGAAGAATTGCAATCATTGAAGGGGTCGGACTTAAAAAGTGAAGAAGTGCAAAATGCAATAAAAGCATTAAACGAAGAAATATCGACTGGGCTCAAAGACTCACTCTTGAACTCAGCCACTGGATGGACTAGAGACCAGTATAATGACTACCAGTATGCTAGGCAGTCCGTAGCTGGCACGAACCCGATGAAGTCATCTAATAAAATCAAGGGCTATGATAAAGACGGAAGTATCATAATGAAAACTCCACAGGAGTGGGTAGATTATTATCGTCAGTTCTATAATACCGATGAGAGAGGGAAAGCCTATAAAAAGTCGTTTTATTCTAGCGATCCATATGAACGCACTATGGCTCTAGTCATGGGTCAAGGCAATAAGGTGCCAGTTTATGGGTTTGATGCCGCCGAAAGGATGGGGGAAGGCTGGAAAGCTTTCGTGAATCAGATGGGAAAGTTTCCAGAAGGTATGCTGCGTTTCTTAGCTGAGGATAACGACACAAAAAGGCTTGATGGCATAGTCAATAATAAGAAAATCCCGATTGGGTCTATGCGAAAATTCAACGTCAATACTGAAGATGAATTCAACGCTAAGAAAGAGTCTATCAAAGGCAAGTCTTGGGATGAGCTATCGGATGATGACAAGGCGTTCATAGCTATACTCGGCGTTTCCAGAGAAGGAGAGCTAGAGAGAGAGGCCGACACTACTGAGGCGATGAAAAACTACCGTGGTAGTAGGACTAATACTTTTGCCTGGGACACTAATCAGCAAGACTATGAAAGAGCGGAGAGAAAAGCTGCTCGCCAAATCAGTACTGAGGATCTAAACAATGCCACGTCGGACGATAAGGAAAAATCAAAGGATGCCATAGATAGGATTTTATCAAACAACTCGTTCGAGAAATATCGTACTGCCAGGAATAACTACGATACCTGGCAGGGCTATCAAGATTGGACAGAAGAAGGAGAAAGAGAATTAGCGAGTACCGCCGATTGGTCTGGCTCTGAACAATGGTGGGGGAACTTAACCGGCACAATCGGCAGATACTTATGGGAAAATGCAGTCGTACAAGGCGCCACTGGGGGCTTTGCCATGAATGCAGTTTCAGATAAAATTGGAGCACATATTGTCGGGAAACTAGCACAGAATGGCATAGCCCCTACATCTAGATTTGGTAGAAACGCTATGCAATTCACGGCTAATCTTATTGGCACTATCCCAGAAGACATCTTGCAAACATCTGTCGATAATGTATTGACCTATAACATTAAGGATAACACTGCTTTACTTAATCCTGAGCAAATGTCTGAGAACTTTAGAAATAACCTTATATTTATGGCTGGATTTAACACAATAAGAGCCGGCCTAAGCGCAGTTAAGCGAGCTCGTTTAGCAAAGCAAATTGCGAAGGCAGCTGATTTGGATGAAGAGCTGGTCATTGGCAAGTTCGCTGATGCAGATGATGTCGCAAGGGCGGCTAGCAAAGGCCAAGAAATTAAGGTAGATGGCGACAAGGTCTCTACTGTAGATGTCGATGGTAATGAGACGGTACTTAAAAACACTACGCCAGAAGAAGCCAATATCGCTCAGCAAACGATTAGACCACAAGAAGCAGCAGAGAATGCGCCAGCAAAAACAACTCTAACCGAAACGCCAAATGTTGAGGATTTAATTGACGGATCAGAACCTACTGCTAAAGTTTCTGAGCCGGAACCTGAGGCTGAAACTGCTAAAACCGAAATAGAAGAACCAAGAGCTGAAGCAGAAACTACCAGAGTCGAGACAGAAGAACCAAAAGTCACTGTGGAGGTTGACACTCCAGATGGCCCAGTCAGAACAGAAACTGTCGATTATATGTTTAATAAAATCGATGATGCCGCTACGCCTGGGACTAAAATTGAAAATACTCCTGCCGGTGTAAAACATTGGCACACAAAGGCCCTTGATTTTGTTACTAACTTAGCGCAAAATAAATTATTTAGAGAATTTCGTACTAGGTTTGGTGATATTACTACTTCTGAATTCGACTGGATTTTTCACAATTCTAAAAACGGTATGACTCCAGACCAAATCATTGGCACAGTAGACCCAGTGAGTGGCAGGACGATTACTCAGAATACAATCGACGCTGCTAAGTGGTGGGCTAATAATCCTATTGTTCAAAAGCTTCGTATGGGTTCTCGTAAGGCACTAGGCCTAGAGGGCGATGTGAATATACTGGGCTATTTGCCGCATACGAGTTATGACCCGGCTAACCTATCCTATGATGAGGCATTAACTGGACAGTTGTGGAGAGAATATACCGGTAAATCTACGGTTGGAGATGATGGTAAGTTCATTGGCTATGGCGGAACTTTTGAAGGGCGATTCAGGACTTACGCATCTAATATGCTCTGGGATATTAGGGGGAAAGAAGTGGCTGCTGCTAAGCTTATTGAAGAAGCACAGATGGAAGGTAAGACTTTAACTCCAGAGCAGGCTATGAAAGCGGTAGAGGGCGGACAAGATATCCAAGCGAAGGTCAATGATGCTCCGTCTACTAAGGCTCTAACTAAAGAATTGTCCTCTGATTCTGGGTATGATAAGAAAGTATATGAAGATATAGATAAGAAAATTAAGGAAGAAGCTCCGAAGTCTGGTCTTAGTAAAGCCTATCACGATAATTATTCTGATGTATATGTAGGGGCGAATGGCCAAGCAGTCCAGTCGCAACCAGATAAGATTGGTAGTGTTTCGTTCACTCAGCAAAGTGATATTATGCAGAATATAAAAACTAGAGATGGTTCTATGTATGACAATGGTGGTGCAGATATCGTCTATGCTTCTCAGAACGCAGTCGAGTTAGTGAATAGATTCACAAGAGAAGGTGGCGACTTCAGAGAGATGTTGACGGAATTTATCAAAAAACACTCTGGTCGTTCTCCGAAGTATGCAGAGGCGGTCGCCGATAGGTGGATTGCTAAGATGAATGATGGCCCAGGAAAGTTAACTAAGGGGAAAGCAATCCTTTCTCTCTCTAGTTCTATGAGAGCAGAAGGAATGAGCAGGTTGCGTAGGTGGTTAGTTCGTGCGGAGTATAACGGCTTCAATGCAAAAACAAGAGGGTTTATGGATGACTTCTTGTTCCGCCACACTCAAATGGACTCCATTAAGAATAATCGGTCTGTCCGAGGAATGATGACAAAGGCTCTAAATGGGGTGACTGGGCTACGTTATCGGGCTTTGTTCTA
>RHMF01001242.1_pt1 | contig 11630 bp, 8 predicted proteins | sample 5365151 | NCBI WGS metagenome assembly RHMF01 (sample SAMN10266501, study PRJNA497801) | feces metagenome | isolation source: feces | host: Bos taurus | place: China: Prairie of Fairy Mountain | collected 2017-08-14 | reverse complement strand
GCACCATAGTTATATGCAATAATTGGTACCATTCCGTTGTTAAGACCGAAAATTGGCATAAACACAAAACTCTGAAGCTTGAAATACGCCCCGAAAACTGCTGTTGCAGTTGTTGTAAATGAAATAAGAATTTTGTTGAGTGTAAATGTCATTACAGAGCCGATTGATTGCATTACAATTGATGGCAAACCAATTTTATAAATGTCTTTTACAATCTCTTTATCAAAACGGATAAGCTTTGTACTGAAATGTATTTCTTTATTGAATTTAAGATTAAAAATGATGGCTCCAATGGCTGCAACCACTTGTCCTACAACAGTTGCAATTGCTGCTCCTACAACTTCAAGCTTTGGAAAACCAAAAAGCCCAAAAATCAAAATTGGGTCTAAAATAATATTTGTGACTGCACCAATTAAATGTGTAATCATTGTACAAAAAGTTCTACCCGTTGATTGCAACAGCTTTTCAAAGCAGAATTGTCCAACAATACCAAATGAGAATACCATACAAATCATTGTGTATTGAGAGCCATAATTAACAATTTCTTCTACATCTGTCTGTGCTAAAAAGAATGGTTTTGTAACCAACAAGCCAACAACAGCGAACACAACACTACAACAAATAGCAAGAAAAACTCCTGTATTTGCGATTTTGTTTGCTCTTTCAAAATTCTTTGCACCCAAAGCCCTTGAAAGAAGAGCATTCATACCAACGGATGTACCACCACAAACTGCAATCATAATCTGTTGCATAGGGAAAGCCAAAGACACTGCGTTCAAAGCATTTTCACCAAGTTGTGAAACAAAGATACTGTCAACTATATTATAACAAGCCTGAACAAGCATTGAAATCATCATTGGTGTTGCCATTGATGCTAAAAGCCTGCCTTCTGGCATAATTCCCATTTTATTTTCTTGTAAGTTATTTCTTTGTTCTGACATTTTAAAATCCTAATTTCTTCTTACGAAAAACAAGCCGTACATTAAGTACGGCTTTAATTATTTATTTCTTTTTGCTTTTGTATTCATCGCCATAGCCATAGCCGTAACCATAACCGTAACCATAGCCATAACCCTTCTTACTCTTCTTACCAGCCTTGATAAGATTTAACGCTGAGCTGCTGTCAGCATCGTTGTAGATAACACCGAGAAGGTCAGTTCCTGTACCATTAATATCTTCCATTGTCTTTCTGATACGACGCATTGGAGCACGGTCATTACGAACAACCATTACTGTTGCATCTGCATGCTGTGCAAGAATTGTTGCATCAGCCACAAGACCTGCTGGTGGAGTATCAATAATAACATAGTCAAATTCCTTTTTAACTGCTTCAATAATTTCTTCTGTTTCGTCAGATGAAAGAAGCTCAGCAGATTCTGAAACAGCCTGACTTGAGATAAGAAGGAAAAGGTTAAACTTTTCAAAATATTTGATTGATTCACTAAGTGTCTTTTCGCCGGTGATTACACCCGCAAGACCTGCTTCGTTTGTTGCTGAAACGCCAAGTGTTTTATAAACTGAAGGTTTACGAAGGTCAGCATCAATCAAGAGAACAGATTTACCATTCTTTGCAAGAGCCAAAGCTGTGTTTGTCGCAATTGTTGTTTTACCTTCGTTTTCAGCAGTACTTGTGAAAACAAAAGTTTTATAATTGTGGCGCTTTGCTGTGTTTTCAAGCTTTGCACGAATAAGCTTAAATGCTTCAATGAACATAAAGCCTGTTTTCTTATCAGTAAAGAGAAGGCCATCTTTTTCATTTTTCTTAATGTGAATAATTGAACCAACCACTTTGCTATTGAGCTTGTTTGTGATATCATCTGTAAGCTTAACTGTATCTTTAATGAAAATGCTGATACAGATTATACCAACCACAAGACCTGCGCCGAACACAAAACCCAATAATGTATAAAGAATTTTTGAACTATCTGCATTTGCCTTTGTTGGCATTACAGGCTCGTCAATAACAATAGCTCTTGTGTTGCTATGTGCCTTATCTGTTGTCTGTGTATAATTGTTAAGATAGCTTGTTGCAACAGCATATGACACTTCGGGGTCAGATGTTGTTACTGCAAGAGCAACGATTGATGTATCTTCAAGCAATGTGCCTTTAAGCATTTTCTTAACCTGTTCACCAGTAATGTCATAGCCGCTATTTTTTGCGACTGCTTCCATAAGTGAATTTGTTTCGGTCATAATAACAACATAGTCACGAGCAAGCTGCATACCCGCATTAATATCACTTACACTTTGACCGCCTGACACTGTATTTTCATTTTTATTATCAATAACGAAACGCATTGTACATGTGTACTGTGGTACATAAGTAACCTTTGCAACCACAAATCCAGTACCTGCACAGATAACAGCTGCCAACAAAACAGCCCACCATTTCTGAAGAACTCGAAGTGCATATTGCATAATGGTTGCAATATCAATACCTCTTTCTATTTGAGAGTTGTTTGTATTATATTCCATATCAATACTCCTCTTCTATTAAATATCCAAAAGATTATATCAAACTCCATTTAAATATGCAATGATTTTTGTAAAGTTTTATAAATGTTTTTAACAAACTATTCATCAAGCAAATTATGCTTTCTAAGTTTCAGGACAAGGGCGTCAAAATCTCTTTTCACAACCCCAGCATCCACATTATAATCGCTTGCAATTTTTTCAACAATTTCTTCAGGAGCGTTTGTTCCATCAAGTAGGTTGAAAATTTCGGCACCAACACTGTTAAAAGTTATTACGCCATTAAATGAGAGTCTTGCTTCGCCTGTTGCAATAACAATTTTACTACCAGCAACGTCTTTTAATATAAAACCATCTTTAATTTTCATCTTTTATCAACCTTTCAATCTCGTTATATGCTATAATCGCTGCATCTTTTTCCATATTGCAATGAAGTGTAAAAACCGGAACTTCACGAAGAAGCAAATCCAGAGAATCAAGCATATTTATAGCCAAGGATTTGTCAACAGGATTAATTGTCTGTTCCAAAACCAATGGCGCAGCCATACTCTTGTCTAATTTCTCCACCTTGTTTTCTTTTCCGCGAAACAAGAACACAATTGCTCTAATGGGGATTTTCACATTTAAGTTTTCATCTGTTTTTCCTGAAAATGGTGTTCCGCAAGCATACCAAACTCCATTTTCTCTTAATAACGCCGGTTTATCGTCATTAATAATTCTTGTATTTTCAAGATTTTCAAGCCAAAGGTGAGTGTGCGTGGATTTGCCTGTTCCACTTCTTGCAGAAAACAAATATGCAAACCCATCTTTCTCAACGCAAGAAGAATGAAGCATCATTCCACCAAAGCGTAATAACTCATTGTAAAACGCTTCGCAAGTCCACATATATTCGTGTTCATTCCAAGACAAGTAAGAAATCTTCTCTTTTTTCATTTTAATGAATTCGTCACGAATATTAAGGCGAACTTGAGTTTCACTATCATCAAACTCTGCTCTGTACTTCTCTGAGCGTTCACGAAGCAATTCGCCACGGACATTATATTCAGTTTTTATTCCTGCAATAATAAATTTTTCCATAATTTTAGCTGTTCGGTCTGGTCTTTATTCCTAAATATGGAGCAGGATTCACCTTGTTCCCGTTAACTCTAACTTCAAAGTGAAGATGTGGTCCGGTAACAAATCCTGACGAGCCAATCTGACCGATTTGTTGTCCTCTTTTAACTTTTTGTCCCGCCGATACTCTCAATGAGCCCGGTTTCATATGTGCATAAAGGGTTTGAAGTCCTTTGCCGTGGTCGATAATAACGCAATAGCCATAAGAACTATAAACTCTTGCAAGCTTAACTGTACCTGCTTCTGCTGCAAGAACCGGTGCACCCGTACTTCTTCCACCCGGACGAGTAATGTCTATACCACCGTGCCATCCGTTAAGGCTTCTCTTGCCGTAATATGATGAAACATATGTAGCGCCACCACTTGCAGGCCATACAAAGCGTCCACCATAAGAGATTACAGGTCCACCTGATGAACCATAAGAACTCTTCTTTGTTCCAACCTGAATTTTTTCATCAACAGCTTCTTTTACTGTTACTCTTGAAACTTCTTTTGTTGAAACTCTGACGCCGTCAATATATGTAACCAATTCTGTAACCTGTTGAACGCCGTTCACACCTTTTGTTACAACCTTTTTGTCACCTACATACAAGCTGTCTGTATTGACTTTAATTGTGTTAAACGGAACTTCAACTGTGCGAACTTCTGTTTTTGTTGTCTGCACCTGAACAAAGCCCACTTCACCTGAAAGAAGAATTTGTTGACCAACATATATTCTTTCGCGAAGTTCAGGGTTAAGATTGAAAACTTCTGATGTTTTCATATTAAACTGTTTTGCAATTTTTGAAACAGTATCACCTGACTGAACGGTATAATATCTTGCTTCGCTCTTCTTTGAACGGAGTTTTTCATTGAGATATGCTGCATCACGCACAATGCTTTCTTCATCAGGATAAAGCCCTTGAACATATTCAATGTTCTGCACAAAGCTTACTACCGCATTAGCTTCGCCGGTTTCGTGCTCTGCAAGAATGCTGTCAAAAACACTGAGTGCATCAGTTTCATTCTTAACTGCACAAACAAAAGCATTGTCGATATAGACGCCACAAGCATTTGTGATGTTACTGTCTGATTTTTCAATGAGTTTGTCGCAAATCGTTGATGCATCATTAATCTGACTAAGTTTTACAGGTTTTATTTTATATTCTGCATCACCAATAACATCTTCATCTGTTTTGTCTGTTGCCGTAGCCACTGAAATATCAAGACGGTCAATTGCCTGCTGACGGGCATCTTTATAAACTGCTTCGCTGCTGACATATCCTATAACTTCATCATTATAGTTAACTTCAAGAGCAAAAGTCATATCTGACAAGCCTGAAACCACATTAAAAAGTATTACAAAAGATGCAACTGGTAATGCAATATTCAAAACATATATAAAGGATTTTTTATATCTTTGAAATGCTTTTAACACATAGCCTTTAAGCATATCTCTTTTTCTTGCACCAGCAGGTCTTGACTTAAAATCAGACATAACTCTCTTGGTTTCAGAAATCAATTCTTTAAAATCGTCAACACTTTCATGGAAAAGCTTTAACACAAGCTTATCAACAACAATTATAAGTGTAAAAACTAAAGTTCCCACAAATTTTATTGGTTTGAGCAACAATGAACCAAGCCATCTTAAAAAGCGTTTGCCATAACGGATAGCCTGAATACCAATGTAATATATTTGATTGTAGATTAAGTCAAACATATTTGTTTCCTCAATTCAAATCATAAAATCCCAATATATGTTTGTATTTTATCACAAAAAACAAAAAAAGGCAAGTCACAGTATATTCCTGCAACTTGCCTTTGACTTTTTATTTATCTGTATATTTCATTTTTATACGATACACAATTTTTCTCACTGTTTTTTGCATTATAAAGTTGTGCATCGGCTTTTTCTATAAAGTATTGTGTTGATTTTTTCTTGCTGTTAAGACTTGTATAAACACCAACACTTACAGAAATCGGCTCTTTCACGCCTTCAATTTTGACCTGATTTATATCTTTAAGCAACCTGGTGAGATATTCAACCAAAGCCGGCACATTTCTCTGTGCTGTAACAACAAGAAATTCTTCACCACCATAACGGACACAAAGGTCAGTCGGTCTTGAAAAATGCTCACCAACACACTTGGCAACTGCTTTAATACAAACATCGCCTTTGACATGCCCATAAACATCGTTGAACTTTTTAAAGTTGTCAATGTCTATCATAATAAAGCACACATCATATCCGTTTGCATCGCAGAAGCCTCTCATAGAATTAATTCTGCTCTCAAAGCCTCGTCTGTTCATAAACTCTGTCAGCGGGTCACCGTTTGCAGAAAATTCTAACTTTTTATTAACCAACGCGTTTGCCATATAATAGAAAAATCTGATATGTGAACAAAGCACGCCAGCAACAGCCAATGCAATGCAAACTATGATTTTTCCAATTGATGCATCAGTATATAAAATCAAATATACTTCAGTTGCCATCGAAACAGCAAAAACAAAGAGTTTTGAAATCGGCTCAAGAATTGGCAAAAATGTAAATATAATTATAAATGTTATATAGTTGTTTATTGCGCCACGGTCGAGATATTCCATAATCGAAAACGACAACGCTTCAACCATATAGATAACCCAATAACCTATGTAAACACTTTTCTTTTTCTTGTTTGAAATAAAGCTTCTTCTTAAATCCACTTCAATTGCCGCAATAACGCAAATTGAAATAAATGCAAAAATGCAACAAGACCATAAAAAGCCTTTGCCATAATCGAATTTTACATTTGTCCAGATTGCCCAAATCATTCCGCAAATTTCAACAACAAGCAAAACAACTGTTGCAGGGATAATTCTGATATAGTTTGAGTGTATTCTGTCTGCTTCTATTTCACGATAAATTGGATTTTCACTTTTTCTCTCGCGTCTGGCTGTGGTTACATCAGCAACCTGCGAAATCATTCTGTTTGCTATCTGAGTTAGTTCACCGAGTATTTTACTTTTCATAATTTATCCCCCTTTCACTTGTCCTTCTAATAAAATTTTATCACATTTTATTTTCCCTTTCAAGAAGTTGTAACAAGATAATATAAATTTCATAAAATGGTACTGTCAGTTGACAATTTTTATTTAGGAGGAACAGAGATGTCAGAAAATAGAAACTGTATCCAATCAAAAATCAAAGAAGCTGTTTGCATTGACACAAACCGTGTTTACGACTCTTGTGCCGACAAAGATTGCCTTGAAGATTTAAGAGTTTATTTTACATCTTCAGCACAATGCATTATTGACAAGGCAACTAATGTCCGTTGCAGAGGCAGTGAAGTACTTAACGCCTTTATTGAAGTTGAAAGAGTGCCATTTAACCGTGGCTTTTATTCAGTAGATATTACTTATTTCTTCAAGGTTTGCCTTGATGCTTTCTGTGGCCACGCAAATCCGCCAACAATTGTTGAAGGACTTGCAAGCTTTTCTAAAAAATGTATTCTTTATGGCTCAGAAGGCAATGTAAAAGTATTCTCTTCTGAATTTGCAAGCTGCGAAACAGATACTCAGCTTGAAATGACTAACACAAATCCAAAAGCCAAAGTGCAAACAGTTGACCCAATTTGCCTTGATGCTAAGCTTCGCAAGGCTCACGACTGTTGCGACCCTTGTCACAAGCCTGGCAGATTACCAAAATGCGTATGCCGTTGCTTTGACGGAGATTTTGACTGCTATGACCACGAGCCTGAAAAGATTGTAACCGTTACTCTTGGAATTTTCACAATCGTACAACTTGAAAGAGATGTGCAAATGCTTATTCCTGCTTATGACTTCTGTATTCCAAGCAAAGAATGTAGCTGTGACACAGACAATCCTTGCGACGCATTCAGAAAAATTCAATTCCCGGTTGACGAATTCTTCCCACCAAAAGAGGGTTGTTTAAAGGGTGACACCTTCACCGGTTGCGGATGCGGTGATTAAAAATAAAAACGGTAGGTTTTCCCTACCGTTTTTATTTTTATTTCTTAAATGCTGATTTTGTGTTCCAGATGTTTTGAGCATATTCGTTAATAGCACGGTCTGCTGCAAAACGACCTGCACCAGAGATATTCATAAGAGACATCTTATTCCAGTTATCACGGTCTAAGAAGTCCTTAGCAATTCTCTGTTGAGTATTTCTGTAATCTTCAAAGTCTGCAAGAACCATATATGGGTCATGGTGGATAATTGATGATGTTACTTCGTGGAACATCTTGCCACCAATACCATTCTGGTTAGCAAAGTCAAGGATTTTGCGAATTTCTGCGTTGTTGTTATAGAAATTCAATGGTGTATAGCCCTGTTTTTGCAACTGTACAACCTCAGGTGTTTTCATACCAAAGATATAGATGTTATCTTCACCAACTGCATCATAAATCTCAACATTAGCACCATCCATTGTGCCAAGTGTTACTGCACCGTTAAGCATAAGCTTCATATTACCTGTACCCGATGCTTCTGTACCTGCAAGTGAAATCTGCTCTGAAATATCTGCAGCAGGCATAAGCTTTTCTGCAAGAGTTACATTGTAATCTTCAACATAAACAACCTTGAGTCTTCCCTTAACATCTGGGTCATTGTTGATTAAGTCTGCAAGTGCACAGATAAAAGAAATAATCTTCTTAGCAACGAAATAACCCGATGCTGCCTTTGCACCGAAAATATATGTGTGAGGAATAAACTCACCATTTGGATTTTCTTTAATTGCAAGATATTGTGACAAAATATTGAGCGCATTAAGGTGTTGACGCTTATATTCGTGAAGACGCTTAACCTGAACATCAAAGATTGAGTCAGGGTCAAGCTGAATTCCGTTATGTTTAAGCACATATTTTGCAAATTCTTCTTTATTTGCTCTCTTGATTTTACCGAGCTCATCAAGGACTGCTTTATCGTCCTTATATTTTCTCAAATCAAGAAGTGTATCTGCATTTTTAACAAATCCGTCACCAATAGTTTCTGTAAGGAAGCTTGTAAGTTTTGGGTTCGCCTGACAAAGCCATCTTCTGTGTGCAATACCGTTTGTTACATTTGTAAATTTGTTTGGTGTGAGTGCATAGAAGTCAGAGAAAACTGTGTCTTTAAGAATATCACTGTGAAGAGCAGAAACGCCGTTTACACAATGTGAGCCTGCAACACAAAGGTTTGCCATTCTGACAACACCGTTTGACATAATTGCCATTCTTTCAACTGTGTCTGCATTCTGTGTATTCTGCCATACAAATGAACGGAATCTGTTGTCAATTTCTTTTGTGATTTGCCAAATTCTTGGCATAAGACGCTTATAAAGGTCTTCTGGCCAACATTCAAGCGCTTCTTTCATAACTGTATGGTTTGTATATGCAACTGTATTTGTTACGATATTCCAAGCTTCGTCCCAACCGTAGCCACACTCGTCAAGCATAATTCTCATAAGCTCAGGGATTGCCATTGTTGGGTGAGTATCGTTAACATGGATTGCAACCTTATCTGCAAAGTTATCCATTGTGCCGAATTCACGAAGATGGTGCTGAACGATATCCTGAATTGATGCAGAAACCAAGAAATACTGTTGACGAAGACGAAGTGATTTGCCTTCTGGATGGTTGTCAGCAGGATAAAGAACTTTACTGATAACCTCTGCCATAGCATTTCTTTCCATAGCTCTCATATAGTCACCCTGATTAAAGAGCGCCATATCAAGACCAGGTGCTTTTGCAGACCAAAGACGAAGAACAGAAATGCCTTTTCCGTCTCTACCTGCAACGTGCATATCATAAGGGATAGCCTGAATTACTGTTGGATTCTCAATTTCAACATGATGATAGTGATTTTCCCAAGTGTCACGAACTTCACCCTCAAAATTAATATTGATGGCGCTTTCTTCGTGTGGAACAAGCCATACATCGCCGCCAGGAAGCCAGAAGTCAGGGAGCTCTGTCTGCCAGCCATCAACAAGCTTTTGTTTGAAGATACCATATTCATAAAGAATTGAATATCCCTTTGAAACATAGCCCTGAGTTGCAAGGCCGTCAAGATAGCAAGCAGCAAGACGACCAAGACCACCGTTGCCAAGGCCTGCGTCAGGCTCGCAATCATAGATTGAATCCATCTTTACGCCATAATCTTTCAAAACGCTTTCAAAAACCTTTGTGAGATTAAGGTTATAAAGGTTATTTTTAAGCGAACGGCCCATAAGGAATTCCATACAGAGATAATAAACTCTCTTTGTGCCCTTCTTTGAGCCTTCTTTTGAAAATTCTGCTCTGCCTTGACTCATCATATCTCTGATAATCAAAACAATTGCTTTATAGAACTGCTCATTTGTTGCTTCTTCGGGTCTTACGCCGATAAAATGAGAAAGTTTTGAGTCGACAAGCTCTTTTGCTTGTTTCTTTGTAAGTGAATAATTCATACAAATCCTCCAAAAACATTTATAAAAAACATAAAAAATTAAAGTCTGTTTGTTTATTTTACACTAAAATCAACAGTTTTTCAACCATAATAAGCAATTATTTTTATTTTTTATTAAACAATATTTAACAAATATCATTTTTAGTAATATAAAAAATAAAAAAGCACCGCGAAAACGGTGCTTTTATTATAGTTTTATGAATAGTTTTCAAAACCTGCTCTTTCCCACACAACTGTGAATACATCACCTTTTCTTGTGTAGCAGTCAGTTGTTTGGCCGTCAATTTCTGTTACATATTTGAACTTTTCTCTACCCGCAGCAGAACCGGTTAATCTTTCAAAGCTCTTTTCAATTGCATCTGCCATATCTTTATCAAATGCCTTGAGAGTTGCAACAACAACAAGCTTTCTTGAATCACCATAGCCGAACTTAAAGCCTGTGAGCCACCAGTGAGCCTGTTCTTCACGATAGAAAAGTCTATTACCACTTCTATAATCTTTTGCGCTCATATAGAAGTCAAAGCTCATATCAAGAAGATGCTCTTGTGACGCACATTCATAATATGTTGTTGAGTTGTCATTAGGGTCTTTTGTATAAACACCAAGTTCTGCACCAACGAGAACACCATATTGACCCTTCCACCACTGAAGTCTCCATTTAAGACCGTCATATTCAAAATCTGCTTTGATAGTAGTATATCTCATGCTAGCATATGGTGCTGCTTGGTCATATTCTTCACCGAAACCGAAGTGACGCTGCCAAGGGTTCATTGTTGAATAATAAATCTGTTGTTCAGCATCATAAGCATAACCTGCAGCGTTAAGCGCAGCATTCATATCTGCCTGTGAAAGAGTGCCGCCTGATGAGCCTGTTGACGGTTTTGTTGTAGTTGTTGTGCTTGTTGGCTTCTTTGTAGTTGTTGGCTTTGTAGTTGTGGTAGTTGTGGTTGTAGTTGTTGTGTCATCCACATTCACATCATTGTCAACATCATTATTTGCAGGACCTTCAACCTTTGGTGGCTTTGTAACGCCTTCGTCAGGCTTTTTCTCGCAACCTGCAAAGCAAGAAGCAACCATAATAACTGCCATGACAGCAGCAATTATTCTAATAATTGTTGATTTCATATTCTTACCTCCACATATTAGAGTTTCTTTTGTTGTTACACATTATAATTATTACATAAAAGCAAAATATTGTCAATCAAAACAATCAAAAAAAGACGGAACACGAAGGTTCCGTCTTCTGTTTTTATTTATTTTGATTAAGGTCTGCAAAATTATCTTTGTTTGCTTTATAGAGTTTCTTGAACACTGCAAAATTTTTGTCATAAATTGCTTTGTTCTCTACATTAGGCACAAAAGTCTTTGCTGCAGGAATAAGTTTCTTTGCATCAGGAACCTTTTCGATGATACCTGCACCAATAGCGATAAGTACTGCCGCACCAACTGCACCAACATTCTGTGGGCTTGCAACGGTTTCAACAACTCTGCCTGTACAGTCTGCAAGAATTTGTGCTGTTACATCTGATAATGCACCACCGCCAACAAAACGGATAGTTTTTGAAGTTTTAACCTTCTTTTCTTCAGTTTCAAGGAACCAACGAAGATGGAAGCAAACACCCTCAACAACAGCTCTAATCATTTCA
>RHMF01004866.1_pt1 | contig 11634 bp, 14 predicted proteins | sample 5365151 | NCBI WGS metagenome assembly RHMF01 (sample SAMN10266501, study PRJNA497801) | feces metagenome | isolation source: feces | host: Bos taurus | place: China: Prairie of Fairy Mountain | collected 2017-08-14 | reverse complement strand
CAAGACCCTTCAATGCTGTAGAAAGACCTCTTACAGCAACTGTTGCAGCTTTTGAACCCTTTGTAAGACCATTGATACCTACTTGAGCACCAGTAATCTTTGCAACAAAGGAATCAACAGCTTGGTTTCCCCCCTTGAACAAATCACCAATAATACCTGCATCGCCTGACTTAATCTTAAGTCTAAGCTTCTCAATTCCTTGCAATACATTCTGCAATGCTACAAGCTTTTGAATTGACCTTTCGATTGAACTATTGTCGAAACCAAATAAAGCTGATAAACCTTGCGTTGTAGAAGCCAAATAACCCAATGACTCGAATGTATCAAGAATGTCATCCATTCCCTTTGAAGAAGCCTTAAGGTCATTAACAGCACTCTCAGCCCTCTTCGTTGCCATTTCAAAGTTATGCACAGCCTCTGCTAGCTCCTTGTATTCCTCAGTATCTTCCTTTCCAGCAATGGACATAGCCTTCAACTCTTGGGTCAACTGTCTAGAAGCATCCCTAACAGAGTTGAATTCCCTAGCTGTATTACCAACTTGGACTGTAACCTTCTTCATTTCGTCAAATGCAGACTTGTAGTTACCTACATTTCTTCCAAATTGACCATATGTTTCTTCGATTTTCTTAAGTTTTTCAGTTAATTCACCAGCTCTAGCAGTCATTTCCTTGAACTTATCAGAGCCAATATCAACTGTATTGAACAATTTCTTAAGGTCTGACAGTTCTTTCTTCATACCCTTCATGGTGTTGTCATAATTACCAGTTGAAAGGCGTTCTGCTGCTGCTCTCTGCTCTTGAAGCTCCTTACTTTCCTTCAATAAGTCCTTCTGAGCCAATAAACTTTGATAATCCTCTCTTCTTGCGTCTCTAATCTGCTGCTCAGTCTGCTGGATTTGCTTCAATAACTTGTCTTCAGTCTGTAATTCAGCATTACGAGAGCTTCCACCACTGTTTGAAGAGGTAATGCTGACACTTCTGCTCTCCAATTCCTTTATTTTCTTGTCTAGGAACTGTAGAGCATCTGATAATGCGTCAACTTGCTTAATTGACTGGTCAATACCATTAATCTGTATGGTGTATATTTTCTTATTATCAGCCATTTTATTAAATCATTTCAATAAACATATGAAAAAAGGTAGGATATTAACCTACCTTTTTCGTTATTAAGTCCTCTTTATGAGCTTTAGTTTCGTAGGATTAGCACCGCTTGGGTCATATCCACTGATTTCGCTTGTGTAATACAAGTCTGAATCAAAATTAACCAATGCTCCACCTTTTATCTGTATATATTCAATTGGATTCAAGAATACTTCAACATTAACGTAGTTTGAAGCCAACATTGGGTAGATATTGAAATATTCTGTCACAAGTGACGTTTCACTATCCTTATAACTAAGGTTTATACCATCCAACTGGTTCTTTGGAACATAAATATTCACATATTTCGTCCTAATATTAGTTGAACTAACTATTTCCCAATCATTTAGAACCTCCAAATAATATTTGTTTGTATCACCTATTGGTTCTGTGTTCCTAAACCAGAACCTCTGAGCAAGAGTATATCCCCTATGTTTCATTGCTTCCTCATAATTGAAACCGTCAATCATGTATTCCTCTTTCGAAATAACAGGTATTGAGAAATCAAGTTCTGGAGTGCTACTCCACATTGAAACATACTTGAACACATCATACCATGTATATGAGAACTGCGTCTGCTTGTTTTGTGAGGATTTCTCATAAGAGTCATCAGAAAGCTTAATCACAGTGAAACCACTATCACCCCAATCCTTCCAATCCTCGCTATTGATGTGTTCTTGTGGAACTGATGCATAGAATCCATGCTCATCAGTGTCTATTTTGTACTTGACTGACATTTCCTTTGGATATGAGATATATTCGCTCTCAACCTCGTTTGAATTAACCCTATCATCAATGCTTACGGCATGTGTAATGTTCTTCTTAATACCTTTATTGATGGTAATATCAACGTTATTTCCGTTTATATCGTATCTCAAGTTGAACGCATCTTGAATATTCTTAAGCCAATCAGATATTTTCTTCTCCTTATTGGTGAAATTCATAAGGTTGAGCTGTACATCAAATTCTGTTGGACTAGTCCATCCGTAGTTAACTGCCCTTAAATGGAATAAATCGTTTGGTGAAGCTGCTTCAATTGTGATGTCAACATCAGCTTTAACGCTATATGTGACTGGATTACCATTAGAATCATAATATCCTCTTCTGACAGCCATCAACTCAATCTTATCACCTTTATTCAATTTAACGATACCATATACAGAAGAACTACATGACTTATTGTACTGTGCATGGCTTGATGTTGGGGCATTAGGAAGTGTGTTTGAGTTATATTCAGAAGCTTCATAGTGTGTTACAAAACTTTCATCATACCAAACCTTCTGATAACCTTGCTGTCTGTACATTGCATCTGTTCTTTCAGAATATGTTTCTGACCAAGAATATCCGTTCTTAATAAATGCAGCACAACCACCACCATTCTTATTACCCATTGTTGTCATACCACAAATGAATATTGGACTTACCACTGGGTCATAACACATTGTATTGTTGTCAGCATACATATAACCAATATTTGCATCAGACCTTTTATAAGCATAATCACTTATTGCGTCAGTCTTTGTTGGTGGAGACACTGAACCAAGCATTTCATGAGGGAAACAAGTTAGCCAATTGGTATAATTGCTATATCTACCCTTGTTACACTCAGTTTCATGGTCTGGGTGTCCATCATGCACTGTTAAGTTATTCTTACCTTTAATCAACTCTAGGTTCTCGTCATAGTTCCTTACCAACTGTATCTCAAGTGGTGTTGATATTGTTTGGTCTGCTGGAAACGTTATAGTCTCTTCAACAGCACCCATTGTCATAGCTGTAACATTGTCATTCCAATTACAAACCCATTGCTGCGCTGTTATATTGTCTGTCTGTAATATCTGCGTATTGGCTGTGAAGCTAATCTTATAGAAACCATCGGCTGGTATCTCAACATATCTACCATCAGGCATAAACATTGTTGAATCCTCTCCACTTGTATATTCTATATTACCATCTTTAAACAATGGATTGATGAATACTTCAGTAAAATTCCATTCAGGTTCATGGTATACCGCTGGATTCTGTGCAAAATCCCAATAATAGCTACCGCATCGGAAATATGGGAATTTTAGGTCTTGTGGAAACCAATACTCATTACCAGTACCTGCAAGAGAAGAATATTGACCAGTCCATAAGTCATATGTTGCTTGAAGAGTGGTTGAACCTGTCCAATGAACTCCAAGATGAAGCTTACCAAACTTAGGATTACCGACATTCCACTCTGGCTGTTGTTCATCTGCCAAGTTGGTTGAACAATATATAGCGTTAAGAGTAGGGTCTGTCAATGCATCACCACCGACAGTATAACCCTTATACTCAAAGCACTTCTTCATTTCCTCAATCATATTCAACGATGGATAGAATGAATCAAGATACCAATTATTACTATAATCAATCTGGTATTTTGAACTATATCCAACAGCAGATTTCTCAGTATCTTTTATAAATGCTCCATAACAAACTAGAGGAAACCAGTACTTGCTATTTGCATCAGCATTAACAGAATTGATTGTATCAGCACCATCAAAATCAACCTTCCATGTATTAACATCAGTCAATACATTATCACCGAATATTTCCTCCAATGTGTCAATCTTGATATTAACAAGGTTGCAAGAATACATCTTATCCTTCGCATCATACTTCTGGATTGTCAACGAACCATCAAATATCAAGTTACCATCACTGTACACTTGCGCTGAGTATCTTGTGTGGAACTTGTTAATCTTGGATAGGTTGTTGGCATAATCCAATATCTTGTCATTATTAGGCGTAGATGGAATCTCAAACGAATAAGAATATTCAGCTTGCTTGGTTGTTGTCTGGGTTGGATTGAACAAAGTGTTGTTCATCCTCAAGTGCAAAGACTCTTGAGACTCCAATTCCATTAACCCACCGTTAATGTATAATTCTATGTAATGTACGTTTGAAATCATAATTAAATGTCTGAATATTCGTATTGTAATTTAGCTGTGTAGATATTGTTGTATTGCTGGTCTTCCTCAACGTCAATTGACTTAGGAATAATGTAATATGTCTTACCATTAACAGTTGTCCATACCTTCTTTGACCTCATCAATGAGTTGAATATCCACTTACCATCCTCTTCCATAAGGTGAGACTTCAATGATACTGTCTTCTTATAGTCATTTGAATAAATCATCTTCCTCTCAAAGTACTCTGTATCATAGTAGTCAAAGACGTTCTTCTCATATGTCTCAATATCAACACTGTCTGATTCGCTTCTTGAACCTGTGAAATCGAAGAAACTAATTCCACCATACTCGTTTCTCCATAGTATCCTCTGATAGTATTCTGTAGCCTTCAAAGGCTTAATTATATTGAACCTTGTAGTGTCAGCACCAAGTGTTAAATCAACGTAGTATCCGTTTGTAAATGCTGTCTGTGGGATTGTAACACCACCATCTATGATATAGTTTGATGATGTGCGATGACCAGTTGCTGTGTTTGAATATATTTCATTGAAAGCACTGTCCTTAACTGATACACCGATGTTCCAGCCACCAGTATCACTACCACAAAGCACTGAATATGGAATATAGTTGGAATATGTGTACAACTTCATCACACCGTCAGCACCTCTTCCCTTGTTTATAAGAATCTGTACACCTTGAGCATACTTATATTTATCACTTTGATTTGCATGGTATCCAATGGTTGTATTACCTGTAATAGTTCCTTGGTTCTGCCATTCGCCATCTTCTCTAAAAACATTAAGAACAAATGTATATGGTTTTGTCTGCCCATATTCTGAGAATGTTGATAACACTGGAGATACATCAAATGCGCATTCATTACCATACCAATTCTTCTCAAGTGTGGTAACGAAATTGTTTACATCCACAGTGCTAGAATTATATACATCAACTTGTATTTTACTGTTGAATAATATTGAATATGAATTACCATCTTGAACTGATACACCCATCTTGTCTCCTGGAATGTTACGCTGCAAATAATTGGCTGTGGTTATCTTCTTACCAATAGTTCTAGCAATAATTTGTACACTACCGTCACTCTCTCTACCAAATATCTCAAAATCAGCATTCAATCCACCGCAGTTTCTCAATGCTCTAGCAATTGACATTGCTGTAGATACATTGTCATCTGAAATATAGAAACGTTTGTTATTGGCATTTTCTGGTGCCATAACGTTTGATACGGTTTCACCAAACAATGTGATATAATACTGTGAATCAGCACTTACAGTCTGTCTTAGACCACTACCCATGAAAAACTGAATAGCACACTTGGTTCCTGTAACATTCTCACTTATCTTCAAGATGTTTGGAACTTCTGTGAATGTTAGTATGTTACTAGGGCTTTCTACGCCATTATATGTTATATTCATACGTTAAAAAAATCATTTATCATTCTCATTATTTCGTCAAATAGCTCATCTGCCCAATCCTTATCCCATACATAATCAATGTCTGCAAATACCTTGTCCATGAAAGGTCTTGGAGCAATACCATCCCTACTGATGGCTCTCCTAATAAGATATATAGTTCCATTGTCCGTTGGAATGCCTCTTGACCTTGCCCACTTGACAATTGGCTCAACTGGAGGGAACTTAGCTCCCTTCCTTCTACCACTCTCAATGAATGTCAAATAATCATTCAAGAGAATGTCAAACACCAAGTCACCGTCATTGGTAGCCTTTACTTGGAGATTGTTGTATATGTCACTACCTATAATGGTATTCCTACCAACTTTCTGGTTGACCAACTCTTGACCCTCCATAACAGCATGTACCAACTGCATAATGTCCTTGGTGAACTCCATTACAAGTCTGTTTATCTCCATAATTAACAAATCCTATTTGTTGGAAGAGTGATTGGATTAATGTCTAAATCTCCAATTTCCTCGTTATTTACATCAATCTCATTGTCCGTTTCTTCCTCATAAGGCTCATCATTGAAGTTATCATCCAATTCGCAAAGGTTAACTGGGTTTGGCATCTGCAATACAAGCGATAATTTGACTCCTGCTGCGTTATCGTCAGTGTAGTGGGATAATGTAAGGATAGAGTAGTCATAGACGCTTAGAACGCCTTTAAACTCGTCCTTGATGTCAATATAAGCCATGATGTCACATGCCACAGTGTAAGCATTGTTCTGAACCTCCAATACGGTTGTATCATCATCCACAAATCCAAGGATATATATCTCAAATTTTGCCTTGAAAATATTTGTGGTAATGTTTAGCTCATGTCATCGACATACACTTGGTACATCTTGTGATTGTTCTGGGCATTATTCAACACCTCACTCTGGTATCTGAACGTCCTAACACCTTTATGCCTTAGAGAAATGTCCTTTATAATATTTACTACGTCTTTTAACATTTTGAAATCATTTAATTAAACATATGAAAAAAGGTTATGTTAAACATTGTTAAATTTCTCGCTGGCTTCAACTGGCATTTGTAATCCTAATTTATTTTCTATATCTTTGCAATGTAACGATAACTAAAACTTTACGGTTGGGAATTACGAACCGTTTTATAAAATGAAAATAAAAGTAGAACTAGACAGCAATGACTTGAAACTTCTAATTAATCAATTAAAACTTAAATGCTCATATGATGATAAAAAATACCCAGAAAATGTTGGGAATAATTCACCAAGAGCGCACAAATTGCTTGAAACGTTTGAAAAAGCAAAAGAAGTTCTTAAATCAGAAAATGTTAAAGTGATAGATTTGAATTAAAAAAAGGGTAGAAATTATGACAGTAAACTTTACAAAAGAAGAAGTTGGTTGGTTATTTGCTTGCTTGAATACTGCCACTCAAGATGTAGATAGCGATTTAGATAAGGATTTACTAGACGCAGTAAAAGGAATTGAAGAAAAACTTAGAATTGCTCAAGTGAAAGAAACATTGAAACGAAAATGAAAAAAGGGTAGAAATTATCTACCCTTCTTAGCTTTCCTTAATGTATCTTTCCCATTCAGCACACAATTGCAATGGAAACAACATGGTTCAACGTTATCTATTGTGTGTGGTTAGAATTGTCTAGTCTGTTGCACCCTAGCTTATACCAATCAGATTCACCACAATAAGAAAAACTATCTTCCTTTTTTGGCTCGTCTCAGGGTCTCTTGGTATTTGTCTTCCTCATCTTCTGCTTGCTGCTTATCAATCAGATAAGTCATGTACTGCAAGAAATCACTCAGATAGATTTGATAGACTTCTCCAACTTTTTCAATTTTTTCATCGCAGATTTCATAGAGCGTTTTGATAAAACCCCATCTTTGTGAGAACTCTCTATATCCTGACGAGTGAGGCTTATTGCTTCCTCTACCATTGAATACAACTGGGTATTCTTCTGCGATACTAGCCAAAGTTCGAAAAAAAAACTTATAATTGGCATTACCTTGGTCACTGGAACCTTCTCCCACATCTGAATCCTATCACCCAATACCTCATTCTCAAACTTGGAATCAAACAATTCTCCTTCCTTTCTGCATAATATTGCCATAATTGCAGCATAATTGTGCTTGTCTGACTTCAAAACGGTGTCAACAGCGATATATTCACCAGTTTTAAGCTTCTCTTGCACATTAACTTGGTATTTCTCTCCATCCAACTCAATCTTATTGGTTGGTTCACTCCATTTAGGCGATTCATGAAGCCATGTAAGCTCGTTTAACAGCTTATCCACAAAGTCAATGGGCAATTGGCTTATCTCTTCCTTGGAATGGTCTGTAAACAGCTCTAAAACCTCTCTAACGTCAAACTTCTTGTCCTTGTCAGAGTAGTATTCCTCGATTGCTTGGAACTGTTTTAGGGTTAATTCATCCCAGCTCTTAGGTGTTGTCCATTTACCTAAGTCAATTACATTCTCATTGTCCATATTTAGTATAATAATTTTGTATTTGTTCTTACGAAATTTAAATTATTGAAGCCATTATTCCTAAAATCCTCCCTACATTGGAGACATACACCCAAACTAGTTACTGTATCGTCATGAAATCCATCCCTAGCTGCGTAGGTAATGTTACCACCCTTTGTTAGTTTAAAGGTAAAAGTGGATAATTCTGAGTATAATAGCTTATTATCTTCCTCGAAATGTATTGCATTATTGGCAATATCAACTGCTAGCATTGAGATATACTGTTTCTTGCTGTCATTTGTGGTTGTAAATGAGTAGAAATTGCTCTTTCTTAAGAGTTTTTTCTTAATTTCATTCGCCATAACCTCACCAATGCTGTTATTCTCGATATACGTAGCCACTGGGTTATAATCATTGATAATTCTCGCAATTTTCTCATATTTCTGGTCTAATGTTCCTTCTATTTTATATTGTTTGACTGTACCATCAGTATTTATCAATGATACAATTGTATTGTCTTCACCAACTGAACTTGGGTCTATTCCACACCAGCACTTCTTCTTCTCATATTTCCCATCAAAACAGTTCTCAAAATTGGGGAATACAGTTAATGCATTATCCAGAAACTCTACCTCAAACTCCTGTTTGAATGCAAGTGGTGGATAACCTTTCTTCAATTCCTCAATCTCTTCCTTGGTGATAAGGTCATCGTCATATATCGTTGCTGTTAACTGGTAATATCCCTTCTCACCATTCAATGCCTTGAGATATAAGTCATGATACATACCTTGTTTTCCATTTGGTGTTGATATAACCAATGTCTTTGGTTTTCTAGCCTTTATAATAGGGAATATGACGTTGTAGTAAGGGTCTTGTCCATCTGATAGCTGAATGGGAAAGAATGCAGCCTCATCCATTACCAATATTCCAGACACTGTATTACCTCTGATAGATGTTGGACTCTCCATTGAAAAGAACTTCAACGTTGAACCATAGATTGATTCTATCTTGAGGTCTGCTGCATTTGACTTCTTAACAATTCCAGTACCATCTAGTAGTTGTGTTAGTTCTGCAAATACCTTCTTACCTTGTGAGAATGTTGGCGATATATAAGCATTGAATGTATTTGGTTTGCATAGATATTCAATGAGCATTATTTCAGCGAAGATTGTCTTTCCGCACTGTCTCGACCAACGAGCAACAAGAAACCTACAATCATTCTGGTGAATAATATTGTAAGCTTCTTGTTGTTTCTTTGTTAAATTAATGTCGAAATCAATCCTCATTTGTCTCAATTATCTCAGCATCGTCTATATTATCTTCATCCTTGGAAAAACCAAACTTGATAACAATACCGTCCTTGTTATTATTAATCTGGATATTATTCTGCTGTTTATCCATTCCAAGAAATATCTTTGCCATTGAATCTAGAATACCCTTTGCATTGAATATGTCACCCTTCTTAACCGCTGTCTCTAGCAATGCTTCATATCTGTTGTAGAATATATCCTTCAACTCAGCATGTTCAAGGTCTGTATTGTAGTGCATCCTATCCAAAGCACAGTTATAATACTCTTGAGCTTGTCTGTAGGTCATTTCCCTCTTCTGTGGGGTGTACATCCTCTTCATCAGCTTTTGGGTAATGTCTGACCTACTAACACCATTGCATATATCTACATAGACCTCATCCAAGATGTCATCAGCAGTATTGAACAAAGCAGATTGCGCCCTTTCAGCAAACGTATGACCCCTCTTGTATCTCTTTACTTTGGAAGGTAATAAATGGTCTTCTGAAAGTCTCTGCCCCATATCTTATTCTTTTTTCTTTCCCTTATTTGTCTTCTTTGGCTGTTCCTCTTCCTTAACCTCCAAAGTCTTTTTAAACTGGTTTAATGCTCCTTCCAATTCACTTATTCTCTGTCTCATACAGCTTCCACAGTTTGTTGGTGGCGCATTCTTTTCCAATACCCTATTATAAACAGTAGTAAGCTGCCCACCATCACAGTAGAAACCTTTGTTCTTGATGTCGATGAATTTCTCCACCATTATCACATCTTCATTTGTCCATTTCATAATAATATTAATATTTTAAACTCTTATTGTTTTCTTCTTCTGGTCAACTATAACAGCAATCACATCCAATACGGTTAGAATCGCTCCTACAGCCATTGTTATGTAGAGGTGGAATACCAGACCAATACTTATGTAAAAAGCCATCAGAGACCAAAATGAAAGGCATTTGCGGCAACTATATGGCATGTAGTCCAAGAACGTTGGTAATCCCCATTCCTCTGTAATCTTCCAGCATATCCATTTGATTGGAATGAATAATGCAATTACAAGAATTAATTGTAATATTTGTATAAACATATATAAATCAGATATTTTGCTTTATATAAGGTCTCCGTACATCAATGTAAAGACTTTCTTAATCTCTTGTTTGCTGACGTTATCCCTAATCCAATTCTTAACATCAACAACCTTTTGTCTGCATTTCTTTGCTTGAGTCTTCTCTTGTAGTTTCTTATATGTCATTGATGGTACAAGATATTTTAACCTGAATAAACGGAAATGTTCAGCATCAAAATTATCTTCAACCTTTGTCAGAATATACAGCGTTGCAAAGTCTTTCCATAGGTCATTAAGTAGTTTTGTCTTTGCTTGAGAATTATTCTCATTATACCAATCTTCATATACCTCATTGATATTATCTGAGTTATAATTCATATCTCTCTTTGATACCCTACAATATTGTTTCTCCCTCTGGAGATTCTGCTTAAATGAACGGAAGAAGTAATTCTCAATTCCTTGGTTTGTCTTGTCATTTAATGACCCCTTTTTCTCAATTGCCGTATAGCATGATAGGATGGTATCTGAGAATATATCTTCATCCCAATCGTATTGCTTCTCTATGCAGAATCGTCTGTATTTGTTTTTTAATGTTTGGTAATGGTCATTGATGTAGTTGATAAATAATGTCTGGTCATTTAGTTTGTCCATTCCTCTCCAATTCTCTTTACAAGCTTATAATCTTTGTATATTGCTGCATCCTTAATGTGTAACCCTTCCCTAAACGCCATTTCAAATCCTTGGTATCCTCTACTTGGAATACGCTTCTTCTCCAGTTTTGGTCTAACACTGAGTTTGCCAACATTGTAGATTACAACAACATTATTATTGAGGAAATTGACATACAAGCCCTCATAGCCTATCACTTGGTCTAACAGTAGGTCAGCAATCTTATGGCTTTCAATATACAATGTGTTTTCGTTGAACTTATCACCCATGAACTTGCCTGACTTCGTTAATGTAACATTCCTTGTCTTCAACTCAAGATTAAACTTTCTTGTCTCTCCTAATTTGTTGGTAGTTTGTCCAGTTGCATCAGAATGATAATACTCATGCATTCTTCCTATCTCATCAAATAGGTTGGTGTGTTCGTTGAATTCACATAGCAATTTCCAGTTCTCATTCTCCTTTGTCTCAAAATACTTTTTATCCATACAAATCCTCCTTTATAAAATATAAAAACTCATATCAATTTTAAAATAGTTATTTGTTGTCTTCTGATATGGTTATGTTTATTTCTTTATTTCTAACAATGTCTGTCAATCTATCCAACTGGTAGATGACACATAAAAA
>RHMF01003402.1_pt1 | contig 11635 bp, 10 predicted proteins | sample 5365151 | NCBI WGS metagenome assembly RHMF01 (sample SAMN10266501, study PRJNA497801) | feces metagenome | isolation source: feces | host: Bos taurus | place: China: Prairie of Fairy Mountain | collected 2017-08-14 | reverse complement strand
GGCTCTTTTCCTTCACAACTGAAAGCTGTCGTTGGCCCTGGTATCTCCCTTGAGAGTTTTGAGGTAGGCGATGAAGTCTATCAGCAGTTTGCCGATGCCGGCTTCGATATGTCTGCCATCAGCCGTCGTTACGCCAAATGGCATATCGACCTTCCGATGTGTAATCGTCTTCAGTTAGAGGAGGCAGGTATCACAGATATCTATATGTCGGATGTCTGCACCTATCATCAAAACACAGATTATTTCTCTGCCCGCCGCTTAGGCATCAATTCCGGTCGCATCTTCACAGGAGTGATGATGCGCTAAGACTATTGCTTTATTTTTTCAGCGTGATATTGCCGTTCCGGTCGATAGTGGCTTCGCTATGGGGAACGTCGCTATTGGTGAGGTTCATCATCTCACGAGCAACACTTTGGTTGGCATCCTTACGAGGACCAATGCCTTTCTGCTGGAGGAAAGAATGGATCTTACCACTTAGGAAACGACCTTGCTTGTCGATTTTGATTTCTACAACGGGAGAGTAGGCGGAGATACCTGCCAGACTCATTCCGTAAGGCGTGCAGAAATTACCCAGGCTATAAGCGATAAAACGACCTTTGTAGACTTCTGTGGCTCTGACAACGTGAGGTCCGTGGCCATAGACGATATCGGCACCATTGTCGATACAGAAATGGGCGAACTCACGAAGGGAGCCTCTGTCTTCACCCAGAAAACTCTCCGCACCCTGTGGCAGATGATTCTTGGTACGTCCTTCTGCACCTCCGTGGAAGGAGACAATGATGATATCGGACTTCTTCTTTAGGTCGTCGAGAATGCGCTTGACGGTTTGAAGGTCGCGATGCTTCAAGGTATACTGATTATGGCCGAAAGCACAAAGACCGAATTTGATTCCGTTGCGAACGACAATGGCAGATTCTACATGTCCTTTGATTCCAGCAAACTTAATGCCTTGCAGGTTGAGTTGCTTCTCAGTAGAGGCAATACCTTCTGCCCCGAAATCGTTGGCGTGATTATTAGCCATACTCAAGAAGTCGTAGCCTGCATCTTTCAACAGGTGGGAATAACTGGTGGGAGTACGGAACGAATAGCTGTTGGGGCCACTGCCTTTGGTGCTCTTGCCTCCATCGAGAAGAGTACCCTCTAGATTGCCAACGGTAATGGTGGCACGCTGCAGAATGGGTTTGACGTCACGGAAGACCTCCTCACCGTTCTTCGGAGGAAGTGAAATACCAGGATAGGTTGTTCCCATCATGATGTCGCCAGTCATAGCGACAGAAATGGAATCAGAAAAGCAGGCCACCGTGTAACCTGCTAATACTGTTATGAGAAAAAGTCTTATTTTCATGTTTGAAGTCATTTTGCTACTCGACGAACTCCAATGTAGCGTCGGCTATAGTTGCCATCAGTAGAGTGGCTGATCTTGACGCCGCTAGTGCTACTGGCATGAATAAATGTGAAGGAGTTGTTGATAGGGTCGAAATCGAGAATGATACCCACGTGACCGACGCCGCGTCCGGAGTTTGGGCTGGTAAAGAATACCAAGTCGCCAGGCTGCATCTCCTCACGACGGATGGGGATGTTGCGGGCATATTGATCACGGGAAGAGCATCCAATTGAGATGTTGTTTTGCCCGTAAACATAGCTGGTGAAACCGGAACAGTCGAAGGTGTATGGACCTTTACTACCAAGACGATAGCGTGCGCCCAAAAGCGATGTCGCTTGATTGAGGATATCGTCGGTAGTGGTGAAGTTGACGTCGGTATCATAGCCGTTGGCATAGAGGAAGTCGAAATTGTCGATTTCTTCGTAAACGGTTTCTGTCCGTTGAATTTTCTTTGCCTTCTTTTTCTTGCTCTTTGCCAATGCTACATCCACAGAGGAGAGAAGCATCAGTAAGATGCAAAACATAATTTTTTGTTTCATTTAGATTTTATGGTCAACGGTTTCACACCGTTGTGGTTTGGTTTAATTGTAGCGCAGGATCTGTCCTGGGCGGATGCGTGCGTTCGACTTGATGTGGTTCAACTTGCAGATGGCACTAACCGTCATACCACGTTTGCGGGCAATCGAGGAAAGCGTCTCACCCTTTGCCACCTTGTGGAAATGGGTAGAGCGTGTCTTTATTCCCTTGTTGCTGGCTGGCTGTGCAGAAGCATATGACTGCTGTGGAATATCCAGATCGCCCTTGACAGCTACACCGCCAACGCCACGCAGACGAGTGGCCTCGGCTGACTCACGGTTGTAAGTAGACTTGCGGAATACGTAGTAGTCGTCAACAACGTCCTGATTCTTGAAGTCGAACATCAACGCAGGATTCAAGGCAATACCGCAAAGACGAGTCTCGAAGTGCAGGTGAGAACCCGTGCTACGGCCTGTGTTACCACCAAGACCGATAGGATCGCCAGCGCGAACTTCCTGTTCCTCTGTAACGAGTTGCTTCGACATGTGGCCATAGATAGTCTCCAGACCGTTGTAGTGGCGGATAACTACATATTTACCATAACCGCGTCCCTCATATCTTACGATGCGAACCTTACCACTGAAGGCTGCACGGATCGTATCGCCAATATATACCTTGATGTCAAGACCTTTGTGCTGGCGTCCCCAACGGGCACCGAAGTTACTTGTCAGCACACGGCTAGAGGTGGGCATGCAAAAACCCTTCAGGTCGATGCGGAAAGAATCGGGAAGAACAGAAGCCTTGTGGGCATAGCGGTTGTTCCAATCGTTATATAAATCTGCTGCGGGAGAGTCGTAGCTCTCAGCTTGAATCAGTCTGTGGAGTGCCATACTGTCGACGGCTTTCATTTTGCGGTCGATGGGTGCTTGTTTTGCTAACAAGTCTTGTCCTATGGCGGGGACGGTAATAATGGTTGCTACAATTGAAATGATAAGTGTCTTAAAATCTTTCTTTTTAGTAAGCATAAGTTTTATTCTTTTCTGTTTGAAATACGTCCTTTCGGAAAAACATCGCGGCAAAGGTACGAAAAATAATGCAAAGAATAACCAAAACGCGGTGTGCGTTAACAATAATTGTGTGTAATTTAACACTTTACCTATGAAATAGCCGCCCAATTAACGTTTGTTTTGCGTAATTGACGCAATCTGTTCCATAGTATCATAAACTTATTTGACTGACAGTCAGGGTCTTGGTCAATGATGAGTTGAGCCTCGTCTCGTGCCATTTGTACGAGTTGTCCGTCCCGTGCGATATCGGCGATTTTCAGGTCGAAGGCCATGCCGCTCTGCTGTGTACCTTCGAGGTCGCCGGGACCACGGAGTTTAAGGTCTGCCTCAGCAATGCGGAAACCGTCGTTGGTCTCACACATGATGTCTATGCGCTTTCGGGTATCTTCGCTTAGCTGTTGGTTGGTGACGAGGATGCAGTAGCTCTGGTCAGCACCTCGTCCGACGCGTCCCCGCAATTGGTGCAACTGACTGAGTCCGAAGCGCTGGGCCTCGAGGATAACCATCACGGAGGCATTGGGTACATTGACTCCCACCTCGATGACGGTGGTGGCGACAAGCATCTGTGTTTCGCCTTTGACGAAACGCTGCATTTCCTCCTCCTTGTCCTTGGGTTTCATTTTGCCGTGTACCTTGCTGAGGCGGAATTCTGGGAATACCTGGGTCAGCACCTCGAAACCATCCTCAAGATTCTTGAGGTCAATCTTTTCGCTCTCTTCGATAAGCGGAAAGACAATATATACCTGGCGTCCCTGATGAATCTGTTTCCGTATGCTGTCGTAGAGTGATGGTAGTGAACGGTCGAAGACATGTTGAGTAACAACGGGTTTGCGACCTGGAGGCAGTTCGTCGATGACGCTCACATCCAAATCCCCATAGAGTGTCATAGCCAAGGTACGGGGAATCGGGGTGGCAGTCATCACCAGCACATGCGGCGGGTTGACGTTTTTGCTCCATAGCTTGGCTCGCTGAGCCACGCCGAAGCGGTGTTGTTCGTCAACGACCACCATGCCAAGGTTGGCAAACTGTACGGTATCCTCAATAACTGCGTGGGTACCCACGAGAATCTGAACACTGCCATCCATCAGTCCTTCCATTACCTCCTGGCGCTTTTTGCCTTTGACGATGCCTGTCAGCAGTTCTACGCGGATATCCATCCCTCTTAGGAAGTCCTGAATGGTCTGCAGATGTTGCTCTGCCAAGATTTCCGTAGGTGCCATGATACAGGCCTGATAACCATTGTCGAGGGCTATCAGCATCGACATCAGCGCCACCAATGTCTTACCGCTACCCACATCGCCTTGCAACAGACGGTTCATTTGCCGACCTGAGCCTGTGTCTTTGCGGATCTCACGGATAACGCGCTTCTGTGCCTCTGTCAGCTGGAAGGGTAGGTGGTCGTGATAGAACGTGTTAAAATGGTCGCCTATCCGAGAGAAGATATAACCTCTGTATTTGCGCCGATGATCGCTGGCATAACGCAGGATATTGAGTTGCACATAAAACAACTCCTCAAATTTCAGTCGGGTGCGCGCCTTCTCTAATTCCTTGGCATTCTGTGGATAATGAATTTTTCGCAAGGCCTCATCACGGCTCATCAGATGAAGTTTCTCTGTGATGAAGTGGGGCAGGGTCTCTGGTAGCGATTCCTTCAGTACGTCGAGGAGCGACTTGGTGAGCCGCTCTATGGCACGGCTGTTGAGACCGCTCTTTTTCATCTTCTCCGTGGTGTTGTAGTAGGGTTGCATGCCCATAGTGGAGAGTTCCAGTTTGTCGGCAGCATCGATGTCGGGATGTGTCACGTTGATGCGTCCGTTAAAGACGTTAGGGCGTCCGAACACGATGTATTCCGTTCCTATTTTATAGCTCTGCTTGGCATATTTCCCACCATTAAACCAGGTGAGGTCCATTACTTTTCCGGAGCCGTCCGTGAAGTGAGCTACCACCCGTTCCTTACGGGCGCTCATCTGGAAGGTCTCAAAACTGAGGATGTGTCCCTTCACCTGTACGAAGGGCATGTCGCCAGTGAGTTCTCCAATAGCGTAGATGCGGCTACGGTCAACATGTTTATAGGGATAATACTGCAACAAATCGCCAAAGGTGACGATATTCAGTTCCTGGCAGAGCATCTTCTTTCTGTTGGGACCTACTCCTGGCAGATATTGTATGTCTTGTTGCAGTATGTCAGTCATTCTATCAGTACCTCAGCTATCTTCAGATCGTATGGTGTGGTAATCTTGATATTTTCGCGATTGCCTTCTACGAGTGTAATCTGGTAACCGTAGTTCTCCACCACAGAGGCGTCGTCTGTAAAATTGTCGTTATATGGCTGTTGGTTAGCGGCTTTCAGCAGTTGGATGTCGAAGGTCTGTGGGGTCTGTACGAGGCGATAGTCGCCACGAGGCACGGTTTTAGAGGTGAGAGGTAAGAGGTGAGAGGTGAGTGAAATGTGACGTAGTGTCTCGACGACAGGGATGACGGGAATAACGGCTTTCTTCTCTCGAGCAGTCTCGTAGCAGTTTCTGATGACCTCAATGCTGGGGAAGGGTCGTACGCCATCGTGCACGCCGACTACGCCCTCAGCATCGTCTGGAATGAGTGCAAGACCATGCTGTACCGAGTGGAAACGCGTCTCGCCTCCGTCAGCCAATTGGTACTCCACTTTGAAATCATATTCCTGGCAGAGTTGTTGCCAATACTCCTGCTGGTCCTTAGGCAATACAAGGATGATCTGCAACGTTTCGTTATAAGCCCGAAACCTTTCCAGCGTTCGCATCAGAATTGGTTTCCCGCCAATGGGGAGAAACTGCTTGGGAATTTCACCACCCATTCGCAGTCCCTTTCCACCTGCTACGATGATAACATAATCCATGTCTAACAAGTAATCATAATTGCTAATTACTCATTACTAATTGCTCATTAAATGCACATAGCGCATGCCCTCGGCAATCTGGTCGGAGGTCTTCTTGTCGACCAGCTGGCTCAGCAGCTCGTATGCGAAGGGGAAAGCGGCGGCAGGTCCCTCACCGGTAGTAACATTGCCATCGACGGTAAACAGTTCGCTAGTATAGGAAGCGCCAGCCTCTTTCAATGCCTCTTCGAAACCTGGATAGCAAGTGGCTTTCTTCCCGTCGAGGATTCCCAATGGGGCAAGAACCACGGCAGGAGAAGCACAGATGGCTGCAACCTTTTTGCCAGCAGCGAACTGGTCGACCACAGCCTTGCAAACGCCCTTGTGGGCAAACAGATTAGAAGCACCAGGCATACCGCCAGGCAGGAACAGCAGGTCGGCATCGGCGAAGTCGCCTTGCTCGAACATGATGTCTGCTTCGATGTTCACACCATGAGCCGACTGTACCAAAGGAAAGTCTGAGATGCTGACTGTTGTCACGTCAACTCCTCCGCGACGCAGAACGTCAACGGGAATCAGGGCCTCGACATCCTCGAAGCCGTCTGCTAAGAAAACATAAACCTTTCTCATTTACTATTTGACTATTTACGATTTACGATTTATTTCAGTGCTTGTAAGTATTGCTGAATCGTGCTTCGAAGTCCCATGTAGAGAGCGTCGCAGATGATGGCATGCCCGATGCTCACCTCATCCGTCCACGGAATCATCTGGTGATAGTAGTGCAGGTTTTCGAGCGAGAGATCGTGACCTGCATTCAGTCCCAGTCCTACCTTTCTGGCCTCCTCGGCAGCAGCAATGAAGGGAGCGATGGCGGCTTCGCGGTCGGCAGCATAGTTAGCCGCATAGGGCTCTGTGTAGAGTTCCACGCGATCGGCTCCACAGACCTTGGCACCCTCTACCATCTTGGGCTCTGGGTCTACGAAGATACTGGTACGGATACCGGCATCCTTAAAGGTCTTACAGATATCCGTCAGGAACGATTTGTTCTCTATCGTGTCCCATCCGTGATTACTGGTAATCTGGTCGTGTCCGTCGGGCACCAGCGTCACCTGTTTTGGAATCACCTCTAATACCAATTCGACAAAGGAGTCGATGGGGTTTCCCTCGATGTTGAACTCGGTAGTAATCAGTGGCCGTAAGTCGCGCACGTCTTGATAGCGGATGTGGCGCTCGTCGGGACGTGGGTGCACCGTAATTCCCTGTGCACCAAACAGTTCGCAGTCCTGTGCCACCTTCAGCACATCAGGGTTATTGCCTCCCCTGGCGTTGCGAATGGTCGCCACCTTATTAATGTTTACACTCAGTTTTGTCATAGCCATATTGAATTATTTTGTAAGCAAAGATACGGTTTTTTCGCGAAACCGCCAAGTATTTGGCAGAAATGTTTTGTTTATTTTTTCTTTTGGATGGTCATGATTGTGATATCGTCCGTAGGCTCCGCCTCACCGATATATTGCTTTACGGCATCCAAGAGGTCACCGTCCTGTGCAACCATCTCTGTCCATTGCTGCTCGCCCATCATTTTTTGCGCAGCATCGCAAGCCTCAGTGACACCGTCGGTATAGAGCACCAGCGTCTCGCCTTCTCCAAGCATATAGTCCTCTTCTACAAACTCAAACTGGCCGTCGTAGCCCAGAGGTAGATTGGGAACAAATCTCTATGCTTTTGGCACTACCCTCCCTGCTTTTCACCAAAGGAAGGTTATGGCCTGCATTGCAAAAGAGCAACTGTCCGCTGGGGATATGCAGTCGGCCGATGAAGGCTGTCACAAAAGTCAGCGAGGGGTTGTTGTCGCTCAGCACAGCGTTCATCTCTTCCATAATGGCTTTGGGTGAATCTTGATGGTTTAAGGCAGAACGGAACAGGTTGACGGTGGCAGACATGAACAATGCGGCAGGCACTCCCTTTCCACTCACGTCGCCGATGAGGAACCATAGTAAATCATCCTGGCGGGAGAAATCATACAGGTCGCCGCCCACTTCGAGCATAGGCAGCAGATCGGCATGCACGCCCACCTCGTCGTCGTTGGGGAAGTCATTCCGCAGGATACCCATCTGAATGTCGTGCGCAATAAGCAGTTCACGGGACATCACCTCCTTCTCGGTCTCCAGACGCGCTTTTTCTTGCTGGTCGCGCAACATACGACGGACAAACAAGCCTATCAGCAAGGTACCAAGCACGAAAATGACAAATGGCGTCAGCACCCCCAGCCAGACATATTCCCAGACATACTTTCTGGGTACGGCAATCACCATGTCTATGTCTACCGGACTAAGTGTCTGCCGAGAGATGATCCATTTGTCTTCAGTCAGATGTCCGGAGTTGTCACTCGCAGTCAATACTGTACCGTCGGAACTGTAGAGCAGGCAGACGGCTTCGTCGAAAGGCTTATACCGTTCCAGCATCTTCTGGATCCAGGGAAGGCTGAAATCCATGCCCACGACACAGATCAGGTTGCCATTCTCATCCAGTACATTGTCGGAATGAGTAATGATTGGTACTGCAAAATCCTCATCCCGATACGGTTTACTCCAATAGCCTTTATCACCGCTCTGCAACGCCCCTTTGTACCATTCCCGTTTGAAATAATCATGGCGTTCGTCGCCAAATTCTACCGTGAGGATGGAATCCTGCATACGGTACGAACACGGACAATACCACTTGCCCTTCTCAGGATAGTAATACTCTGGAAAAGCAGCATAACAATTAAATAAATTGGGATAGCGCTTAAGCATCGGGTATGTTTCTTTTAGCAGTTCGTCAGGTTGGTTCAGATGCTCCCTCACAAGACTCTCCATCTGATCTGCCACTTCGTATGCGTCATACAGTTCATACAGGATGTTTTCATGCGCAATCTGCGTCTTCAGATTAATACGCTCCTGTATGTGAAGTTTGGCCTGACGATACGACAGCACGAACTGTACTGCCAATGCGGCAATAAGAAACAATGCCGCTAATAAATGGATATATCTGTACCTCATATTGCAAAAGTACGTCTTTTTTTTTGATATAGCATACAATTATGGCGAAAAATCTTGCAGCGGACGACAAAGGATTAACACGGAAGCCTTTTTAATCTTTATTCAGTTCCTGAAGCTCGAACTTGACATGGTATTTCTTGTGAAGTGCCAAGATGGCGAGTGTCTCGATGAAATATGCTACCAGATAGCTATACCACGTAAAGGCGGGCGCGAACTGTGCTATGAGCCACAACACGGGGATGACCGTCAGAGAGAGGGCGAAGGAGATGAACAACGCTATCTGGTGGTAGTTGTAGAGCTTATAGACAACCATGATGGTGTAGATGTAGCAGAAGGGGATGAGGGAGACGGCGAAGAGACGCAGCGCATTGCAACCCTCGGCTATCAGGTCGGACTCGTCGGCTCCGAAGAGCATGACGACAGACTCAGGCCATATCCATACGAACACACAGGTGAGGCCCATTGCCACTGTGATGAAGGTAAACGACTTGCGCAGCACGAGCATGAAGGCCAGGTTGTCGCCCTTGCCTACCTGGATGGAACCGAACGACTGGATGGTGCGGCAGACGCCTGAGAGGAAGAGGTTGTAAATCTGCAACAGGTACATACATAGCGAGAAAGCAAAGATGCCTGCTCTGCCCAGGGTGGACACGATAATGCGGTTTGAGCTGAACATGAGCAGCGTCAGACAGACGGAGGCGATGGCCAATGGCGCGCCCTGGGAGAGAATCTGTTTTAATGAAGAATGCAACGTCACTTCGTTCTCGCTTTCAGCTCGCGACCCCTTCGGCGTTCTTAATTCTTCATTTCCAAACGTGAACCGCAGGTTGTTCTTGGCTGACAGGAAGTGGAACGCCATGAAGGCGATGCCCACCACGTGGCCGATGACGGTAGCCGTTGAGGAGCTGGCGATGCCCCAGCCAAAGTACTTGATGAATACAATGTCGAGAACGAGGTGCACGGCATTGTCGACGAAAATGGAGAACGAGACCAACTTGGGACTTCCATCGACGCTGACCATGGTGTCGAGTCCCCACATCAGCAGATAGACGGGGGCGCCTATCATCATCACCCGCAGGTAAGCCTTGGTGGGCTCCATCAGCTGTTCGCTGTTGCACAGGAGCCGGGTAGAGGCATCAGGGAAGAAGAGACCACAGGCCGAGAGCGCCAGGCCGGCCACCAGACAGGCCAGCATCGATAGGGTGAAGATGTACGAGGCGCGCTGCGTATTGCCCTTGCCCAGCTGCATGCCCACCAGCATACCGGCACCCGTGGCCAGCAGCATGTTCAGAGTGAACATGAACTGAATCATGGTGCGGGCTATGTTAATGGCGCTGACGGAGTCTTCGTCTATCAGGTTACCCACGATGATGGCGTCAATCACATTACCCAGACACGCCGAGAGGGCTATCAGGATGGATGACCAAAGGAACACCCAGAATTCTTTATTAAATGCTTTCTCTCCTTGAACTCTCTGAGGGTGTGGCGATGCAGACATAGTGGCTTCTTATTTTACGGTTAGAACATGGTGGTAAACAGGCGGGGCGAGACGATGAGCGAGAACCAGCCCCAGCGGCTTATCTTGCTGCTGTTTTCTTGCTTAAGGCGTTCCATGGTCTCGGTGCCTGTCATCAGTGTATAGCCTGCAGCCAACGATACGTCTTTCGAGAAGCGATAGCTGGCTGTGAGTTCGACGGAGTGTCCCAGCGTGCTGTTGAGCTCGCTGAGCTTGGTAGCCGTAGCCAGATAGTGATAGGTAAGGCTGAGGTCGAGCTTAGGCGTGGGTTGGCCAAAGACGCCGACGAAGGCGTTTTGCAGACCTGGCGTGAAGCCGTTGATGTAAGCGCTCTCGTAGAAATAGTCCAGGATACCATAGAACTTAGAGCGTGAGCCATAGAGGGGTGCGAAGCCTCGTATCACATCGTGGTATACCATGGCCAGGTTGCCACCGTAGGGAACGGGGACGTAATCGTCGCCACTGAGGTGGTCGTAGCCCACGGTGAAACCATAGTACTCTGAGGGGTTGATGGTAGCCTTGGCGCTGGCCATCCAGGCACGGATGTCGATAGGTGCTTTTCCATAAAACACCGTCTTGCCTGTCTGCCGGTAGTATGAGGCTTCCAGCGTCAGAAACTTAGGATGGTAGTTCACATAACCGCCAAAGAGCTGTTGGTGAACGGTCTTGGCAGGATTGCTCTTGTAGTCCCATTGGCTGGGGTCGTCTTTTCCTGCCTGCAAACCGAAGTTCATGAAGAGCACCGAGGCTCCCAAGGGGAAGTTGGGTACGTCGTAGTGGTACCACAGCGCCTGCATGGACTTGTAGTACTGCGAGCCTTCGTCGGCGTCGTAGTAGGTGGTCTGATAGACGTGGCTTGCGTTCTGGTTGAAGCCTAGCAGGGCGTGTACCTTGTGGCCATGACCTTCATAGCCCAGTTTCAGCACATCGTGTGACAGCGCTGCGGTGGCGAAGTCGTTGAGGCCGATGATGCGCTCGTCGTCGTAAGACAGTGCCACACGACCCACCTGTGCGAAGAGTCCGCAGTCGGCGTAGAGTTTCACCCAACCTTCATAGAGGTTGAGAGCCTGGCTGTTGCTGCTGCCCCAGACATTCTTGTTCTGGATGGTGGCATGGACCTGCAGGTTTGGACGCTCGTAGTCTACATTGAGGCGCAGACGGTTCAGCAGGAAGTAGGACTTGTCCTCTATGTCATGACCTGTGTCGGGATCCACGTCGCGGGGCAGAGCTCCTCCGCAGGCCTCGCCATGCAGGAGGTAG
>RHMF01001241.1_pt1 | contig 11636 bp, 10 predicted proteins | sample 5365151 | NCBI WGS metagenome assembly RHMF01 (sample SAMN10266501, study PRJNA497801) | feces metagenome | isolation source: feces | host: Bos taurus | place: China: Prairie of Fairy Mountain | collected 2017-08-14 | reverse complement strand
CAGTGACCAGTGGTTTGCAAAGGCCAAGGCAAAGACTCTATTACCTAAGGTATATCCGTTCCTTGAGGCTCCTCTTGAAGATTTCTGTTCGTTGTGGGGAAAAGAATTCAGCATATATAATACAGCATGTATATTGGACGGACAGATATATGGGCTTGGAGTTGCAGGAGAATTGAGAAAGACTTTCGGAGAGCTCATGAAGGAAAAGAATGTGTTGTGTATAGACGATTCGAATACAATACTTAGGGATATAATCGACGGTTCTGATGCTCCTTTCGTATACGAAAAGCTTGGAGTCAGATTTGACAATTTCCTCCTTGATGAATTTCAGGATACGGCCAATGTGCAGTGGACCAACTTCAGCCCTCTGCTCCATAACAGCGAGTCGCAGGGCGGAGAAAACCTCATAGTCGGTGATGTCAAGCAGAGCATATACAGATGGCGTGGGTCGGACTGGAATCTTCTTGACAGCAAGGTCCCGTCAGAATTCCCCGGATATCAGGAAGAGATACTCGATACTAATTATCGCAGCCTCAGCGGTATCGTGGAGTTCAATAATGCCTTCTTTGACCATTCGGCCCGCATTCTGGACTGTAACGGTGCTCACTCCGATGGAGGCCCTCTGTCGGATATTTATGCAGACGTAATACAGAAGGCAGCTAAAAATGGCAGGGAGAGCGGCAATGTGACCGTTACATTCTGTGATAGGGAGAATGAACTCCAGGCGGTACTCGATGCTGTCATGGAGGCTTGCGGGGCTGGCGCCCGCCTGTCTGAAATAACAGTCCTCGTGCGTAGCAACGCCATAGGTGAGGAAGTCGCCGCTTATCTTATTGAAAACGGAGTGACCGTGATCACAGATGATTCGCTAAAGGTAAAGAGTGCGGTCTCTGTGCGTCGTCTGGTATCCCTTATGTCATATGTCGACAACCCTTCAGATACAGTGAACGGTTATCTTGCTGAGTCCCTTGATATAGAAGTTCCGGATGCTTGTACTTCTCTGACAGACCTGGCGGAGCTACTCGTCAGGTGTCTCAAACAGAATGATCCGGAGCAGCTGTGGCGAGGAGAAACTCTTCATATACAGTCGTTTATGGACTGCCTTCAGGAGTATGTCTCTTCTGAAGGAAACAACTTGAGGGGCTTCCTGAAGCATTGGGAAGGGGAAGATCCATCCATCAGTTCGCCGACCTCAGGAGAGAGTGTGAAGGTAATGACAATCCACAAGTCGAAGGGTCTTGATTTCCCGTATGTCATCATCCCGTTTGTCGAGAACATAACTCTCTATAAGGCAGGAGACTGCTGGTGCTCTCCAGAGCTTGAAGGTACATCCCTCGAGGGTGTTGCTGACGGCGTGTATGATGTCACTCTTTCGAGCGCATCTGAATCTACTCTCTTTGCGGAGCATTACAGGTCGGAGCGTTTCCTGCAGCAGGTAGACAACATAAATACGATCTATGTGGCGATGACAAGAGCCTCAATGGGAATGCATCTGATAGCGAAAACCCCTTCGGCGACATCGCTTCCCGCTCTTGATGAAGGCAATCTTTCCGATGTCAAGGATTTCTCACAGATCCTCTACTGGTTCGTGGCCTCTTCCGGCATTCTTCCGGAGGTTGTCAGGAGTGCGGATGAGGGATTGCTGAGGTTTGATTTCGGGGAAATGCCAGATTTCGAAGGTATGAGAAAGACCGGAACCGATGTGAGGGCATTCCCTGTTATTCCAGGTGATGAGTACCCTTCATATCCGTTGAATCCTGAGCCAGGTGATGGAGAGACTGATGTGCGTGAGCGGGGTCGTCTCAAATTTTCTGCTGATGCTCTTGACTTCTTCTCGGAAGAAGGAGAAGCCGGAATATCTGCCTCTAACAGAATAAAGGGAGTGGTACTTCATGACATACTGTCCCGAGTGAACCATCCGGACGAGTTGAACTCTTCTGTCGCCCAGTCTGTGGCATCTGGCGAAATGACTGCCTCAGAGGCCTTGGAGGTTGAGGAAATGCTCCGGGAAAGAATCGCCGAGGTGGCGGACAGGGGCTGGTTCCCTGAGGGAGGCGCAAAGGTGCTTAATGAAACGGATATAATCGATGTTGATGGACGCATCTACCGTCCTGACAGGGTCGTCATAACAGAGGATAAGGTGGTTGTCGTCGACTATAAGTTCGGAGATCATTACAGAAAATACGAACGTCAGCTCGACGGTTATGCGCGCATATGGACCGGAATGGGGTACCGTAATGTGGAAGCATACCTTTGGTATGTCCATACTGGAGAAGTGCGTTCCGTCATTCGGAAATAATTGTTATATTTGCAGATTGACAAATATGATGAATATGGAAAACAACAGCATAGATACATGTAAACTGCTTTACAATACTGAAAGAGTGAAGCTGCATATCCCTGAATACGGTCGAAATGTGCAGAAGATGGTGGATTATCTCAAGACAATCGAGGACAGGGAAAAGAGAAACGAGCAGGCGAGGGCAGTGGTCAAGGTGATGGAGATTCTCAATCCTGCTGTTCATCTTCAGGAAAATTATGAGCAGAAGCTGTGGGACCACCTCTATATCATTTCCGGATTTGATCTTGATGTTGACTCTCCTTATCCGATGCCGGCTCCAGAAAGCCTGAATGAACGTCCTCAGGTCGTTCCGATCCAGAAGAAACCGATCAAGGCCACCCATTACGGACGTAATATCGAAAGCATTATCGATCTCATTGCCGATCAGGAAGACGGAGAAGTGAAGACTTCGATGATACGTTCGCTTGCAGTCTATATGAGACAGCAGTATCTGATATGGAACAAGGATACGGTTGCAGATGAAACGATCTTCCAGGATATAGAGAAACTGTCAGACTACAGGATCAAGGTGCCGGAAGGCTTGCAGCTGTCAAGGATCGACAACGGAGCCAACTTCAACAGACCTGGCGCCGGAAATGGAAGACAGAACAGAAATCAGCGACAGAAGAACAACCAGAAAAACCGCAAACAGCACAACAATAAATAATGGCTGCCAGAAACAGTAATATAAAGAAAGACAGAAAGAAAGAGAAGCGCGCCCGCTTCTCGTTCTTTTCTCGAATGAACGAGGAACAGAAGGCAAAATTCTTCAAATACTCGGGTCTTGCGATGCTTGTGTTCACATTGTTTACGCTTGTGTCGATATTGTCATACCTGTTCACATGGGAGGCTGACCAGAGCCTTCTTTCCCACCCTGACATGATGGACAAAGGTGTGGAAGTCGCTAACTGGGGAGGCAAGATAGGGTACAGATGGAGCTGTTTCCTTGTTGCACGCTGCTTCGGTCTCGGCAGTCTGTCTCTTGTATTCCTGATGGGTGCCGTTTCATACAGACTCTTCTTCTGGAAGAAGAGCATCGGCCTTCTCAGGACGACATTCATTACTGTAAGCGGTGCATTTCTGGCTTCGCTGATATTAGCCTGCTGCATGCAGTTCGGCTCTGATACAAGTTTCGGAGGAGGCCTCGGAGGTGATGCCGGATATGCTGTGGTAAGCTGGCTGAGCAACCTTGTGGGACCGATAGTCACTTCGCTCCTGCTGATTGTCCTTGTGGTGGCATGGCTGCTGATGTCAAGCGGAAGATTCGCCCATTGGTTTGCCCTTGCGGGAGAATATCAGGACTCTCAGGAAGATGAGGCTGTTGAGGAACAGGAAGAGGTGGAAACCCCTCTGGATCCACTTGTTGAGCCAGAAGATGTTGTTGATCCGGAAGCCTTTGAACCGGAAATGACCGATATCCCTTCAGTGTCTGATCCTATAGTGCCGGAGCCGGTCGTTTCTGAAACATTACAGCCGGATACGGTACATACAGACCCTCAGCCAGTCGGAGTTCCGGCGGATCAGGGGATTGAGGTCGTCAGGGGAGAAGATATTGTGGTTCCTGTCACAGAAGAACTTCCAAGATTCGATAATCGTGAGGAGCTCGAGCGTTTCGAGTTCCCGTCTCTTGACCTTCTCAAGGATTATGCGGACGGGCAGCATAAGGTAAGCCAGCAGGAACTTGACATAAACAACAACAGAATCCGTGCGACCCTTCAGAACTACAGGATAGAAGTCGACCGTGTGACAGCTGTAGTAGGTCCTACAGTGACTCTTTATAAGGTCGTACCTGCTCCGGGAGTACGTGTGTCTGCAATCGAAACTGTCCACAGGGAGATTGCCATGGCTCTGGGCGTGAGCGGAGTGAGAGTGGTCATGCTTCCTGACAGCGTAGGTATCGAGGTACCGAACAATACTCCTTCAATCGTTCCTTTGAAGTCGATGCTCAACAGCGAGTCATTCAGAAACAGCAAGGCTGAGCTTCCGATTGCGATTGGATATACGATTACTCAGGAAGTAAAGACGTTTGACCTTACTGATGCTCCGCATCTGCTCGTAGCCGGTGCGACCAAGCAGGGTAAGTCAGTAGGTCTTAATGTCATCATATCCTCTCTCCTCTATGCGAAGCATCCTTCTGAACTGAAGTTTGTCTTCATCGACCCAAAGATGGTCGAATTCACTGCCTACAATTCGCTTCTGAAGCATTATCTTGCTGTTCTTCCTATGGCTGCAAGCGAAGAGGACGAGAAGAAGAATGCCATCATCAAGAGTCCTAAGCAGGCAGAGCAGGTACTTAACTCTCTCTGCATAGAGATGGATGAGCGATACGCTCTCCTCGCTTCTGCCGGTGTCAATGACTTCAAGCTATACAACGAGAAATATAAGGACCGTCATCTTCTTCCTACCGACGGCCATAAGTATCTTCCATATCTTGTCGTAGTGATAGACGAGTATGCCGACCTGATCATGTCCGGAGGAGCAAATCAGGATGCGAAGAAGGCTGCGAAGAATATTGAGGCTTCTATCATCCGACTCGCGCAGAAGGGTAGGGCGGCTGGAATTCATGTGATCATAGCGACCCAGCGTCCGTCAGTAAATGTGATTACAGGTCTTATCAAGGCCAACTTCCCGACCAGAATCGCGTTCCGAGTGCTTTCAAGTACGGATTCAAGGACAATCCTCGATTCCAATGGAGCAGAAAACCTTATCGGAAAGGGAGATATGCTATATTATGCAGGAGTCAAGATGGAGCGTGTACAGTGTGCTCTTGTCAGCATGAATGAGATCAATAAGGTGACAAAGTTCATCGGAGACCAGACAGGCTGGAAGAAGTGCTACAATACTCCATATTACCTTCCTGTGCCTGAGTCCCAGGACGGCGAGACCAGCAGTGGTTCGATAGATATGCAGAATATCGACCCTATGTTCGAGGATGCGGCAAGGATGGTCGTTACATCCCAGAGAGGATCGACTTCCGATCTTCAGAGACGCTTGGGCATGGGATATGCAAGAGCAGGACGTGTGATGGATCAGCTCGAGGGAGCAGGAATCGTCGGACCACAGGAGGGCTCGAAGCCTCGTCAGGTTCTTGTAGCTGATTTCAATGAGCTCAGTGAGATCCTTTCGCACTTCATCAAATAATAAAATGAATGGGATTCTCAAATACCTTTATGCTGCCGCTCTGATGCTTTTCAGCCTCGGAGCCGTTGCCCAGAATACAGCACTGTTGGATGAGATGTGTGAAAACACAGCGTCCTCATGTGTGGAGATTTCTTATAGCTATTCGACCGAGATATCCGGCGTGAATACTCTGGGAGGAGGTATTGTCAAGGTGCAGGGCAGAATGTGGCATATGGAAGGGAACGGAATCGAGATGTGGTGCGATTCAACGACTGTCTGGATTGTCGACAATGAAAGCAAGGAAGTTGTCATTGAAACTGCAACTGATGAGGCATCAGGAGAAACTGTCAATCCTGCCGTACTTTTCGTACGTCTGAAGGAACTGTTCAATGTCCAGTCAGCAAGGACAACAGCCGACGGCAGAGCTGTTCTTTATATCCTGTCTGCCAAGGGGAAAAGCGCCATTGAATATTGCAATGTCGAGATCCTCAAGGAGAATGCTACGATAAGGTCCGGAGCATTCCTTCTTGCTGACGGCAGCAAAGTTAAGGTAGATGTCGGAGCCATGACAATGAGTCCGGAATGTCCTCCGCAATCATTCAGACCTCAGATGGATTTTGATACGTCCTGGATAGTTACCGATCTCAGGTAAGTTTTCTGTATGAAGGAATATTGCATAATTACAGCATCGCATTCGTTTGGAACACCGACATCTACTGGTGTATAATCATGTGGAGTGCCGTCGAAATGAACAGTGGCTACTGTGGTGGTTCCTGTCATCTTGCAAACAAGGAAAAACACCCGTGCATCAGGATTCCCGCACGCCTTGCGGATTAGAGCTTTCGCCCTCTCTGTATAAGCATCCTAGATTGTCCTCCCTTGTAAATTCGATGGCTCTGTTGATATAGTCAAGGAATGGCTTTGCACTTCTGAATACATCGCAGATGCGGCCTATGTCGAGGTTGTTGTCAAAATCACCATCCCCCATTTCAATGTCTTCTCTGAGTATCTTCAGCACCCGAGGCTCTGTGTAGTAATTGCCGGCTGCAAGGAAACTCCGGCATGGGTACTCATCTCCTGAGCCGGTACCGATGTGAAAATAATATCCGCTGTAGCCTGACTTTCTGCCTTCTCTTGCGATGAATGCTCCGAAATGTGTCTTGTATGGCAGACCGCCCTTGGAGAAACGCATGTCTTTATATATACGATACGTGCAGTCATTGATCCCTATCCCCTTTATAGTGCTGTCGAATGAGGAAATGCCTTTTAGAAGTTTCTCTACAATGGCATAAAAATGTGAACGGGCCTCAAGATACTCGTCCTTATGGCTGTCAAACCAGCCCTTGTTGTTATTTTCCTCCAGTCTGCGGAGAAATCTCAGAATCGTATCCATAACATTTTACAAATTGCCATGAAGTTACTGATTTTCCAGATATTGTCCAATATATGCCTCCCTGGGGTCGCCATTGACCAGAGGCCCTTTTAGAATTTCCAGCCTTCCGGCCTTATCAGATGGGGAGGTTGCGTTGTATCTGTGTATGATCTCTTTGACGGCGTCAAGCTCTTCAAGAAGCTGTGCCTCAACTGCTATCGTGGCAAGTTTTGATTTTATACCCGATAGGGTGTAAAATATATTCTGAAATAATATAATTATACCCGATAAGGTGTAAAGTAAAAAACTTTCATTATATTTGCACCCGATAGGGTATAATTTATTTCATTTATGGAGCAGACGACACTTTCAAAATATGTAAAGGCAATGCGTAAGCAATACAATCTTACGCAGGTGGAACTTTCCGAGAAGTCGGGAGTTGGTTTGCGTCTTGTTCGTGAATTGGAACAGGGCAAGCAGACTTTACGCCTTGATAAGGTAAATCAGATATTGAATCTTTTTGGCAGCGAAGTTGGCGTTGTGCCAATGACTAAAACCGATGAGCGATGAAACAGGCTGTTGTATTTTTGCGTGGCGTAAAAGCCGGTATTTTGACGGAAGATGAGAACGGGTACACATTTGAGTATGATGCCGGTTATTTGACATCTGCCGATGCGGAGGCGGTGAGCCTTACTTTACCATTGAGTGATAAACCTTATCGAGATAAGGTATTGTTCCCATTTTTCGATGGCTTGATTCCCGAAGGTTGGCTTTTGGATATTGCCGAGAAGAATTGGAAGATTGATGCTCGCGATCGTATGTCGTTGCTCATTGCGTGCTGTAAGGATTGCATCGGCGCAGTAGGTGTTGAACCCATAATCAATGAGGAGGAGTAGCGTATGGCAAAATGTCTATATTGTTACAAAGAGTTGAACGAGGGTGAAAAGGATTTTCACAAGGCTTGTTCAAAGAAGATGTTCGGCACGCCGAGTGTTCCCGAATTGCCATATACACGCGAGAACCTGACCGACCTTGCCAAACAAGTGATTCGAAGCCAAACGACTTTGACAGGTGTTCAAGCGAAGTTGTCATTGGATATAAACAAGGGTGGCAGGAACGAGACAGGCCGTTTTACCATTGTCGGCTTATGGGGACGATATATCCTAAAACCACAAACCGACCGCTTTGCACATCTGCCCGAATTGGAGGATTTGACGATGCACCTTGCGGAGTTGGCAAAGATGCAGGTTGTACCTCATAGCCTTATCCGTTTTGCCGATGGTGAGTTATGCTATATAACCCGCCGTATTGATCGCACAGCCAACGGCGATAAACTCCCGATGGAGGATATGTGCCAGCTTACGGAGCGACTGACCGAACATAAGTACAAAGGCTCGTATGAGCAGATTGCAAAGGCGATACAGCGATTCTCGGCTGTGCCTAAGTTGGATATGGTAAACTATTGGGAGCAAGTGGTTTTCTCGTGGATAACGGGCAATGCCGATATGCACTTGAAAAACTTTTCTCTATATAGCAAAGAGCAGGGAAAATATATGCTTACGCCTGCATACGATATGTTGTCAACGGCCTTGGTGATGCCCGAAGATAACGAAGAGTTGGCTCTGACCCTCAACGGTAAGAAACGCAAAATCAAAAAGACGGATTTCGTAACCTCAATGCAAGCATCGGGGTTGGAGGAGAAAGTTATAAATAACATCTTTGCCAAATTTGCAAAGGCAAAAGATAAGTGGTTTGCGTTTATCGACCTATCGTTCTTACCTGACGAAATGAAAGAGGCTTTTAAGGCTATCATTGCCGAGAGAACTACATTGATATGTTAAATGGTAAGATATTAGAACAATGAAGGTAACAAGAGTTATACATCCTATAGGACAAGGAGCGTTCTATTCAGAGCGTATTGAGTGTGATGATCATACATATAACATTGTATATGATTGTGGATCAGGTAATTTTAATAAGGCACCAAAACGGTTGGAGCGTGAAATTACATCATATTATGAAAAGAATGATGTGATAGATGCCTTATTTATATCGCATTTTGATAATGACCATATTAATGGTATAAATGAGCTAAGGAGGTATACTTCTGAGATTAAAAATGTCATAGTACCGCTTATTGAACAAGAAGATTTCTGGTTTTATAGTATTGAAAATAATGAATTTGAGCGTTTTTATAATTCGTTGACAGAACTTGCCAATAGTGTATATAAAGTAAAGCCCGCAAGCGAAGACGACAAATACTATCACTTAAATGATACCGAATTGAATGATCTTACAGAAAGCGAGGAAGGCAGTTTTGAGATACAGAATGCTACTAAATTTTCAATAAGAAGAAGTGTTGACTGGTGTTACATACCATTCAATTACGATAAAAAAATCAGGCTTAATATATTGAAAAATGAGTTAGTGAAAAACGGAATATCTGAGAAAGAACTAACTAGTGGTTGGGATGTTATAGAGCATCATATTGATAAAATCAAGAAAGCATATAAGAAAGTTGTTACTGATGGAGCAAATAAAACTTCTCTAATTTTGTATTCTGGCGGTATTGAAGGAGAATATGAATGTTGGCAATATCAAGGTCGCCTCTGTTATTATCATTGGTTACATCATAGGCCTTTTTATATGTATAAAAAAGAGGGATGTTTGTATTATGGCGACAATGACTTGAATCAAGTAAATATATTAAATGATTTGAAACATAAACTAGGCTCATTAGTTGAGCGTGTTGGGACAATTCAAGCACCTCATCATGGGGCTATAAATAATTTCAATGATGATATATTTGCTATTAATAACAGTTCTAAACGCTTTTTGTGTCTTTTGGTAATAAAAACACATACAGGCATCCTTCATTAAGAGTCGTTGAAAAAATCTTAAATAATGGAAATGGATTATTTGAAGTGACAGAAGAGATGGATAGCGCGTATATTCAGCTAATAACGAAGATTTCGTAAAAGAGCCATTATAGCAGCCACTCTTCGGAGTGGCTTTTTTGTGACTATCTGAGCCCCATCAAAAACTAGTCGCTCATTGGGGGATGTTGTTGGGAAACGTTACCTCTTGTGCTACTTTTGCCACAAACTAGCCTAAGCGATATCGAGTTTTTCCTGCGGACTGTGCGTCAAGGTGCATACGACCCATAGTGTCGGTCACTCGCTCAGATCTGAATGTCAGCATTTGCCTTATGAACCACTAAAGCCCTGCAAACCACTGCTTTATATCAGAATAATCACTCCTAGTTAATAAATCAAAGAACTGTAAATCTATAAAGTGGCAACGTGATGTACGCTTTAGATTTCAATGCGAATATAGTGATATTTTGTACGCTATCCAATCTTTCCTATATCCTATTTTGAGAGTACCATGATGCAGCATATAATCGAGTATATGAATTTATGTTTCACTCAAAAATTTTTGAATTATGGATAGTAAGAAATTAAAGAAAAGAAAGAATCAAGCAGACAAGCCAATGAGGATTTTCGAGGAACTGCACAGACCTGTTACCTACATTCTGGATGATGTAAAGGAAACAATTGTCACTGAGAACACCTACAAAGCTATCCCTTACAATGTCTTAAAGACCTACTTTTTACCTAAGTGAATGTTCTAAAATTAAGAAAGCGGTATTTGACGACAAAGTCATTTACCGCTTTTTTTGTACGTTCACCATAGATCTTATTTCCAAGTGAGGGTACATATCGAATCTTCCAAAAGTATTTTTGAAACATATCCCTCCTTGTCATATTCATATGAGAAAATCTGGCCATTTACACTAGCTGGCAATTGTTTAGTTCGCATTCCTGCAAGTTCAGGATGCGCCATAAATAGTAGTCCGCATTCACCAGGGCTCACTACAAATGGAATAATTGCAGAATATCCTTTCATGCAAGATTCGTTATAAACAAATGTATAGTTTCCCTCTCCATCGGACATGGATTTAAGCTTGTCTCCGTCCCAGTTCAGTGTGCTTGTCCAATATTCTCCGTCAGAGAATTTCACCAATCTGTTTTCTGAGTTGTAAGTGTAATTGGCGGTATAATCATTATTGCCTTCCCTATGCACAAGTCCATTATTTAATGATAATGTGCAGCTGTAATGCTCAGGGCTGCCTGAAGATGTCCAAGTTGTTGTTATTCCATCATTATGCCATGTGAATTCGTAACTGTATGTATAATTAGTTATTATGTTGGTGGAGCTATATTCCTGTATTGACTCAGCCTTTGTTAGTCTTCCCTTTTCATCATAACTGAAGGTGTAAGTATAAGACTCTTCTCCCGAAGTATCTACGAATCTAACAAGTTTCTTCTCATTGGAATAATCTCCGTCATTTTCAGGATTTTCACCTTTACTGCAAGACGTAAAACTTCCACTCAAAAGAATAACGATGAAAGCCAGTCCGGACATTCTCAATGTTTTCATATATATTGGTTTTTATTTTACTTCTTAGTTTCCAGAAGAAGATTAAAATTCAAAAGGCGTGGAAACTATAACTCATTATTCAACTGAGGCTCTGGAAATTGCTTGTCCCAAATAATAAGCAAAGTCCACGCCCGATGATATAATATGCCCTGAGGTACATTAGTATCATAGACGTGGACGTTTCTTGCTCATCATCTTCGGGACTTAAAATTTTCCAGATTTCAGTTGAAGATAATATGCTAAACGCCCAAAACTAATATGTCAGTTCCGAAGAGCAATGCAAATGTAGTGAAAAGCATTCAGTTGAGCAAAAAACAACTTTGCGAATTATAAATCAGAATGTCAGACAGTCATAAGTCT
>RHMF01001240.1_pt1 | contig 11639 bp, 13 predicted proteins | sample 5365151 | NCBI WGS metagenome assembly RHMF01 (sample SAMN10266501, study PRJNA497801) | feces metagenome | isolation source: feces | host: Bos taurus | place: China: Prairie of Fairy Mountain | collected 2017-08-14 | reverse complement strand
AGACCAGAATGGTTCAAAACGGTCATACCGGTCTGGATTCCATCATTGCTGCCCCGGTCCAGAGTAATGGTATGCTGAAGATTCGTATTATTTTCAGCAATAATCCCGGCCAGCTGCAGCTGGAACTGACCCCGGGTTTCTTCTTTATAATTCAGCAGCTCACGCAGCCGAATGTTTTCCATACTGATTTCGCTCATTTGTGTTAATTCACTGTTTAACTGACTCAGCTGCTGTTTCAGTTCTTCGTTTTCCTGCTGCAGCTTCTCTTTATCCGTAAAATAGGTAAAGAATCCGCTGACAGCGCCATCAACAGCACGGAACCCATACTGAAACGGACTGGCTGCGATACGAAGCCCTTTTTCCAGAAAACTTAAATTTCCCCTTGGCTGAACCGTATTTACTGCCAGCCCCAGAAAAATTCCCAGCAGAACAGCAATCACAAGCAAATTGCGAATCCATGTTTTTTTAAACATAGCAGCAGCTCCTATGCACGGCTCAGTTTATGGCCATTCTCAACTTTACGAAGTAAATCGATATTTTCTAACGCTTTCCCGGCACCTAATACAATACTGGTCATTGGATCTTCGGCATAAATTACAGGCATACCGGTTTCTTCGGAGATCAGCTGATCCATGCCGCGAATCAGAGAACCGCCGCCTGCCAGCACAATCCCGCGCTGAATAATGTCCCCGGCCAGTTCTGGTGGAGTTTTTTCCAGACAGGACTTGATTGCATCCAGGATGCTCTGAATGATTTCACTGAATGCCAGATGAATTTCATGGTCAGATACTTCCACCTGACGAGGCAGACCGCTTACTAAATCACGGCCATTTACCATGTATGTTAGATGTTCACTTTCTGGAAGAATGTGTACTGTCCCGATTGCCTTTTTAATTTCTTCCGCGGTACGTTCCCCGATTAACAGGTTATAGTTTTTACGTACAAAGTTTACGATAGCATCATCCATTTTATCGCCACCGATACGAATGGACTGGCTGGTTACAACACCCCCCAGGGAAATAACCGCCACATCTGTGGTGCCACCGCCAATATCAACAATCATGCTGCCGGTAGGGTCCGAAACAGGCAATCCTGCACCGATTGCAGCAGCCATTGGTTCCTCCATAACATGAACTTCTTTTGCACCGGCCTGCATCGCTGCATCACGTACTGCACGTTCTTCTACAGAAGTGGTGCCTGCAGGTACGCAGATAATAATGCGCGGTTTGGAGAAAAAGCCGGTTGGACCAACCGCTTTATCAAAGAAATATTTCAGCATAGTAGCACACACATCAAAGTCAGCGATAAAACCGTCCTGTAACGGTTTCACCGCTACAATGTTGCCCGGTGTACGGCCAATCATTTTTTTTGCTTCATCCCCGACTGCTAATACCTTACCTGTATCTTTTTTAATGGCAACCACCGAAGGTTCCCGAATGACAATGCCTTTTCCCTGTACATATACCAGACTGTTTGCAGTCCCTAAATCAATTGCAATTTCTTTCGACATCGTTTCTGCCCCTTTCCATACTCTCCTGTCAGAATATCTGATTCTCACAAAAGCTGTAATACGTATCTTCTCCAATTATAATATGGTCTATCACGTCAATTCCTATAATCTGTCCAACTTCTTTTAAACGTTCTGTTACGAGCAGATCCTGCTCGCTCGGCTCACAAACTCCGCTTGGATGATTATGCACCAGTATCATGGCCGCTGCACTTCGTTTGATTGCCTGTTTAAAAACTTCTCTTGGATGAACCATGGCGCCATTGATAGTGCCAATCGAAATCGTCTCGGTTGAAATTACCGCATGTTTCTGATTTAACAGCACCACCATAAAATGTTCCCGGTCCAGTCCTCGAAACCTTCCCATCAGCAGTTTCGCCGCATCCTCCGAGCAGTGAATCACTGGACGATACTCCATCCCGGATGTCCAGATTCGCTTTCCCAGTTCCACCGCTGCCGATATCGTTGCAGCCTTTGCGATACCAATGCCTTTTTGCTGCATCAGTTCATTTAAAGAAATGTCCTGCAGATTCTGCAGGCCCTGCTGTTTTTTCAAAACCTGATCTGCCAGTTCCAGCGCACTGTAATCTTTACTTCCCGTGGCCAGAAGAATGGCGAGCAGTTCCCGATCAGAGAGCTGAGATGCCCCCAGCATTTCCATCCGTTCTCTCGGACGATCCTGCTCGGGATATTCTTTCATTTTGTAAACCTTCGTATGCATATAGATTCATCCCCCAGTTGCGTAATCCTTCCGCAACACGCTGAAGAGGTAATCCAACAACATTAAAATAACAACCTTCAATTTTTTCCACAAGAAGCGCCCCAAATCCCTGGATGCCGTACGCTCCTGCTTTATCCATCGATTCTTTCGTAGCCAGATATGCCTGAATATCTGCATCAGAAAGCTCACGGAACTTTACGTTTGTTATTTCTACCGAAACCCATGGTTCTTTATTACCGGATGCATCCACCAGAGCTACAGCAGTCATAACCTGATGCCAGCGCCCGGAAAGGCTTTGCAGCATAGAAGCTGCCTCCTCATAAGAACCCGGCTTGCCCAGAATAATACCCTGATTTACCACAATGGTATCCGAACCCAGTACAAGCCCTTCTGTATGGCTGCATGCCACCGCCGAAGCTTTTTGTAAAGCAAGCTGCTGAACCATATCTTCAGGCTTCAGGCTATCGTCAATAATCTCTGGAGCATGGCTCACTTCTACTTCAAATTCTGCACCAATCTGCCGTAACAATTCACGACGGCGCGGAGATGCAGATGCTAAAATCAATGTCATGCAGGACTCCTTCCCTTCCGATTAAGTCTATTTTCCCATACTAATTAATAATAACATTCCTGATGATTTGAAACAAGCCGTATTCTGCAATCCTGCACGAAAAAACAGAAAAAAATTCTCGGTATTTACTTCTTCTGCAGATTTATTCAGAGGAAGCAGGCATGCAGAAAACAGGCAGAAAAAAAGAAAGCCCCAGCGCTACCAACGCCAGGGACTTTCCACGTACTGACAGGTTTGAACCTATACAATACTTAGACCGAATGATATTATACCATATGTTTCTGACAGATTGCAAGACAAAACAACCGTTTTTTATGCTATCTGTAAATATAACAAAGCGGCTCTGATGAGCCGCTTTATCCTGTCTTTCAATTCTGTGCAGTTTTCGGGAACCTGTTATTTTTTTTCAATATTATAGCTTAATACTTCCAGATTCACACTCAGATCCACATTACGTACTTCAATTTCCTCCGGAATGGTCAGCACCACTGGAGCAAAGTTTAAAATACCTTTAATATTTTTTGTTTCCACTAAAATATCTGCGATATCCTGCGCATATTCAGACGGCACAGTGATAATCCCGATGGAAATATCATTATTATCTACAAACTCTGCCATCTGGTTTACTGCATAAATCGGCAAACCGTTCAGTTTTAACCCTACCTTGTTCATATCGTTATCAAATACAGCAACGATATTAAAACCACGTGTCTGAAAACCGCGGTACTGGCTCAGAGCCGACCCCAGGTTCCCGGCACCGATTAAAATCATATTCCAGCCTTTTTTCAGGCCAAGAATCCCCATGATTTCCTGATTCAGCTGTTTTACATTATATCCGACACCACGTGTACCGAACTCACCAAAATAGGCCAGATCTTTGCGCACCTGTGCCGGTGTACCGCCTACCCCTTCCGCAATTTCGCCGGAGGAAATGTTTACGATACCCTGCTCTTCAACACCTGTCAAATATCTGGAATATACGGATAATCTGCTGACTGTGGCTTCCGGGATTTTTAACTCTTTCAAATCATGCATCCCCTTTGTCATACTGCTTCGTCTTTTTTCCACGTTATATTATACCTACGATTTTCCGGATAATCAATTAAAAGTTTTCACAAATTCACAAATAAAATTTATGGCTGTTCTTTTATTATCATAAATTGATGATAGGTTTCGATAAGATCCATCAGACAGCTTTGCGCCATCAGTACAGACCGGTCCGTTTTTTCCTTCTGCATACGGTTCAGGCTTTCCCGATAGCAGTCTGTTCTGTTCACCAGTTCTGTGATACCCTCCTGTATAGCTTCTTCTGTATTCACATACAGAATCAACTCAGCAGACTCTTCTAAAAGACTTAGTTCTTCTGTAAGCTGCATGACCATATTGCCCCAGTTATCCTCACTGCATGCATCATACCGAAAATCCTGAAACATCTTCAGCGAATGCTGTAAAACAACATCGTAACTGCTCATAAGTGCTGCAATCTGTTCCATCTGCCGATTATCCGATGCTGCAAATTTCCACGCCGTCTCATTTAAGATCCGTTTCTGGACAAAACAATCCGCAGTGATATGCCGAAGTTCCTCCGGAAAGCTTTCCATTGCCGGTTTGCATCCCATGCAGCCAAGCCATAGCTGATAGGGCGGACCGGCAGAGACTGTTACCCGGTATCCCATTTGCGCAAGCTGATTTATGCAGGCCTGTCCTTCCTCTGCCGTTTCAAAAGAACCAATCTGTAAAGTATAAAATTCCACTGGATTAAGCTGCAAAACCATCTGCTTTACAATTTCCTCCTCCACAGGCATATCCGCCTCCGGTTCATGATATTGACTCAATATTCCGATAAAATAACTGCCTGCACTCTGTACAAATACAAACATGAATAATAACGAAAGAACGGCCGCTGTGCTTTTCTGAAACCTGTCACTACAGCGCATAGCCCTCCCCCTTTCAGTCTGCGTGTTTATATTGATTTATACTTATTCAGAAACATAAAAAAAAGACCTCTCGCAAACGCGAAAGGTCTTTCTTGTATTCTGTTTTTACAGATATGCATGCAGAAGTTTGCGGCAGTCGCCAAGCAAATACAGCGAACCGGTGATGCAAAGCATCTGCCCGGACTGTAACGCAGCAATTTCCTGCTGTAACCCTTCCTGATAATCGTCATACATACGGCATGGACAATCCGGCACCAGTTCGGTTACCCATTCCTGCAGTGTTTTCCAGTTCTGAGCCCGGCTATTATAGGCAGGATGCGTTAATACAACCGCTGATGCGTACGGAAGAATTTCCTTCAACATCTGAAACTGCTCTTTGTCGTCCAGAATGGATAAAAATAAAATCAGCTCTTTATCCGCATAAAGCATTCGCAGATTCTCTGTCAGTGATGAAATTCCTGCCGGATTATGCGCACCATCCAGAAGAATAGATCGGTTCTTACCTAAATCCAGATATTCCATCCTCCCAGGCCAGAATGCAGTTTCCAAACCTTGTTCCATCTGTTCATCAGTAATCTGAAGATAGCCACGCGCCCTGAGATTTTTTACAGCAGCCAGCGCTGTATGACAGTTCATCTGCTGATAACTGCCCTGCATAGCTGTTTTTAGCGGCTGTTTCTGAATATCCGATTCCTGCAGAACCGTTACCGGCACATGCAGGCTATCCGCTTTTTCACAGATTGCTGCACATGCATCGGGATGCTGCGGTGCTAAAATGAGCGGCACCTCAGATTTTAAAATCCCGGCCTTTTCTCGCGCAATCTCCGAAATCGTATTGCCAAGAATCTGACAGTGATCCAGACTGACCGGTGTAATAACCGTGAGCACCGGTTTGGTAATAAGATTTGTCGGATCCAGTGTTCCGCCAAGTCCTACTTCCGATATTACAAAATCGGTTTTCTCTTTAAAATACATCCATCCGGCTGCCGTTAATAATTCAAACTCTCCAGGATGATGCATTCCCTCCTCAAGCAGAACCGGAACAGCCTGTTCAATGAGCCAGGTAAAAATTTCTGCAAAAGCTTCCTGAGAAATCAGTTCCCCATTGATACGAATGCGCTCCTCATAACATTCCAGATGAGGAGATGTGAACAGCCCTGTCCGATAACCTGCCTGCTGCAGCATCGATGCTATCGCAGAGGCAGTGGAACCCTTCCCGTTGGTTCCGGCAATATGAATGGTCTGCAAGGATTCCTGCGGATTACCGGCAAGCTCCGCCAGACGTTTTGTGCGTTCAAATCCGCCCGGTATATTGCGTGTACAATTCCGGCTTACATATTCCAGACAAGCCTGATAATCCACAAACCTCACATCCTTTGTTTTTCGTTATATTTATGCAAATCAGATGCTGTAAAATGTATTACAGCTGTTTCAGATCCTCTTTCATGCTGGCCAGAAGTTCTTCCAGCTCTGCTTTATCAAAGTGATACCGGGTACTGCAGAAATGACAGGTTACTTCTGTTTCGCCGTCCCGTTCAATCATATCCTGCAGTTCAGCAACACCGATGGTTTTTAATAAACCGCCGATACGTTCCCGGCTGCAGTTGCATTTCCATTGTACCGGATAATTTTCAAGGAACTGTACTTCTACACCAGGCAGATAATTCTGAATGATATCTTCCACGGAAGCACCTTCATTGATTAAGCTGCTCACTGCGCGAACACCCTGCAGTTTTTCTTCTAAATCAATCAGTACTGCCTCATCACAGTTCGGCATCGCCTGCAGGATAATACCGCCGGCTGCAGCTACCGAATAATCCGGATTTACCAGCACCCCTACCGATACAACCGATGGAGTCTGCTCCGAAGTCATTAAATAACTTGCAACGTCATCGCCGATTTCACCGGTTACCAGCGGAACACTGCCGGTATATGGCTCTTTCAGCCCGATATCTTTCGATATATATAAATCGCCTTCCCCGATTGCACCGCCAACATCCAGTTTACCTTTTGCATTTAACGGTAAATGAGTCTGTGGTTCCTGCACATAACCTTTTACATTCCCGTCGGCATCACCGGTTACAATAATACCGCCTAAAGGACCATCGCCAAAAATACGCAGTGTGATATGCCCTTCCCCTTTTAAACCCCAGGATAAGAGAAGTGTGCTCGCCATAGTTCTTCCCAGAGCCGCGATTGCAGTCGGGAACGCATCATGACATTTCCGTGCTGTTTCCACTGCTTCTGTACAAATTACCGCGGATACACGAACCTGTCCATCATATGCTAATGCACGAATAATTCCATCTGCCATATTACACACTCCTTACAGCCCCAGAATCTGCTGAACCGCAGCGCTGATGCCTTCTTTTTCACATACCATGCTGTGACGCACTTCTTTTTTGTCTAAATCCTGTAAACCGCTGTGCTGTGCAATGCCGGTTTTCTGAACCAGTTCCTCCAGCTGCTCCAGCTCGCTTGCCTGACTTGCTTCGCCGTTTAACGCTGCCAGTACACTGGATACGAATTTACATGGATGAGCAGTAGAATCAATGACTGCAACATTACCGCTCTGCTGTTCTCTGCTCACTTTTAAGGCAACCGCTGTATGGGTATCCAGCACATAGTTGTGGTCTTCATAACACTGTTTAATCATAGCCAGTGTTTCCGCTTCATCAGCAGCACCGCCTGTTACGAATTTATCAATATTTGCTTTTGTTTCTGCATCTACGGTAAAGATGCCTTCCTGTTTCAGGGCATCCATCCACTGTGCCACTTTATCCCCGTTATTGCCGGTCATAGCAAACAGGAAACGTTCCAGGTTGCTGGAAATCAGAATGTCCATAGATGGGCTGTTTGTCTGGAAGAAATCTCTGCGGCGATCATATACACCTGTTGCAAAGAAATCTGTTAAAATACGGTTTTTGTTGGATGCGCAAACCAGTTTGCCAACAGGCAGACCCATCTGACCGGCATACCATGCTGCCAGAATATTCCCGAAGTTCCCGGTTGGAACAACAAAATCCACTTTATCGCCATAGGAAACAGCCTTCTGGTTAACCAGATTTAAATATGCTGCAAAATAATATACAATCTGCGGCAGCAGACGACCCCAGTTGATAGAGTTTGCAGAAGAGAACTGATAACCGTTCTGTGCCATGGTTTCTTTTAACGCCTGATCCGCAAAAATTTCTTTCACTGCGCTCTGGCAATCGTCAAAGTTGCCTTCTACCCCTACAACATAGGTATTGTCACCGTCGGTAGTAACCATCTGCAGTTCCTGTACGCGGCTTACCCCGTGAGCAGGATAGAATACAATGATTCTGGTGCCTTTCACATTTTTAAAGCCTTCCAGAGCCGCTTTTCCGGTATCACCGGAAGTCGCTACCAGAATAATTACTTCCTGTTTCAGATCCAGTTTTTCGATTGCTTTTACTAACAGACGTGGTGTCAGCTGCAGTGCCATATCTTTAAACGCTGCTGTCGGACCATGCCATAACTCCAGAATATATTCGTTATCATTTAATTTCACCAGTGGAGCAATTTCCGCTGTATCAAAATTAGTATTGTATGCACCTGCTACGCAATCTGCAATATCCTCTGCGGTGTAATCAGTCAGATATTTGCCCAGAATCCATCTTGCAATTTCCTGATAGGATTTGCCTGCCATCGCTGCAATTTCTTCTGTGCTCAGTGCAGGAATACTCTGCGGTACAAATAAACCGCCCGCAGGAACCATACCCTGTGCAATTGCCGCTGCTGCGCTCACAGGTTCGCAGTTATTTCTGGTACTGATATAATTCATAAATAAACGCCTCCAGCATTTTGTATTCTCATATTCACGGATTTTATTCCTGAATGTTTATCCTGTTATTGTCTGATATTTTATCAGCTTATCAGCTATATAAACAGCTGATATATCATAATATTCTACTATATTTTTCAGGCGCTGCCTAGTCTTTTTCCTGTAAAAGCTGTGTATACATCACAGGTATACAATAATCAGAACATCCGAATGTATAACTGCCCTCATTAAAGGCTATACTACCTTCAGCAGGAGGTGATCAGCATGTTTGGAAAACATTCCAGCAGCCAGACCAGTGAACCAGCTCAGTTTCCACAGGCACTGGCTCGTGTTATTGAAGATGGTGAAAAACACGGCGTGACCGAGGAAATGATGGTAAAAGGCATGGTAAGTGTAGGCAACCTGATGGGCCAGTTCGTAAAACCAGATTCCCCGGAAGAAGCGTTAATGAAAGAAATGTGGGAATCAGCCAATGATCAGGAAAAAAACGCTGTCGCACAGATGGTTTTAAAAGTGGGCCGCAAAAAGCTGGCACACTAAACAGATTGCAGAATCGCAATGCATAAGACTCTGCATGATAATTGTTTGTTTTTCTTTTTCTCCCCCTCTTTATGATAAAACCGTATGCACAGCCTTGTGTATACGGTTTTCTGTTTTTGCCTTCTCCAGCGGAGATCTCCGGTTATGACTTTTCAAACATTTATATTACGGGTATAATAATAGTAGGAAATACTAATTCCATAACACCACTTATCAAAGGAGCCGTGATGATAATGAAATCGTTAGAAACCTTACTGCATAGTTTAACCGACGAACAGCTGGTGGAATGCTGCGAAAGCCTGGCAAATGTTGAGGCACGCAAAGAAGGTATGTATCTTGGTGCTACTGTAACCCGCATTCGTGAAGAAGTCGGCGACGAACAGTTTTATGCATTTGAGAAACTGGTAAATGCTGAATGCCGTCATCGCTGGTATCGGGAACATAAATAAACTGCTTTATAAAACAAAAAGAGGGCATTCCCTGCCGGGAAAGCCCTCTTTCTTTTCTTATAGCTTCTGTCTGGATTTCCTTGTGAAGCCTTGCGATTCAGTTCTGTTCTAACGACGGTTCCTCACTCACCACTTCACCGTCAGCCTCCACATGTTCCTCAATAACCTCCTGCATAGAAGCATTACTCTGAAAAGTAATATAAAACACTGCCTGCGGCACATTCACGGATACCTTGCTGTGAAGTTCCTTTTTTGATGCCTCCTGCTCAACCGCCTGCATCAGTTCCTGAAAAACATCTTTTGATAACCCGCCTCCACGCCAGTGAAAAATCAGAGGTTTTCCTTTTTTCACTGCCTGCTGAGCACGTTTCTGCACATCCTCCATTTTGGTAAACGAGAGTTTTTTCTGCCGATAATAAAAATTATCGCCATCCTTACATGCCGGTACCGGCCATACAAGAGGCTCATGGTCCCGGAAAAACCGTGTATCGTCCAGCAGAAAATAATCATAGCGGATAGTTTTCTCCCGGCTCAGCGAATTATCGAACGTTGCATCCAGATGATAATACTGCCCGCTAACCCGCACAATATTCCAGGCATGCCGATATTTAATCTCCTTCTCCCGATTTGCTTCACCAATTGCCACCACACACCAGATATCAAGCGCATCACAAAGTATTTTTACGGTTTTGGCAATACCTTCACACACACCGACACCCTGTCCTAACGGGCCGATAATCTCATGCGAATACTGTTTTTTTAATTTATCGTATGTTACATTGCTGCAGATAAAATCATGCACATACTGAAGCTTTTCGGTTTCACTCAGCTTCATCGCCGGCCGTGTTAGTTTTTCCACCCTTGCAGTCATGGCCTGTTCGTGCATTTTGATTTTCTTTTTATCAAACAGATACTTCGGTACTACTTCCACACTGGATGCCTGTTCATAATAACGCCATGTAATCCCCTCGGAATAAAAAATCTCCGGATGATCCAGTCGCAGTAAAAAATGAATCTCCATCAGTTCTTTATCGGAAAGCCTCGGTACCGAAAAAGAGGCGGCATGTGACTGCAGCCCTTCCAGCATCGCGTAATAAACCGCCTGCTGTGTTTTATTCAGCTTTGTATAGTAAAAGTATGTCTGCATAACCATCCCTCTCTGTATCGATCAATTTTGTATCTGTATTACCATTTATGTGTTATGGCTGCAGCATTCTTTCCCGGATTGTTTTTGCGCCGCAGTAAATCAGATAACCGGCTACAATAACCGAACCAACGATATCAATATAATAAGACACCAGGCTCTGCGGTGCAAACACAATGGATAACAATGCAATAGTAACGCAGATATCCACCAGACTTTTCGCCCGATATAAGCGGGCCTGCACAGCCAGAATCGCATTGGGCTCTGCTTTGTTAAGCCTGGTGTATTTTCGCCAGAAAATTGTATTGGCAATTACACCTAAAATCGCAATGGTAAGCCCGGGAATAACATTGCCTTTATCGCCCGGCTCGGATAAAAAAGCGAGCAGCATCATAACCGAACCGCCGAGGCACATCATTGCACCAACAAACAGATTGGAGATCCGCTCCAGCTTTTCTCTGCGCGCCGTATCACACACATCATCTTTACTGCAGATCTGATACACCACATACGCCATAATAATGGCCAGTAATTCCGAACTTCTGCGTACAAAATCTGCAATCTGTGTGGAACTCTGCCCCACAAGAAGCCCAAGCCCTACGACCAGAGGCCCGGGAGAGGACATAATCACAGACCACATCAGTGTACGGCTTCCTGATTTTTTATGACTCATACCAGCCCTCCTGTTACATACAGCATAAAAAGCAGTGCAAACATCGCGCAAACCGGACAGATTATCGTATCAATCCCGTTTTTCGAGTAAAGCTCCGCCAGCATACTTACAAACGCCACGACGGCAGAAATTAAAATATATTCCGCCAGATCCATACCGCCTCGACACATTAAAATTATACATACCGTCACAAAGGACAGCACATACATTGCAGTGCTTCCTTCTGCGCTTTTTGCCATCCATATATTTCCATCGGATTTTATGTTTTCCAAAACGCTTGCCGATAAGCGCT
>RHMF01002710.1_pt1 | contig 11651 bp, 10 predicted proteins | sample 5365151 | NCBI WGS metagenome assembly RHMF01 (sample SAMN10266501, study PRJNA497801) | feces metagenome | isolation source: feces | host: Bos taurus | place: China: Prairie of Fairy Mountain | collected 2017-08-14 | reverse complement strand
CTTGCGCGAGTGGTGGAATTGGTAGACTCGCCGGCTTCAGGTGCCGGTGCTCGCAAGGGCGTGCGGGTTCGACTCCCGCCTCGCGCACCACAAGGTCGTGAACGAAAGTTCACGACCTTGTTTTTTGTTTCGGCTTATAAAAAAGGCTGCGGAATCTTCCGCAGCCTTTTGTGTTATTGAGCGAGGGAGACGAAGGAAAAATAGCTGCCGCCTTCTTCAACGGTAAATTCGCTGTTGAGATTTTCGGGGGCCTGCATACCGGGACGGCTGCCCATATTCATAGGAGGCTGGCCGCCGTGGGGCATCGTTGGGGGCTCGCCCTCGGGGCGCTCAGGACGCTGACCGGGCTCCCGATCTCCGGGGAACTCAGGCATACCACCCTGGGGGCGATCCATGCCTTCGGGGAACTCGGGCATACCGCCCTGAGGGAAATCCATCCCATCGGGGAACTCAGGCATACCGCCCTGGGGGAGATCCATGCCCTCGGGGAATCCGGGGAATTGGCCTGCGCCGGGGAACTGCCCCATGCTGCCCTCAGAGGTGCTGCCGGCCAGCTGCCGGTCATCCTGCCACAGAGTATAGCTGCCGGGCTGCATGGCGTCAGAGGAGAAGATGAGATAGGTGAAACTATTTGCGGGGGCACACTGGGCCACTGTGACGCCTGCGGCATTTTTCAGGGAGTAGGTGCTGCCGCCCTTCTGCTGCTGGGCGAAGGTGAATACGGCGTAATTCTGCTGACTGTCGCTGATGTGGTCGAGCATATTGCCAGTGGCAACCACGGTTCCGCCATTGATATGAATGCCCATGTCGGAGTCGATACCAGAGTCTGCACTGAAGGCACAGGCGGAGGAAGTGACCGTGCCGCCATTGATGTCCAGCCAGCCGTTGGAGTCGATCCCGTCGCCCTCGCCGGTAGCGCCATCCACCACGATGCTCAGACTGCCGCCGTTGACGGTGGTCACGGAGATGCCGTCCTCGTTGGTGTTGATGCCGTCATTGCCGGAGGTGATGTTGATATTGCCGCCGTTGAGGGTCAGGTGCAGCTCACTGTCCAGCCCTTCGTTCTCGGCGTTGATGTTCAGCACGCCGGTACCTTCCTTGCCGCCGGAGAAGTTCATGGACATTTTGGAGTAAAAAGCTGCGTCATACTTGTGCAGCTTCTTGGCGTTTTCCACCTCGGTGCCGGTCTCGTTAAGCTCTACGGTGCCGGGCTTGTAGATACGGGCCACATAGGAGCCGTTGACCGTGTTGGTGCTGCCATCGGAGATGATGACGTTTGCGCCTGCACCAGAGGTGTCCACAGAGGGAGAGGCGGTGTCTGGGTCGTCGCTTCCGCACTCATAAACATTGTAAAAAATCACGCCAGGTGCCACCGTGCAGGTGATGTCGGTTCCATCCAGAATCAGAGTGACCACAGCATCGGGGTCATCCTTCGCGTCCTTGCCCAAATCCACGGCCACCTGCCCCAGAGGCAGCGTTCCCCGCAGGGAATACGTTCCGGGCCGGGTAATATGGACAACGGTGTGCGCGTCCCCTTCGGACTGCGGGTGGCTGTCAGCGTCGGAGCCTTCGCCGTAGGTGAAGTCCTGTCCGGCAAGATAGAAGACAATGTCGTTGGCGGTGTAAACAGGGGCGCTTTCGTCGGTGGAAGCGGTCTGACCATTTACCAGAACGCCTTCGGAGGAGAATTCAATGCTTGTTATGTTGGCGGGCAGGGGAACACCTTGCTGAGAAGAGGAACCGCTGGGGGATGTGGACTGGCAGCCGGTGAGCATCAGCGCCAGAGAAATCAGGCAGGGAAGTGTACGCTTCATAACATCGCTTACCTTTCATTGGGAATGAATATAACGTTCGGTTTTATTTTGACAGGAAGGGCGCTGAAAAACAACGGGGAAAAAAGAAGAGATTATGAATTTTCTGAAAACAATCCCGGCAGGCAGCGAGAGAATGGGCAGGAGAGGGGCTTGTGGTCTGATTTGCTGGAGACTATAATAAAGGAAATACAGAAGAGCCAAAAGCGCCGGCGGACCGGCGTGAGGAGGTTATGATGAATTATCGGCAGGACAAATACGGCAATCAGATTTCTGTGTTAGGCTTTGGGTGCCTGCGTTTTCCAAAAAACGGGAATAAGATAGATTTGGAGGAGACGGAGCGGGAGATCCTGCGTGCATTTCATGCCGGTGTCAATTATTATGACACGGCCTATATTTACCAGGGCAGTGAAGCGGCTCTGGGAGAGATCCTGGAGCGAAATGGTATCCGAAATCAGGTCTATATCGCCACCAAGCTGCCCCACTATCTGATCCGAAGCGCAGCGGGCATGGAAAAACTCTTTCGTGAGCAGCTGGCCCGCCTTCGCACAGATTACATTGACTATTACCTGATGCACATGCTCACCGATATCCAGACCTGGGAGCGACTGAAGGCGCTGGGCATTGTGGAATGGCTGGAGGAGAAAAAAAGGAGTGGGGCCATCCGGCAGGTGGGATTCTCCTACCACGGCAATTCGGATATGTTTTGTCAGCTGGTGGATGCCTACGACTGGGATTTCTGCATGATCCAGTATAACTACCTGGACGAACACTCCCAGGCGGGAAGAACGGGACTGCAGCATGCCCATCAGAAGGGGCTGCCTGTGATCGTTATGGAGCCTCTGCGGGGGGGAAAGCTTGTCAGTCTCCTGCCAGAGGAGGCAAAGCAGATCTTTCAGGCGTACCCCATCAAGCGGACCCCGGCGCAGTGGGCCCTTCGCTGGCTGTGGAATCAAAAGGAAGTCACCTGCGTGTTATCCGGTATGAATTCGGAAGAGATGGTGCAGGACAATATTCAGACCGCATCCAGCGCGTCGGTGGGTGAACTTGGGCCGGAAGAGGAGAATATGTTTGCCCAGGTGGTCAAGGCCATCAATGCCAAGGTGAAGGTGGGCTGCACCGCTTGCGGCTACTGCATGCCCTGCCCGAAAAATGTGGACATACCGGGTACATTTGCCATCTATAACCGCCGGTACAGCGAGGGCAAGCGGGCGGCGCGCAAGGAATATCTCAAATGTACTGCGCTGCGCAAAAATCCCTCCTCTGCATCGAATTGTGTGGGATGCGGCAAATGTGAGGGGCATTGTCCGCAAAATATTGAGATCCGCAAGGAACTAAAACAAGCTCAGCGGGAGCTGGAGGGCCCTGTGTACAAGGCTGCCCGGGGTGTGATCAAGCTGCTGAAAGTATTTTAAAAAACGCCGTGCATGGAGGGGTATCCCCTCTATGCACGGCGTTTTCTGTATGCGGTGATATAAAAATGGCGCCGCAAGCCATATAACGTGGTGCGGGTAGTGGGACTCGAACCCACACGCCGATTGGCAGAGGAACCTAAATCCTCCGAGTCTACCAATTCCACCATACCCGCATATTTAAGAAAGTGTTCGGTGAACCATCTAATAATACACAACCGGAATGCAAAAGTCAATGGGATCGACAGCGCAGCAGAAGGCCGAGGACGCTGCACTTGGCAAGAGGAGTGTAAACACTGATGCAAAAGTGTGAGTGCCCGGTCACCGGCAAGGCAGGAGAGAAAATAAAACTCAGCGCTGTTTGCCCGCCGTTACCCTTCTTCCGGGCAACGGCGAGCTTAGCTGTGCAGCAAATTTTGTGTGTTTGCGTCTTCGGAGCTTAGGCCTTCTGACGCAGGTTTTCGGTGGGGAGCGCCAGTTTGTCGCCGCCATGATCCAGAAAACCGATGGGGAAGCAGCCTGCGTCCAACATGTCCAGCAGATCCTCCCGCACCACATGGGCGGGGCGTCCGGCAGCAGAGGCCAGGGAGGAGACGGAGATGGTCTTATTCTGACCGATCGTGGCCAGGTACCGACGGAAGCGGCGCAGGTGTTTCTTCTGACGGATGCCGGCAAAACAAATGCCCAAGCCGCCAAAGGAGATGCACAGGGGAGAGAGGACTTGCTTCAGCAGCTGGAAGGTATCAGCCTGCACCCCCAGCTTTTGGGAGAGAATGACTGCGGAGGAGAGGCCAAACAGGAGGGCCAGAACAGCGCCGACGCCGATCAGGCGATTTGTTTTGCGGGTCAGGCTGCGCAGTGCAGCGGGCTCTTTCTGGGCGGCTGCCTTCTGTCTGGCCTGGGCAGCTGCAGCGTAAGACATGGTGGTGCGAGCGCCGGGGAAATCAGATAGCTGGGTGCTGCTGTCGTGTTTGCTTGCCTGGAGCTTGACCTTGGAGTTCAAGCCCAGGAGCTGGACCACCGCCAAAAGGGCACCCAAAGGGGGAAGGCAGAAGAGGAAAATCAGCGGGAGCAGCCAATCGCGCAGGGTGCCGCTGACCTTGATGTTGGAGTTGTTGCGCTGTGCCATATTGAAAGGGCCTCCTAAGAAAAAATTCTTAAAGATATCATAACGCAAACAGGCGGAAAAGTAAACCGAAAACCCATTTTTGCAGGTGCTGGCTGGAAGAAAAAAGAAATGCAATGTAACTGTTCTGTAATTACAAACAGGGAGTCAAATGCTATAATGGGGCATATTATTGTGCTATAAAGATGGAACATGGGGCCGCCTGCATGGCCGGCCCCATTCAAGCGCCCCGGCATCGATGCCGGAAGGAGGAAGAACTATGGCAGGAGCAAGAGAACTGAAACAGCCGGCCAGTGCAAAAAAGAAACTGTATATCGCACTGGGGGCGGCGGCGGGTGCTGCGTTGGGTGCCTATCTGGGACTGTGTGCCTGGGTGGGCGGTGCCGGCATGATGCCTAACCTGACTCTGGGCGGGTTGGATGTGGCTGGTATGACCGTTGACCAGGCCCAGGCTGTCGTAGACCAGGCCGTCGAGACGCACGCAGCGAAGGCTTCTGTCACCCTGACCTATGGGGATTGGAGCGGTACCATCACCGGCGACCAGCTGCAGAGCTTTGGCCAGGACAGCGCTTTGCATGCCTGGCGTGTAGGTCGGAAGCATTTTCTGACCCAGGGCTATGAGTACATCCGACACGCCATGCGGGGCGACCGAAGCCGCTATGATGTGGTGCTGTCGCTGGGGTATGATGGTGTCGTCCAGCAGCCTCTGGAACAGCTTCTGGACGAGGCGGAGCGAGCCATTGGCTGCGCTGTCGGTTGTGCGTCCTATGAGATCCAGGATGACCGCTTGGTGATGACTAAGGGCAAGACCGGGCTGGCATTGGATCGGGAAGCGGCTAAAATTCAGGTATACAACGCCTTCAACCAGGATACCTTGCCCGATGCCTTCCGTGGAGAGCAGTCCAATTACACGGTGGAGATGTTCCTGATCGAGACGGCCCCTGCCATCCCGGATTTTGACGCAATCCAGCGGGAGCTGTGTGCCCAGCCCCAAAACGCAGCGGTGGATCCTGAGACCTACGGGATCATTGACCATGTGGTGGGTGTGGACTTCCGTGCAGCAGACCTGAGGGCTGCCTATGAGGCGGCCGGAGAGGGAGAGACGTTCTCCATCCCTGTGACGATCACCATGCCTGAGGAGACCCGCCAGAGTCTGGAGAAGAAGCTCTTTGCCCATGTGCTGGGCGAAGCAGTGACCAGGGTGGGCGGAACTGCCAACCGCAAGACCAACGTGAAGCTTTCGGCCGAGGCCTGCAACAACGTGATCCTCATGCCGGGCGAGGAGTTCTCCTACAATAACTCCACCGGCAGCCGCTCTGAGGATAAGGGCTATCTGCCTGCTCCTGTGTACTCCGGCGGTGCGTCCGTGGACGAAACGGGCGGCGGCATCTGCCAGACCTCCTCGACCATCTACTATGCGGTGCTCCACTCCACGCTGGAGATCGTGGAGCGCCATGCCCACATGTATGCCACCGGATATGTCCCCGACGGCATGGATGCCACTGTTTATTTTGGGGCGCTGGATTTCCGGTTCAAAAACAACACAAACTATCCCGTCAAGCTGGTCACCGAGAGCTACGACAAGAACGGCAGCCGCTATCTGAAGGCGAAACTTTACGGTACCAACGAGAGTGGACGCTATGCTGTTCCCGAGCGCGAGCAGTTTGAGTGGGTGGAGCCCACCATCAAGTACGTAGAGGATGAAACCGTTCCTCAGGGGACCACCAAGGTGGATGAGAAGCAGAATCCCTACACCGGACGTAAGGCTCAGTGCTATCGCTACATCTACGAGGCGGACGGCACCCTGGTGGAGAAGGAGAATATGGGTGTCAGCAAGTACAAAATGCGCCCCAAGACCGTGTACTATAATCCCCTGGACGGCGATCCTGCCGCCTGGGTGGACGGTCAGCCTCCTAAGCCCACTGCTGCAGTGGAGCCCACCCCTGCCCCTGAGGTAGAGCTTGTGCCCCCTGCCGTCCCCGAACCCCAGCCTGTAGAACCTGAGGCCCCTGCCATCCAGCCGGAGAATATCCAACAGAGTGGACAGACCGATCTTTTGGAGGGACTTGATCCTGTGGAGCCTGAGACCCCTGCCGACGAGGCTCAGCAGGCGGAAGTCAATTAAACGAAGTGAGGAACTGATATGTTTCAAGGTTTTTCCCAGAACGCCATTGATTTTCTCTGGGGAATCCGCTTTAACAATGAGCGGCCCTGGTTTGAAGCACATAAGAAGGAATATCTGGACTATGTATCCGGGCCCATGAAGGAGCTGGGGATCCAGATTCAAAGTGCTATGCTGGAGAAATTTCCTGACATGCAGCTGGAGCTGCGCGTCTCCCGCATTTACCGTGACGCCCGCCGTCTCCATGGACGGGGGCCTTACAAGGATCACCTGTGGTTTGTGCTTCACCGCCCTAAGGACGGCGGAATGGGAGCCTTGCCCTGCTTCTACTTTGAGATCGCACCCGAGTACCACAGCATGGGAATGGGGTATTACAGCGCCACCCCTCTGACCATGGCCAAGTTCCGTGCCCGGCTCGACCGGGATCCTGCGCCGATGGAGAAGTTGGCCCGCCGTCTGAACCGGCAGGATCACTTCAAGCTGGAGGGAGAGCAGTATGCCCGCCCGAAGGGGCAGCCCGGCGGGCTGCTGGAGCCCTGGTACAACCGCAAAAGCATTGCTCTGAGCTGGGACCGCAACTGCGAGGGAAGCCTGTTTGGCCCCGAGCTGGCCCATGAGATCCTGGAGGGCTTTACCTTTCTGATGCCCTACTACCAGTATTTTAACACCCTGGATTCCGACAAGACTCCGGGAGAAGATGTGTGACCTGACAACCGCCGGACTTCTGTCCGGCGGTTATGCTATTTTATGAGGAAACCTGAATTCCTGAAAAAATATTTGTAAAATTAGAACAAAAGGTGTTGACAAAAAAGCGAATGTGTAGTATATTATAGCCAGATCAGAAAGGGTGAGTCCAATGTACAGGTAAACCCCCAAAGATAAAATCCCAAGCATACCACAAAACAAAATGCATGCATTAAGGAGCGTTCCAACAAAAGGTACCTCATATATGAGGAAGCACCGCAAGACGGGTGCAAAATGATAATGGTTGCGTAACAGTGTTCCGGAGACTGCAATTTAGTAAAGTGGTAAAAGGGAAAGTCTGTAGAAAGAGAGGTAAACAAAGATGTTAGATATCAAGAATCATCAGAATTGACCCTTGACTGTTTTGAAATGGAGAGAACAGTCAAGGGTCAATTCTTTTTTATGGAAAAATGGTGACTGCCGAAAGGCAGTTTTTTCATTTTCGAAGGGAACGATTGGAAAAAGATTTCGTCTAAACCAGTAAAGAGGAAAGGAGGGCGGGGATGAACGAGAAACTGATGCGCCTTGGGAGCTATTCGCTGGGACACTTTTGGGTGGACTTCTCCTGCGCCCTTTTGCTGTTTTCCTGTTTGCTGGATCAGCCGGAATGGCACCTGTGTGTGCTTCTGTATAATTTTTGCGCCTTTGCCCTGCAGATGCCCATTGGTCTGCTGAGCGACCGGCTGGATCGGAACAGCGTGGTGGCTTGCGGAGGATGCCTTCTGGCGGCGCTGGGATGGTTGGTTTCCGGTGTGCCCATTGCAGCGGCAATCCTGGCCGGAGTGGGAAACGCCTGCTTCCACGTTGGATGCGGCATCGACGTGCTTAACACCAGCAGGGAGCGCAGCGCAGCCCTGGGAGTGTTTGTGTCGCCGGGGGCCTTTGGGATCTATTTTGGCACGTTGCTGGGCAAGGCGGGCGGTGCAGCCTGTTTTGTCCCGGTGCTGGGACTGGTGCTGTTTGGGGCGCTGTTTGTGGGGGCGGATCTGCTTGGGCGGGGCAGCCTGCGTTCGGGCAATGCCCCGGTGGAACTGGAACTTGCCGCAGGGGCGCGGTGGGCCCTGACGTGCTGTTTTGGGGTAGTGGTGCTGCGCTCCTATGTGGGGATGATGTTCTCGTTCCCTTGGAAGACCGGGTCCTGGGCCCTGGGGGCTGTCTGTGCGGTGGTCTTTGGCAAGGCGGTGGGAGGATTTCTGGGGGATCGGATGGGAATGCCTCGGTGCGCCGGGTGGTCCCTTGGTCTGTGCGCTCTGCTGTTCTGCTTCAGCGCAAACCCCTGGGCGGGGACGGCGGCCATCTTCCTGTTTAATATGACCATGCCCATTACGCTGTGGGCAGCGGCCAAGCTGCTGCCCGGCGGGAAGGGATTTGCCTTTGGTCTGCTCACCTTTGCCCTGTTTCTGGGCTTTCTCCCGGCCTATCTGGGGTGGAGCGTGCCTGCGGGCGTTCTGACCTATGCGTTGGGGGCGGCACTCTCTCTGGTGTTGCTCCTGTTGGGGCTGAAATGGGGGCGAATCAAATGAGCGGAGATATTTTTCTTGCGTTAGGGGGATCTCTGGCGTTGACTTTGGTGCTGGAGAGCTGTTATGCTGTTTTCTGGAGAGTTGGGAAACAGGATATGCTGCTGGTGGTTCTGGCAAATCTGCTGACCAACCCGGCGGTGGTGCTGTGCCACCGCGGGGCCATGACCATGTGGCCTGCCGGGTTGGCTGTTGTGACATTGGCACTGGAACTGGCCGCTGTTGGAACGGAGGGATACCTCTACCATACCCGCAGCAGTCTGAAGCACCCCTGGTTCTTTTCTGTGGGTGCCAATGCTGTTTCCTATGGAATAGGATATCTACTTTAAGGAGGAAAAAAGATGAATCGACTGAGTAAGATGCTGATTACCCTTTCTGTGGCCCTCTGCCTGACCACCCCCGCCTTTGCTGTGAAGGCTCTGGGTATGGACCTGGGCGGTGTGGACACATTGGCGATGGCCTTGGTTCTGATGCTCTTTGCGGCCTTTTTGCAAAGATTCAATAAGTAAAGCGAAGTGAGGTGCGTGTCATGAAACGAAGATTTTTGGCACTGGCGGCCGCCCTGACTGTGGCTGTTGCCCTGATGCTGCCTGTGTCGGCAGATGTGATCTGGACGCCGGAAAACAGATTCTACGAGATGCACCGAGAGGAATGCGAGTACATTGGCCGCACCTACGAGTTTCGCGGCTATGAGGGGAGTGTTCCCGTTTTCGATGCGCCCGATGGGAAATACCTGGGCTCGGTGGAGAATGGCGGAACTTCAAATGTCCAGTTCCTGTGGCAGGGCGAGCAGGCCTGGGGTTATGTGGAGCAAGTAGCGGCATCGGGTTGGGTGCCCATGGACGATCTGTCCCTGGTCTACGACAGCCAGCAGTTTATGGAGGAGCACGCCGACAGGATCCAAACGGTGGAACCGACGGGTGTGGACGAAGAGAAGATCGTCATCTATGAGTATCCCTATGGCCCCCGGCGCTTTACCATGGAGGAGTATGAGGGGTATCAGCCCTTTGAGGATATGTTCGCCATCCTGTATACCGATGAAAGCGGTCTGCGGTGGGGATATGTGGGCTATTACATGGGACGTGTGGAGGCTTGGGTATGCCTGGACGACCCCTTGAACGAAGATTTGTCCACTTCCGTGGTAGAGACGCAGCCCTCCGCCGCCCAGCTGCGTGGGACACCCTCGGTGGAAGCAAGCGGGAATGCCCTGCTGCTGCCTGCCGTTCTGGTGTTCGCCGTAGTTGTGGTGACGGCAGCGCTCATCCGCAAGCTCTGCCCCCAAAAGAAGAGGTAAATGAAAAGGTCTGGCATCAATTTGATGCCAGACCTTTTTTGTTGTTTACTTGTTGGGCAGGGGCACGCCGTCCAGGGCTACATAGCCCAGTGCCACCCACTGCTCCACATTTTCGGTGGGAAGGGTGTTGTCAAAGTCGGGGTTGCGGCTGAACAGCTCCATGCCGCCGGGATAGGGGACTGCCTTCAGATCGAGCCAGAACTCGTTATCGCCGGCGAGAATGGCGTCCTCCCAGCCCTCGGGGAAGGGGCCGCCCTCAAAGACGATATTGTCAGGCAGCTGGGTGACCTGGGTGAGGGTCACACCGTCAAAGGTGAAATACTTGACCTCGCTGCCGCCCTCGTAGCCCTGATGGGTGGCGCTGTTGACCAGCAGGACGTGGAACAGGCCGTCCTGGTCCTTCCAGTAGGCGTGACGGCCGTCATCACCGCGCATGGTGAAGACCTCACCGACGATGTCCTTTTTGGCTTCGTCCCACACGCCGACGATAAGGTTGCTGGTTCCGCCGGCACGGGGCAGGCCGGTTTGACGAAGGACGACCAGACAGCGTCCATCCACAGTATGGGTGATAAGATCATCCAACTCGACCATCTCGGCGACCAGGGCATATTCTTCGAGGCCTTTCTGTGCCAGCACGTTGAGGATCTCCTCCAGAGGGGTTTCCACCTGAAGAGGAGCGGAGGAGGAAACGGACTGGGAGCCCGATGCGGAGGAGGAGTGACCGGGATTCTGCTTGGACTTGCAGGCGGTCAGAGAGAGGCACATTACGGCGGCCAGAGTGAGGGCGAGCAGTCGGGAACAGCGAAAACGGTACATAACTGATCTCCTTTCTATGTAAAGATGATGGGATGACTGATAGGGGGATTCTATGGTTTTATCATACAGGAAAAGGGCGAAAAAGTGAAGTTACAGTGAATTACAGAGCTGTTACAAACTGTATATAAAAATGACAGGGGACTTACAAATCCCCTGTCAAAGATAACGTTATTGTAATTATTTTAAGAGAAATTTAACAATGTGTGCTGTGCGATGGCGGCATAGGCCGCGCTGCCCCGCCAGAGTACGTCCTCGTCAATGTCGAAGCGCTCGTTGTGGTGGGGGATATGGGTGCCCTTCTCCGAGTTATGGGTGCTCAGGAAGAAGTAGGCACCCGGCACCTGCTGGAGGTAGAAGGCAAAGTCCTCGCCGCCCATGTTGGAGCTGTCGATGTGAGTGACCACAGGGCTGTCGGGGAGGGCCTGAGCGATGGCTTGTGCGGCCAGGGCAGCCATTTCGGGATGGTTGATGACGGGGGGAGCGCCCCAGTCCATTTCACAGCGGCAGCTGCCGCCGAAGGCGGCGGCGGTGGCGGAAGCGATCTCATCAATGCGCCGGGCCAGCTGCATGCGCACATCCTGGTCCAGGGAGCGGGTGGTGCCCTCCAGCACCACTTCGGTGGGGATCAGGTTATACTGCGCCCCGCCCTGGATACGGCCCAAACTGAGGACAGCGGGCTGGGCGGCGGGGATCTCCCGGGCTACGATGGCCTGGAGAGAGAGGATCACATGGGCGGCGATGTTGATGGGATCCACCCCTTTTTCCGGGGAGGAGCCGTGACAGCCAAAGCCCTTAATGGTCAGGGT
>RHMF01001767.1_pt1 | contig 11655 bp, 10 predicted proteins | sample 5365151 | NCBI WGS metagenome assembly RHMF01 (sample SAMN10266501, study PRJNA497801) | feces metagenome | isolation source: feces | host: Bos taurus | place: China: Prairie of Fairy Mountain | collected 2017-08-14 | reverse complement strand
ACGATTCGTTCAAGGTAGTTATCCTGCGCCCTCCGATGATATACGGAAAAGGCAGCAAAGGAAATTACCCATTGCTTGCCAAAATCGCCTTGAAGACACCCTTCTTCCCCTATGTGGAAAATATGCGTTCCATGCTCTACATCGAGAACCTTTGCCATTTTATCTGGTTGATGGTAAAAAATCAGGAGCATGGCACATTTTGGCCCCAGAACGCGGAGTACAGCAACACCAGCGAACTGGTTAAGCTGATCGCCGCCGCGCACGGAAAGAAGGTGCGACTGGTCAAAGGCTTTGGCTGGGCGCTGAAAATCACGAGCCATATGACAGGCTTGGTGAACAAAGCATTCGGCAATCTTGCTTACGATATGGCCATGAGCGAATATAGGGTTGTATACACAGAGATTTCATTAGCGGAAAGCGTTCAGAGAACGGAGGAATGAGATGAAGCAGGTTTTGGTCATCACTTCTGTGGCATCCATGGTCGATCAGTTCCTGCTCCCCAACATTCGTTTGTTGCAGGACATGGGATACGTCGTCCATGTAGCCTGCAATTTTGAAAGAGGAAATACCTGCGGTGCCGAGCAAATTACTGCGCTCAAAAAGAAGCTGGATGAATGGAATATAATATACCACCAAATTGATTTTGTAAGAAATGTCGCAAAAGTATCCAGAAATTTACTTGCATTCAAACAAGTAAAGAAACTCATCGCCGAGAATCCATATGTGCTGATCCATTGCCATTCCCCCATTGGAGGAGTCATCACCCGACTTGCAAGCCGCAAGGCCCGTAAGCATGGCGTAAAGGTGTTTTACACCGCACATGGTTTCCACTTTTACAAGGGTGCTCCGCTTAAAAATTGGCTTCTTTACTATCCCGTGGAAAAGCTGTGTTCTTTATGGACAGATGTTTTGATTACCATCAACCAGGAGGATTATGCGCTTGCGCAGAAGAAAATGAAAGCAAAGCGCATTGCGTATGTTCCGGGCATTGGCATTGATGTGGATAAATTCGGAAACGTTGCGGTACATAGGCAAGAAAAGCGCAAAACGCTTGGCATTCCTCAAGATTCCACTTTATTCTTGTCGGTTGGCGAATTGAACGAAAACAAAAATCATGAAATTGTGATCCGTGCTATTGCCAACAAGAATATTTATTACATAATCGCCGGCAGAGGAGGATTGCAAGCGCAGCTTCAAAACATCATCGATGACCTACATATGCACGATCGGGTCAAGCTTCTTGGATTCCGCACAGATGTTAGCGAATTATATAAGGCAGCAGATATTTTTGTTTTTCCGTCATTCCGTGAAGGTTTATCTGTGTCCCTTATGGAGGCTATGGCAAGTGGATTGCCGGTCGCCTGCAGCCGAATCCGAGGAAATACCGATCTGATTGACGAACATGGTGGCGAACTGTTTGACCCCCATAGCGTAGAAGATTGTGCGAATGCCATTGAAAAGATCTTGGCAAGAGATTCGGCAAAAATGCACGATCACAACACTTCCGTGATTCATAACTTCGAACTTGGTAACATAAATAATATTATGAAGAAATTGTATGCAGATAACATATAACGCTATATGTGCATCCAAATTCTAGAATTCCCATTGTTGCGCAAATCAAAACAGCCGCCTGCGAGGATGCAGGCGGCTTGTTCTTTTACATTCGATTTTTGCGGCGGTGCTTGACATCCATGCCAAATGGGCGCATGGATATAGCGCTCATGAACCGGGCGCTGGGGGCGGGCATGGACGCCGGAGACCAGGCCCATCATGGCATACAGCGACACGATGGAGCTGCCGCCATAGCTGATAAAGGGCAGCGTCAGACCGATGACCGGCAGCAGGCCGATGCACATGCCAACATTGATGAATATCTGGAAAATCAGCGCCGCGGCCACGCCGAAGCACAGCATTTTCCGCAGGAAATCCGGGTTTTTCACACCCACGTAGATGCACCGTGCCACGATGCTCAACAGCATCGCCAGCACCAGCAGGCAGCCTACATAGCCCAGTTCCTCGCCGATGGCGGAGAAAATGAAGTCGGTATGCTGGGCGTACAGGTCGCCGGCCTGAGTGCGGTTGCCGTTAAACAGGCCCTGGCCCGTCAGGCCGCCGCCAAAGAGGGAGCGCTGGCTGCGCAGCATGTGGTAGCGCTCATCCAGACCCATAGGGTCAATGGTTTCATCGAAAATGACCATGATACGCCGGCGCTGGTACTCTTTCATGCCGTAGTTCCACAAAATGGGGGCTGCGGCTGTCAACAGGCCGCCACCAAGCAAAAACCAAATGACCTTCACGCCGCCGGTCCAGGCCATGGCGATAAACACGAAAGCAAAGATCAGCGAAACACCCAAGTCGCCGGAAACATACAAATTCATGCCCATGATCATCAGCAGGTGCATGGCAATATGCATCACCGAGGGAATGGAGGAGATCCGGTCCTGGTGGCTGGCCATGACAGAGGCCATGATGATGACGAAGGTGATCTTACAAAATTCCGCCGGCTGAATATCCACCGGCATAAAAGGAAACACCAGCCAGCTGCGGTTGCCGGTATTTTTGTCCGTGCCGAACGGAGTCAGCAGCATGGCCAGCAGCACCATGTTGAAGAAGAACAGCCACCGCCGGTTTTCCGACAAAAAGCTGATATCCACGCTGGAAACCAGGGCATAGACCACAATGCCGATCAAAATTGCCGCGATCTGGACAAACAGATGGCGGGTAGTGCCATAATGATTGGTGGCGCTGGTGATGACCAGGCAGCCGAAGGCAGAAGTGGCCACGCACAGCAGCAGCAGGATCATATCGCCCTTGCGCAGAAAGTTTTTCAGTTCGGATAAATACTGGCGCATACTTCCGCCTCCTTTCTCGGAATATCATTTTACCATCCCAGCGGGGAAAAGTAAATAGAAGATTGCCGTGCAGTTGTAAACAAATTGAGATAAAAGCCTTCCCCTGAGGGAAGGTGCCCCTTGCAAAAAAGGCCGGGAGAGGGTATGATATACACAGAAAACAAAACGAGGTGATATGATGTTTACAGGTTTCACCCCCGAGACGGTGGATTTCCTCTGGGGCATCCGCATGAACAACCGCCGTGACTGGTTCCTGGAGCACAAGCAGCAGTATGTAGACACCCTTTATGAGCCTATGAAGGCACTGGGCAAGGAACTTTTTCAGCCTTTTCTGAATAAAAGCGGCCATATTCTGAAGGTCAGCCGCATCTACCGGGATGCCCGGCTGCACCATCCGCTGCCCTACAAGGAAAGTCTCTGGCTGTGCATTCGGCAGGATGTTCAATGGTGGGCAGAAAATCCCTGCCTGTTTTTTGAGATCAACCCCGACGGCATTTTCTACGGTTTTACCCTCTGGCAGCCCAAATCCGCCACCATGAAGGCCTTCCGGCAGGCCATTGCCGCCAATCCCACGGAATTTTTGCAGATCGTGGAGCAGGTTGAGCAGGCAACCGGCATGCAGATCGCCGCGCAGCTCTACGCCCGGCCGGAAAAATGCGAAAATCCCCAGCTGGAGCGGTTTTACAGCTGGCGCCACGGCATCGGTCTGATGGTCGAAGAGCCCTTCAGCGAGGCCACCTTTGGCCCGGAGCTTAAACAACGCATCGGCGATTTCTTTGAAAAAATCACGCCGCTGTACGAATATTTCACACGCTTTTCCCAGTGATTTGAGTCCGGTAAATTGTTATTTCGTGTGCAGCAAACTGCACACAAATGCAAAATGCAAAGTGCAAAATGCAGAATGAATGTGTCGCCTTTGGCGACGGATTTCAATCATTTTCGAAGAAAATACCTCTATTTTGCATTTTTCATTTTCAATTTTACATTCGGCGCATTGCGCCGCTAAGCAACAATTTATCTCAACAGGAGGTTTCTTATGAAAATTTGGCACATGAACGGTGCGGGAAATGACTTTATGGTCATCGATGGCCGTGGGTTGGAGGCAGATCTGGCGGCGCTGGCGGTCAAGTACTGCGCCAAGACCGGTGCTGACGGCTTCATGGCCGTCGACTACGCCGAAACCGCGGATTTCAAGCTGCATTTTTACAATTCCGACGGTTCCCGGGGCGAAATGTGCGGCAACGGTGCCCGGTGCATCTGCCGTTTTGCCTTTGAAAAGGGTATTGCCGGGGAAAAGATGACCATCGAGACCGATGCCGGCCCGGTTTACGGCTGGCGATTGGCCGAAGACCGCTACCGCGTCCAGCTGCCCAACCCCCAGAACATGGATCTACAGCGCAAGGAAGGCATCGCCTATGTGGAAGTGGGCTGCCCCCATGCGGTGCAGGCCTACGACGGCGATCTGCGGGCCGACGCCCCGGCGCTGAAGGAGCAAATGCGGGCGCTGCGGTTTGACCCGGTATTCCCCAAGGGCGCCAACGTGGATCTTTACACCTGGCAGGACGCCACCTCCGTGCAGATTTTGACCTTCGAGCGGGGTGTGGAGGACTTTACTCTGGCCTGCGGCACCGGCAGCGGCGCGGTGGCGGCGGTACTTTGGGCCCAAGGCAAGGTGCCCGGCGGCTTTTTGACGGTGGAAAATCCCGGCGGCAGTCTGGCGGTCACCGTTGAAGGCGACAAAGACGGCATCCGGCAACTGCTACTGGAAGGCCCTGCGGCGCTGACACGGATCTATGATGCGGCAGAACTCGCCTAAAAAAGTAGCAAAAACACCGCTTTTAGCGACTTTTTCCCAAAAGGGCAATTGCATTTTGTAAGGTTTGGTGCTATACTAGAATTTGCAAATAAATTATGGAAAACCCATTTTGTAATTTTAATCGAGGAAAGGAAAAGAAGCTATGAAAACCACTACTTTTAACTGGACCCGTCTGCTGCGGACTGTGGTTGCGCTGATGGTGATCCTGTCCATGTTGCTGTGCGGCTGCGCCGACGCAGGCAACCAGGATGACGAAGGCGGCAAAGAGGGCAGCGCCGACAAGGGCGGCCTGCTGGGCGGCGACGGCGACGGCAAGTTTGAGACCGAGGACGTTGTTGGCAGTGTCACCAGCGTTTACGGCACGCTGCTGGAGTTTGTCGGCGGCAAGAACGAGATCCTGACCCAGGGCGGCTACAGCATGGATATGACCTTCACCTTCGGTGAGGACATGATGAACAACATGGCTGCCGTGCTGGCACAGCAGGGTCTGGACTCTGATGTTTCCTGGTTCAAGAGCCTGGGCTTCGTGATGGAGATCCTCTACAACGAAACGCTGGTGGAAATGAACATGGAGGCCCAGATCAACGACACCGGCATTGTCAGCATGGAAGGCATCGTCGATATCATGGGCGCTTTCGCCTACCTGCGTGTGCCTGAGCTGAGCGACGAATACATCGGCACCGCTATGGACATGGACATCGACATGGATGAGATGATGGCCATGTACGACCAGATGATGGAAACCATGGAAGAATACGGCGATGTGGTCGAGTCCCTGCCCACCGAGAAGGAACTGAACACCCTGCTCAACCGGTATGTGGACATCGTCAAGGGCGCTATGGCAAAGCCCGAAACCGGCACCGAGGAGCTGAGCTTCGGCGGTGTTAGCCAGAGCGTAAGCACTTCTACTTACACCATTACCCGCACCGATCTGCTGAACATCGCAGAGACTGTGCTCACCACCGCCAAGTCCGATGCCGAGCTGGAAAAGATCATCGACACCTTCGTGGCATGGATGAACGAAAAGGCTGCCCAGGAAGATCCCGAGTGGGAGGCTGTGGATGCCCACGCTGAATTTGTGGCCGCGATCGAGGATGCGCTGCTGCAGATCGAAGAGCTCCGCCAGGATCTGACCGACGGCGAAGAGGAAGATCTGGAAGTTCTCAGCTACACTGTCTACGCTGTGGACGAGAAGCAGATTGGCTTCCTGCTCAGAGCCAGCGATGACTGGGACACCATTACCATGTACGCTTACTCCCTGGAAGACAACGGCGACACCGCCTTTGTTATGGATATGGGCGGCCAGTTTAGCTTCAGCGGCACCGGCACCAGCGACGGCGGCGAAGCCAGCGGTGAATATGTTTTGGCCGTCGAAGGCGAAGACATGCTCTATCTGACCGTCAAGGATTTCGACACCAAGGCACTGAAGAAGGGCGAGCTCAACGGCACGCTGCAGCTGCGCTTCAGCGAAGAAATGCTTTACGAAATGGACAATGACATGCTGACCACCGACACCATCATCGAGCTGGTGCTGGACATGGGCGGCAGCAAGGCCACTGTGGATGTCAACCTCTATAATGTAGACGGCCTGATCGTCGGCATCAAGATGGTCACCAAGGCACTGTCCGGCAACATCAAGGTGCCCGGCAGCTACATCAACATGGAAGACGGCGCCGCTATGCAGGAATGGGCCGAAGACATGAACTTCGATCAGATCCTGAAGAATCTGCGCTCTGCCGGCGTTTCCTCCGAACTGGTGGACATGCTGGAAGAGGCCATCGAGGATGGCATGAACGGCGCAAAGGAAGAGGCTCCTTACCCCGACTATGACTGATCAAGCAACATTTGGCGCTGGAAACAGCGCCAAATGTTTTACATGGGAGAAAATTATGGCCATTGAGATCAAACATCTACGCAAGCGCTTTCAATCCAAACAGGTTTTGCAGGATATCCATCTGACCATCCGGCCGGGCACCTGCGTGGGCATCCTGGGCGCCAACGGCAGCGGCAAATCCACCATGCTCTCCATTCTGGCCGGCGTGCAAAATGCCGACAGCGGTGAATTTCTGTTCGATGGGCGGGATCTGCTGCGCGACGGCAAAGCCCGGGCTGCGAAAGTCGGCTATGTGCCCCAGGGCACGCCCTTGATCGAGGAGCTTTCCGCACGGGACAATCTGCTGCTGTGGTACGACCGAAAAACCATGGAGCAGCAGCTTCAAAACGGTGTGCTGCAGCTGCTAGGCATCGGCGAATTTTTGAAAGTGCCGGTGAGCAAAATGTCCGGCGGCATGAAAAAGCGGCTTTCCATCGGCTGCGCCATGGCAAATCAGCCGCCGATCCTGCTTCTCGACGAACCCACGGCAGCGCTGGATCTTGCCTGCAAGCAAAGCATTGCGGCCTGGCTGCGGCAATATAAGGCCGACGGCGGCACGCTGCTGCTGACCACCCACGATGTGATGGAGCTGGATCTGTGCGACGAATGGTATATCATCAAAGACGGCGTGAATGTGCCCTTTGCCTTTGACGGCAATGTGGAAGCGCTGGTAAACAGCTTGTAATATGAGAAAGTATTTTTTGCTGCAGCTGAAGCGGGTGCTGCGGTTCCTGCCCTGGGGACTTTGCGTGGTGCTGGTGCTGTTTGGCTGCATGAGTCTTGTGTATAACGCCATGGTGGTGGCCCAGGAGGCGGAGGACGCAGCAGAGTCTGCCAAGATCGAAGTGGGCGTAGTGGGCACCGCCGGCGACAAATATTTGCAGTGGGGTCTGGCAGCCATGCAATTTGACTCCACCGCCATGTCCATCCAGCTAAAGCCCATGGAGGAAGCCGCCGCCATCGAAAAGCTAAAGGCCGGCGACATTGCGGCCTACATCGTATTTCCCCAGGATTTTGTGGACGAGGCACTTTACGGCAATGTGCAGCAGATCCGCTTTGTCTGCACCGCCGGTGCTGCCGGCCTGGTTTCTATTTTGAAAGAAGAGATCACCGCCATTGTGGACAACATCCTGGTGGCCTGCGAAAGCGGCTCCTACGGTGTGGGCGATGCCCTCAACGACACCGGTAACGGTCAGCTTTGGGGCAAGCATGTCAACGATCTGTCGCTGGAATATGTGGATTTTCTGTTCGTGCGAAACAGAATGTACCGGGTCGAGAGCCTGGCCGTGACAGATGGCGTGCCTTTTGACCGGTATATGCTGGGCGGCCTGACGGTGCTGATGCTGATGCTGTCCTGCCTGCCTTTCGCGCCGCTGTATGTCCAGGGTGACCGCGCCCTTTCCCGGATGCTGCGTTCCCGTCGGGTGGGCGCCGCCGCCCAAACGCTGGCGGAATTCGGCGGCTACGGGGTAGGCATGAGCCTGCTGCTGGCGGCAGTGACCGTTGTGGTACATAAAAGCGGCCTGCTGCCGGAGGGTGTTTCCGGCTGGCATCTGTTTTTTGGCGCTTTGGTGCCCCTGTTTACCATCACAGCGCTGTCGTATCTGATGTACAGCCTGTCGGATCATCTGATCAGCGGCGTGCTGCTGGCGTTTTTGACCACGCTGGCGCTTTGCTTCATCGGCGGCTGCATGTACCCGGTGCAAATTTTCCCGGAGTCTGTGCAAAAGGTAGCGGCGGTACTGCCCAGCGGCATGGCACGGCAGAGCGTAACCAGTTGCTTTATGGGTATGGGACCCGGCAATCAGTGGGCACTGGCCGGCTACGGCGCTGGATTTTTGGCGCTGGCAACCGCCATCCGTGGCTATAAGGCCGGAAAGGTCAGCTGGTGACGGATATGAACATGAAACGAATTTTGCGCTGGGGTGCGCTGCTGTGGAAGCGGCTTTACAAAAAGCTGACCTTCGTACTGCTGCTGGTGCTGATCCCGGTGCTGGTATTTGGCTACGGCCAAACCACCGAAGAGGAAAGCGGTCTGGTGACCGTGGCGCTGGCCTCCCGGCCGGCGCAGGTGGAAGAACTGACCCGGAAGGTTTGGGACGATCTGATGGAAAGCCAGGTGGTGCGCTACATCGAATGCGCCAGCCCGGAAGAAGCCCGGGAGCTGGTGCTGCGGGGCGAAGCGGATGTTGCCTGGATCTTTGAAGAAGACCTGGAAGAGAAGATTTACGATTTTGTGGCCAGACGCAGCCGAAATCGGGCATTTTTGACCATTCTGGAGCCGGAGGATCGGGTGGCGCTGAAGCTGGTGCGGGAATTGCTCAGCGGCGTCATGTTCCCCCACTGCGCCGAGTCGCTATACCTGCAATATATCCGGGAAAATGCCCCGGAGCTGGCACATCTTTCCGACCAGCAGCTGCTGGAATACTATCACAATGTGGTGTTTGAAGACGATCTGTTCCTGTTCGCCGACATGGAGGGCAACATCCAGCAGCCTGCTGAAGAAAAGACCAACTATCTGCTGGCGCCTGTGCGGGGTATGCTGGGTGTGGTAGCAGTGCTGGCAGGTCTTGCCACCGCCATGTACTACATCCGGGACGAAAAAAGCGGCACCTTCGCCCTGATCCCCCTGCGCCGCCGGGGTGCGGTGGAGCTGGGCTGCCAAATGATCAGCCTGATCAATGTGGTAGGCGTGGCGCTGATTTCCCTGGCGCTGGCCAAGCAGAGCGTAGGTCTAGGCCGAGAGTTGGTGGTAGCGGTGCTTTACAGCCTGTGCGTGGCAGGATTTTCCATGGCGATCCGCCGTCTCAGCGGCGGCATGCGAGGCCTGGGCATGGTCACACCCTTGCTGGTGGTGGTGATGCTGGCGGTTTGCCCCGTGTTCTTCGACCTGGGCGCCATGCGGCAGCTGCAGTACCTTTTCCCGCCCACCTATTTCGTCAATGCGGCCTACGCCGACCGCTATATCGGCCTGATGGCTGTGTATGCTGTGGCCACTTTTGCAGTGTGCGGTGTGGTCGATCTTTGTAACACAAAATTTACAAACCGCCGCACATGACAATGATTACCAAGTGCAGTAACATAGACACTGCCGCAATTGTGGCATAACAAATAAGGAGTTGTTAAATTATGGATAAGATCCTCAATTGGCTGTCTGATACCGGCATCGCCGCACTGAACAGACTGCTGCCCTTCCTGCTGATCGTCGTGGTCGGCATGATCATCATCCGCATTGTGATGGCCATCGTCAAGAAGATGCTGTCCAAGTCCAAGCTGGAAAAGGCTGCCCACAGCCTGATCAAGAGCGTGATCAGCGCCGTGCTGTACATCCTGCTGGCTCTGATGGCCGCATCCAGCCTGGGCATTGATGTCACCGGCATCGTGGCACTGGCTTCCGTGGTCACCCTGGCCATTTCCCTGGCTCTGCAGAACTGCCTGGCCAACCTGATCGGCGGCTTCACTCTGCTGTACACCAAGCCCTTCGCTTCCGGTGACTTCGTTGAGATCGCCGGCCAGAGCGGCACCGTCAAGGAGATCGGCATGGCCTACACCAAGCTGATCACCCCCGACAACAAGCTGGCTCAGATCCCCAACGCCAACGTTGTGGCTGCCGAGATCATCAACTTCAGCTGCACCGGCACCCGCCGCGTGGATGTGGCTGTTTCCGCTTCCTATGACACCCCCGTGGATCAGGTGCTGGAGGCTCTGAAGGAAGCCGCCAATGTGGAAGGCGTGCTGGCAGATCCCGCCATCTTCGCCGCTGTCACCAACTACGGCCAGAGCACCATCGAGTACGTGGTCCGTGTCTGGTGCCCCACCGAGATCTACTGGGATGTTTACAACGGCACCGTTTACAACATCAAGAAGATCTTCGAGAAGAACGGCGTCAAGATGTCCTACCCCCATCTGAACGTGCACCTGGACAAGTAAAATTTTCCAGAGTATTCTCGCAAATGCCGCACATAATAGCCTTGGACAGCAAACCGTACATTTGCAGTCAAGTGTGTCGCCGAAAAGCGCAGCGGTGTGACGCGAAGCGGCAGGAAGTGATCAGCCTGCCATACATAACCAAAAAGCCGCCGGTAATCCCAGTGGCCCAACACCAAAATGCTATTAATCGGCAGAAGGCTTGTCCTTCTGCCGATTTTGTGCTATGATGGAGGCAGTACAAAGCCTCCCTTGTGTAAAGGGAGGTGGCAAAAATCTTTGATTTTTGACGGAGGGATTGTCATGGAGCGAAAACACAACCCCAAACTCGTTCCTGCCGCCAAAATGCTCCGGAAGAACATGACCAAAGAGGAACGCCACCTGTGGTATGACTATTTGAGAACACACCCCATTCGCTTCTCTCGGCAAAAGGTGCTTGGTAAGTATATCGCTGATTTTTATTCTGCAGAAGCCCAGTTGGTGATTGAACTGGACGGTGGCGGACACTACACAGAAGAAAGCGCCCAATATGATGCCGAGCGAACGGCCTTTTTGCAATCGTATGGCGTCACGGTAATTCGCATTGCCAACACTGAAGTCAACTGCAATTTCCGTGGTGTCTGCGATTACATAGATTTGATAATAGAACAATCCCTCAGTCAGCTTCGCTGACAGCTCCCTTTACACAAGGGAGCCTTTGGGCGCTACCGCGCCATTTGCCGCAATTTGGGTTGCAATTGTGGGCAATATGGATTAGAATAGAGAAAAAAGGGAGGTGGGAGCATGCAAAAGCCACCTGTGGGCCGGTTTGCGCCCACACCTTCGGGTCGGATGCACCTGGGAAATGTATTTTCTTTTCTGATGGCATGGCTGTCGGTCAAAAGCCGTGGCGGCCACATTCTGCTGCGGATGGAAGACCTGGACACCCAGCGCACCAGTGAAGAATTTGCCAAAATTTTGCGGGAAGATCTGCAGTGGCTGGGACTCAGCTGGGATGCGGAACAAGCGCCCCAGAGCCAGCGCAGCCAGGTTTACGACCGATATTTTGAGCGCCTGATGGACGAAAAGCTGCTGTATCCCTGCTTTTGCACCCGCAGCCAGCTGCACAGCGTCAATGCGCCCCACCTGGCCGACGGCACCTATGTCTACCCCGGCACCTGCCGGGAGCTAAGCGATGCCCAGCG
>RHMF01001238.1_pt1 | contig 11655 bp, 11 predicted proteins | sample 5365151 | NCBI WGS metagenome assembly RHMF01 (sample SAMN10266501, study PRJNA497801) | feces metagenome | isolation source: feces | host: Bos taurus | place: China: Prairie of Fairy Mountain | collected 2017-08-14 | reverse complement strand
TGCATGCGGCAGTGTGGAAGAGGCAGTGGGCAAAATCCGCGCACTGGTGGACACCTGCAAAGAATAACTAAGACACTGCATTTACTAAGAAAATACCGCTCGCACAGTCACTACGAGCAGAAACGGCAGGGCGAGGGAAATCTCGCCCTGTTTTTTATCAAGAGGTACAAAAAATGGAAAATGAACTGAAAAATACGGCAAATTTTGTGATCCGGGCGGAGAAAGACTGCGATGTTTACTGCCCTATTTGCCATAAGGTGCTGCATGTGCAGGCTGGACAAGCGATTCCCAGATGCTGCGGCAAGCCGATGGAAGTTTGGAATTAAATAAATGTCAATAAACAGGAGGAAATAATTATGAAAATTCGCATTGATAAAGATATTGTGGAAATGATCCCCGAAAATGCCGCCGAGAAGGCCGAGCTGGAAGCCCTCTGGATCAAGATGGGCAACTGCCTGGGCGATACCAAGCGCCTGCAGCCCATCGGTACCTTCCAGCCCACGGAAGACCGGGCTGCCCGGTTCCACATCGAGGGCCTGACCAAGCAGGAGGCCGCCGCTGTCCCCGAAGTCCGGGCGCCCTACGACACAGATGTGTACTGCGTCACCTGCAACAAGACCGTCCACGTGAAGGCCGGCGAGGTGATCCCCTTCTGCTGCGGCCGGCTGATGGAGATTCTGGACTGAGCGCATCCCCGGCGGGACTTGACCCCGCCGGGGTTTTATGCTACATTGAAAGAAAAAGTCACGGAGGGCATCATGATCGGATATTGGATTCTTTTCGGCTTTCTCTGCATTACCGGGCTGTTCATGATGCTGTCCCCCGACGCTTTCTACCGGGAGACCCAGGCCTGGAAGCAGAGCAGGCCCAGCGAGCCTTCCCGCGCTTATCTCATTATCACCCGGATCATCGGCGGCATTCTGCTGCTGTGTGCCTTGGGCAGTGCAGCGTTGATCATCGCTGCGGAATATATGGCATAAACGGGAGCGGAAATTCCGCTCCCGTTTTACGGTGGATCGATAAATTATCGTTTAGCGTAGGATGGTTGCTGTGGCGCGGCAGTGCCCTCAACGGCTTCCCCCGGGGGGGAAGGCTTGGCGGCTTTCGCCGCTAAACGATAATTTAACTTACCCCATGCTTGTTCCCATGGGGAGAATGTGGTATAATCCTTCCAAAGGAGGGGCGGATATGGAACAGCTTCTGACCACCAATATTTACGAGCCGGAGGGAACGGTGCTGATCTGCGGCACCTGCATGGCGAGAACGCAGCCCGGCGCATTTGCTTCCCTGGCCGCCCAGGCGGACTTTGTCTACAGTCTGTGTCTGGAGGAGAGCCACATCAACATGGCCGTGACAAAAATCGGCGCCATGCTGTCCACCGGCCGGATCCGAAAGCTGATCTACGCCTCCGTGGACCGGTCGCCCCACTGCACCCAGCTGCACTACATCGACCATGAGGTGCGGCGGATGATGACCCTGACCGCGGAAACCGCCCATTTTGTGTCATTCGAAGACAAACTCAGCCCCATCACCCTGGAGGCCATCGAGCGCTCCAAGACCCTGCGGCTGCTTCAGGAGGATTTGGAACATGGAAAGTAAGATCAACAACGTGCGGTTTCAGCTGGATTTCGGCATGATTCCCAAGATTTTCTATAAGGACCCCATGGATTTCGCTCTGCGTACCCGCCGGGTGAAGGGGGAATACATCTGCGCCCTCTGGAACCGCTACTTTGAGACCCTGAACCCCATGTATTTCCCGGAGAATCCCAAATCCTTCACCCCCGAGCAGTTTATCGTCCGGGAAACGACAGCAGACAAGCTGCATTATTTTCTCATTTCCCTGCCCGAAGACCATGAGGGCAGCCTGGAATACTGCACCAGCCTGTTTGTGGCCTATCAGAGAGGCATTTTCGGCTTGAAAAAGCCGAAGCTTTATGCCCTGGAGCGGAATCTGGGCGGCATCATGACCGTCGGTGCCATGGAGCCCGACGGCACCCACACCACCCTGGGCAGCGCCGGCACGGAGGAAGAGCATCTCAAACTGATCGCAGCGCATTATTTCCAGAAATGAATAAAAAGTCCGCAGACTTGAGTCTGCGGACTTTTTTGTTTGTGATCAGCTCAGCTGGTTTTCGTAGACTGCCACGGTGGAGGCGGTCTGGGCGGTGAAATAGGCCTTCATGATGGCCTCGGCCACGGGAGCCAGATAGGAACCGGAAGCCACCTTCTCACCGAAAACTGCCACGGCGATCACCGGGTTATCGGCGGGGGCGAAGCAGATGAACGCGCCGTTATCGGACACGTTGGAGAAGGTCTGGGCAGTACCGGTCTTGGCGCAGACCCGGATGTCGGTGGGGAAGGTATGGTCCGTATCCTCGAAGCCGTTGAAGTACTTTCTGGCAGTACCGCCCTGGGCGTAGATAACGCGCTGCATACCCTCGATGTAGGACACATAGGCATCGTTGCAGATCTCCAGCACGGACATAACCTTGGGTTCTTTCTCCATAACCAGGGTGCGGTAGTCCGCGGAGACCACACGGTTTAAGAAGGTGGCCTGCATACGGGTGCCCCGGTTTGCCAGGGTGGAGGCATAGACGCACAGCTGCAGGGGGGTGAAACGGTTCTCGGACTGGCCGATGGCGGAGAGGATCTGGTCACCGATGAACCAGCCGGAGTCCAGGCTGTTTTCGCCGTACTCTCGCTTCTTGCTCTCGGGGTCGGCACGCCAGCCGATGTTCTCCGGCAGCTCCACGCCGGTGGGCTCGCCCAGGCCCATGCCTGCGGATACCTCGTTGAGCTTCTCCCAGGTGACCATATCGCCCAGAATATAGAAGAAATAGTTGCAGGAAAAGCGCAGGGCGTCGGCGCCGGTGATGAAACCGTGGGTCACGCGGGCCTGAGACCAGACCAGGCAGGTACGGTTGAAGTCATGCTCGGTGTAAAGGCCCTTATCCTCGATTTCCGTCAGGGCATTGATATAGCCGTTGTTCATGGCAGCGATCAAGGTGACGGGCTTGAAGGTGGAGCCGGGGGCGTAGGCACCCTGGAGGGCCCGGTTATACATAGGCTTCAGCTTGTCTTCCTTCAGAATGTCGTAATCCTCGTTGAAGGTGGCCAGGTTGAAGGTGGGATAGCTGGCCATGGCCAGAATATCGCCGGTTTTGACCTCCATAACCACCACCGCGGCGCCTTCGGCATCCAGGCCGGTGTTGGTGCCCACGGCCTTATTGATCTCCGGGTTGGTCAGGTCCTGCATGACCTTGGCCAATTCATTTTCCGCCACGATCTGCAGGTTCAAATCCAGGGTGGTCTCCACATTGTTGCCCGCCTGGGGGGATTTGACGCCGATGACATTGCCCTCTTCGTCATATTTTCTGGCCCAGTACTGCTCGATGATGGTGCCTTCCCGGTCAACCACGTCCACGCGGGTGCCGTCGATGGCATGGAGTTCATTCTCGAAGGCCTTCTCGAAGCCGGTCTGGCCCACGAAGGCGTCCATGGCGTAGCCCTGGCTCTTGAATTCCTTCCACTGCTCCGCGTTCATGGCGCTGACGTAGCCCAGGATATGGGCGGCGTAGGTGGTGTGGAATTCCCGGACGGTGGAACTTTCGACCATCAGGCCGGGGGTATTCAGCTCCAGCAGAGCGGACAGATGCTCATCGGAAATATCCTCGATGAAGACATAGTTACTCAGGTTTGCCACGCCGCGCAGGTCAAATTCATAGCGCAGGCCCAGCACCGCACGGGCTTCCTCGTCGGTCCATTCCTCCGGGAAGCCATAGCGGGTGCGCAGCTTCTGTACCAGTAAGGTCGCGGAGATGTCCGAGTCGATGCCCCGGTCCATCAGGAAGCTCTGGTAATAGCCGCGCCAGGCAGCGGTATAATCCTCGTGGGTGTACTCGAAGGGCCGCTCCCGGGTGACGGGGAAGTGGTCGTTATATTCCACGCCCAGCTCCTGGCACTTCTTCACCAAATTGTAGAGGTGTTTGTTGACGCCGTTGGCGGACTCGATAACGTAGTGGTTGAACACCAGGTCATAACTGGCACGGTTGCCCACCAGGATGTTGCCGTTCCGGTCCAGAATGTCGCCACGGGCGGCCTTCACACGGGTCAGGGAGGTATAGGTGGTCATGTTGTTGGTGTTGCCGTCGGTTTCGATGATCTGCAGGCTGAACAGCTTCGCGCCGAAGAACACGAACACCGCCAGGAACATGCCCAGAAACGCCATGGCGCGGACTTTGCTTATTCTCTCCATGTTTCGCCTCCGATTTTCTGGATCACACGGATCAGGGGATAGAGGGCCAGCATCACCACAAAGCTAAGCAGCCAGGTGAGCAGGAACACGCCGATGCGGCTCCAGTAGGTAAGCCCCAGGAAAATACCGGTGCCGTAAACCGCCAGTTCGTACATCAGCAGCGCCAGACCGGCGCAGAGGATATTGGAGCGGAAGCCCCGGCGCCAGAAGCTCTGGCGGAACAGCGCCGCCGCCACACCCAGCACCGTGATAAAGGCGATGGCATAGGGGCCGGGGGCAGAGCCGGTGAACACATACAGCGTGGATGCGATGATGGCAAAGAGGCTCCCCTCATAGGCATCGTACACCACCGCAATCAGCAGGATCACCATAGGCACCAGATCGGTGGTGGCGCCAATCACGGAAACCCGGCTCATGATCACGTCCTGCACCACCTGCAAAGCTAAGCACAGCAGAGCGTTCAGGCTCCACTTGAGCAGTTCCTTCTTCTGCAGGGCAGAAAGCTGGAAGAGCTTGGCAAGAGAGCCCCGGGCTTTATCCGGCTTAAATTCATATTTTGGTCTTCTTTGTGCCATAGAAAGCCTCACTCGGTGGTGTAGTTGGTCAGGATAAAGATCTGCTCCAGGGATGCGATCTCTGCGGCAGGCTCCAGCACGGCGAACTTGGCCACACCGGTATCGTCGAAGCCTGCGTCAATGACGTAGCCCACAATCAGGCCCCGGGGATACACGGTGGAGCCGGAGGTGACCACCTGATCCTCATTGCGGATGATGGCGGAGGAGGGCAGATAGTCCATCTTCAGATGGTTGATGTCCTTGTAGAAATAGCCGCCCTTGGTCATGCCGTTGTAGCCGGAGGAGGCGATGACGCAGGAGATTTCCAGGGTGGAGTCCAGCACGGTCTTCACCACCGCGTAGTTGGGGCCGGCTTCCACCACCAGGCCCACCACCTGGCCGTTGGCGGTGATGGCGCACATGCCCTCCTGGACACCGGCATCGGTGCCCCGGTTGATGGTCATGGTGTTGGTCCAGTCGGTGGAACTCCAGTCGATGATGTAGGCATCCACCAGTTCGTAGTCCTCATGGGTGGACTTCAGGTTCAGCAGATCCCGCAGCCGCTGGTTTTCACGCTCCACGGCGTCAGCCCGGCGGGCTTCGTCCTCCATGTTGGCAATTTGCTCTTTCAGGGCTTCATTTTCCGCGGCCAGGGCCTCATAGCGGAACATATAGCTGTACCACTGCTCCGCCTGATCGGTCAGGGCGGTGGCACCGTATTCGATGGGCGCCAGCACAGCCCGGGTCAGCATGGTGGGCAGATTCATACCCAGGGCATTGCTCAGGATCGCGAGAGACGCGGAAAGCAGCACCGCGATGATCAGAATGACCCGAACCCGGCCGGTAAATAAATGCTTCATAGTGTTTCCTCCATCAGTTGGGGGGCCAGCCGTTTCAGTGCCAGGCCCAGTGCGCACACGGGAAGTCCCATGACATTGTAATAATCGCCCACCATATGGGTGCAGAAGAGGGCCGCGCCGCCCTGGATGCCGTAGGAGCCAGCCTTGTCCATAGGCTCGCCGGAGGCCACATACCGGGCAATTTCCTTCCCGCTCAGCTCCCGGAAGTGCAGATCCGTCACCTCGGTGAAGGATTCGCATTTGTCGCCGCACAGCACGGTGCAGCCGGTCATCACCTGATGATCCCGGCCGGAGAGCAGCCGCAGGGTAGCCACGGCATCGGCTTCGTCTTTGGGTTTGCCCAGGACTTTGCCCTCGCAGACCACAATGGTGTCCGCGGCGATGACCACGTCATCCCTTTCCCGGGCCACAGCCAGGGCTTTTAACCTGCTCACCCGGGCCACCTCGTCAAAGGCAGGGCGGGTAAGATCCATGGTTTCGTCAATATCCGCCACCCGGACGGTGAAGGGAACGCCGAAAAGCTTCAGCAGTTCCTGCCTTCTCGGGGAAGCAGATGCAAGAATCAGATTCATAAAGAAATACCTTTCCAAAAGGATGTCATTGCCACGTCGCTGCGCTCCTCACAATGACATTCTTGTTAATCCAGACCTCTCAGGTAGAGACCTCTGGTGCAGTTGCCGGGGTCGATGGGGGTGGACTGGATGAAGTCGCCCAGCACACGATCCACTTCCTGGCCATTTTCCGTGGTGAAGCACAGACGGGTGGCCCAGACGCCCAGCTTGCTCAGATCCTCCTGGCGGTCCAGCCAGTAGAGCTTCTTGCCGTTGAGCAGCACACTCCGGCAGGAATCGCCGTCCTTGATGATGGGGAACTCGGCGCCGGTCTTGTCGGTGAGCTTCATGGGGCCCAGGTGGCAGGTACACTGGCCGGTGCGGTTGCGGATCAGGCAATGCTCCACCACCATCAGGGGCAGACGGCCGTAGACGATCAGCTCCGTAGGCACATACTTACTCAGATCCCGGATCTGGGGCAGGGTCATCTCGAAACTTACGCAGGCGGTGGCCATTTCCAGCTCATGGCACACACTCAAAGAGCGGGAATTGTAGATATTCAGGCCGAAATCACCGTGGATATTCATCTTTGCCTCCCGGGCAGCGATCAGCAGGCCCAGATTGCCCACCAGAACATCCCGGACACCCATGGTATACAGATCATTCAGGCTCAGCTTCAGCTTCGTCAGCTCGTCATCGTGGACGATCCGGGGCAGCACGGCGGCCAGATTGCCCCGGCGCACCAGGCGGCGGGTCAGGCCGGGATCTGCCAGGAGAATATGGATGGGCACATAGAGCATGGCAGTCTCCAGTGCCATGAGGGTGGGAGTAATCTGCTCCCGGGTGGTGACCTGGACGCTGAGACCGGGGGCGCCGGTGGTGCCCAGGTAGTCCTTCAGCTTCTGAGGCTTGCCCATGGGGTGATTTTCATGCCGGGCCCGGAGGGCGGTGAGCTGATTCAGCACATCCCGGCGCATGCCGTTGATGGCGGCGGCGGAGAGGGTCAGACCCGGCTCCACATGGGTATTGACACCCACGCAGCGGTAAGGGGTGCCGCCGGTCTTGCAGAGCCGGTCAGCGATAGCCTGACCGGTGATCTCCACATTCCGGGCAATTTCCGGCACGGGGCCTTCCACGATGCAGCTGCGGCCCTCGGGATCGATGACCTTCACCCGGCTGCGCTGGGGGGTCAGAACGGCTTCGAAGGTGATGTCCACCAGGGGGCTTTCGCCGGTCTCATAGGACTGGCGGGCGGCCTTGATCCAGGTGGGATCGTCCTTCACATCCTCCCGGACGCCAAACATATTCCGATCGACCTTGCCGGTATAGTAACCGTCGGTGAAACCCTGGCGGTTGAAAGCGGTGAGCAGCGCCTGCTCCATGCTCCGGGTGACTTTGCCCTCATCCAGAGCCTTCCGGTAGGTGGCGGTGACGGTGGCAACGTACTCGGGCTTCTTCATGCGGCCCTCCAGCTTGATGGAGGCCACGCCCATTTCCTGCAGCTCCTGCAGGTAGCTCACCAGGCAGTTATCCTTCAGGCTCAGGGGGTGCTTGTTCTCCCAGTGGGCATAGCCGTAGCTCTGGCGGCAGGGCTGGGCGCAGCGGCCCCGGTTACCGGAGCGGCCGCCGATGAGGCTGGACATATAGCACTGGCCGGAATAGCACATGCACAGGGCACCATGGGCGAAAACTTCGATTTCAATGGGGGAGTTGGCGCAGATATGTCGGATCTCCTCCCGGCTCAGTTCCCGGCTTAAGACCACCCGGCTCATGCCCATGCCGGCGCACATCTGGACGCCTGCCAGGTTGTGGATGGTCATCTGGGTGGAGCCGTGAATCTGAACATGGGGGGCAATCTGACGGCACAGCTGCACCACGCCCAGATCCTGGACGATGAAGGCATCCACGCCGCAGCCGGCAGCATGGCGGATCAGGTCGATCAGCTCCTTGGTCTCCCGGTCGGAAACCAGGGTATTCAATGTCAGATGAACCTTGACACCCCGGATATGGCAGTATTTCACCGCTTCGGTGAGGGTCTGGGTGGTAAAATTCTTGGCACTCTGGCGGGCATTAAACAGACCGCAGCCTAAATAGACCGCATTGGCACCGTTCTGCACGGCAGCGCGGAGGGCATCCATAGATCCCGCGGGGGCTAACAGTTCCAGCATAGCATTCTCTCTCCATTATGGTATACTTGTGGACATTATAGCATAGGTTTGTGAAAACTTCCACCCTTTCCGGGATTTTTAAAGAAAAATTCAAGTTTTCTTAGGGCGAAAAACCCGGGCTGCATTGCAGCCCGGGTTTGGAATGTTATTTCTTTCTGCTTAAAAGTCCTGCGGTAATTGCCGCCACGCAGGGAACGGTCAGGATCACGCCCAGGCTGCCCGCTACGGCCCGCACCACCTCCACAGCGATGAAATCCGTGTTCATCAGCTGCAGAAAGGACACACGATAGGAGAAAATCAGCACCATCATGTTTAAGGACGAACCGGCAAAGGCCAGCACCAGGGTATTGGCCATGGTGCCGGTGGTATCCCGGCCGATGACCATACCGGAGCGAAACAGCTCCCCGAAGCCGATTTCCGGCTTTTTCTCCTTCAGCTCCGCCATGGCGGAGGCGATGGACATAGCCGTATCCATCACCGCGCCCTGGGCGGCGATGAGGATGCCGGAGAGGAGCAGGCCGCTGATCTGCAGACCGGTATCGTTCCGGGCCAGCAGCAGGCCTTCGCTCTCATCCATCTGATAGGCGGAAACCTGCACCAGCTCCGTGGCGATATAGCCCAGAACCGCGGCCGCGGCCACGCCGCACAGCGCGCCCAGCAGTGCGCCCAGGGTCTTGGGCTGCCAGCCGCCCAGCAGATAGAAGCCTGCGGCGGCGGTAATGCCCACAATGCCCACCGTCAGGGGGATGGGCGGCCAGCCCTGGAGCACCAGGGGGATCAGGATCCACACGATGCACACAAAGGTAAATACCAGACCCAGCAGCGCCCGGAGACCCTGCCAGCCGCCGATGAGGATCAGCGCGGCGCAGAACACCAGGGCCAGGCCGATGATCAGCGGTACCCGGTGGTAATTGTAGATGCTCACTGTCCAGCTGCCGTCCCGGGCGGTGTCGATGCGGATGGACACCTTGTCCTCCATACCCACATCCACGGAATACATGGCAGAGAAATAATTGGGCACATCCACCGTCTCTCCCGCATACCGGCCGGTGAGGATCTCCAGGGTCAGCACCCTGCTGCCCCGGAGGCGGCCCTCGATGGCCGGATCGGAAACGGCGTTATCCTCCAGAATATCCACCACCAGAGCGGTTTCGTACTCGGTGCCGATGCCATCCCGGAGGGGCGCATCCGCCTGCCATCCTCTGTTTGCCAGGATGATCACCAGAGCAAACAGAGCGATGGTAAAGACGAGAACGCAGAGTTTGATGAGTTTTTCGTTTGTTTCGGGCTTCATATTACACAGCGAAGCGCTTCCGGTTCAGAACCAGTGCAGCCATAGCCAGCAGGGAAACGGTCATAACGAACATGGACAGCTCGATGCAGGCATTGTCGGCGGTTTCGGGATTCTTGCCGGTGTTGGGAACCAGTGTCTTGATGGCCTTATTCAGAGCCTCGGCGGCAGCGTCGATTTCCTCCTGGGTGGCATCCTCGTCGGCATAGACAGCCTCCGCCACCTTCAGAGCGGCCTTCATGGCATCGAAGCTCTTCCTGGTGTAATCCTTGGCCTTCTTGGAATTGGCTTTTTTGATTGCCTTTTCCAGCTCGGTCTTGTCGGTCTCAGGCTCGGTGGGTTTGCTGGGTTCGGAAGGCTCGGAGGGATCGGTGGGAGTTTCCTCCTCTTCCTTCTCCTTAATCAGAACCACCTCGTCGCAGTCCCGGACACGCAGCACTGCCACGCTCTCCTCGGAATCGCCCTCGGGATGCATATACAGCAGACCCACGGCGGAGACGGTATTGCCGACCTTGACGATGTCCGCCAGGGTATTCTCGCCGGTGGTGCCGGAGAGGATGTAGCCGTCGATGAAGACCTTGGCCAGATCGCCGTTTTCATCCTTCACCACGAACTGGGCAACGCCCTTGCCGTGGTCGGTCAGGATCACTTCCACGACCTCGCCTTCCACCTGCAGCAGCTCGCCGCCGTTCTCGGCATAGTTCATGGCGTCGGCATTGGAGACCTTCTCAGGCTCGATGACATTCTTGGGTTCCTCCAGAACCTCGATGGACATGATCTGGATTTCGATGTCGCCCTGGTAAGCATCGGTGTAGCCGGTGATGCGAACCTTGGTGCCCTTTTCCAGGCCGGCCTGGGAGTAGGGGAAGACGGTGATGCCGCCGCTTAAATCCTGGACATAGATGGCATCGAAGAAGGTGGTATCGGGGTTCTCGGTGCCGGAGGTTACATAGCCCTCGATGACGAAGATATGACCCAGCTCCTCTTCGGCGGAAGCCCGGACCTCAGCGATGGGGGTGACCTCAGGCTGGATGCGGGTGATGCCGATGATGTTTTCGTAGATGGTGCGGTTTGCGTAGGGCAGGGAATCCCAGTTGTCCATCTCGGCGCTGACCTCGAAGTCGGAGAGGAACACGCCGCCGGCCACGAAGATGGTGCCGCCGAAAGCAGTATCTTCCGCTGCCATGAACACGGCCTCGCCCTGATTCACGCCGCCCAGGCCATCCTTATCGGAGTCGATGGAATAGGTGGTATCGAAGCCCTTCACCAGCCAGGTGCCTTCACCGGGATCCACGGTACAGCCGGAATACTGGCTGTACTGCTGGCCTTCCACCAGCCCAGCGCACCACCGGGAATCCATGTTGAAGTTCTCGGGGAACAGGCGGTAGTTCTCCTTGACGAAGTTTACATCGTCGTAGGCCTCGTCGTCGTTGATCCGCATGGTGGAACCCATGGCGGTCAGCAGCTTGTTCAGCTGGGCTGCGGTATGGCCCTCAGCACCGTGAACAGCGCCCTTGTCCTGGTAGTCGGCCAGACCGCAGACGATGACGGAGCCGCCATTTTTCACATATTCCGCCACCAGTGCGATGAACGCATCTTCGAAGGGCTTGACCTCGTAAGCGCCGGGATCGTTCCGATCCAGCTTCTTGGCAGGGGCGGAAATCACCAGCAGGGAGCAGTTCTCCAGCATCCCGGCGGTGATCTTCTCGGTCTCCACACGGACATTGATGCCCTGAGCTGCGGCGATGGCGGTCATATTGTTCACATTGCCGCCGTAATAGCCGTTGACATAGTCGTTGGAGTGGGTGCCGTCCACGATGATGGTGCTGGTGATATTCCTGGGCATCACAGCGATCTCCAGATCCTTGGTATAGGTCTTCTCCACGCCGTTCAGAGTACCCTTCAGGGTGGCGGTGACGGTGTAGATGCCGTCATTTTCGAAGGTGTGGGAGAAGGTGGATGCGGCGGTGCTGCGC
>RHMF01001237.1_pt1 | contig 11656 bp, 8 predicted proteins | sample 5365151 | NCBI WGS metagenome assembly RHMF01 (sample SAMN10266501, study PRJNA497801) | feces metagenome | isolation source: feces | host: Bos taurus | place: China: Prairie of Fairy Mountain | collected 2017-08-14 | reverse complement strand
AATGTATTGGTATCAAAGACAACTTGCACTTGTGTTTCTCCACGTACTCCCTTATATAGAAGAATTGTAGATTCTATACTACGAACTGCCACTTCACTCGTCATAGAAGAAAAATACTCCTGTGCCACCTTCACCATCTCCTTCTTCTGGTCAGCACTCATAGCAATAGCCATACATGCAGCACGCGATAGTTTTACGCTTATCACTTCACGCACACCACCATTTCCAAGCTCTGCCATTTCGGTAAACTCTACAAAGTGCTCTCCGAGATGATACCCTTTTTGAGACACCCACGACTGAGCCTTCGCCATCACTCGTTCGAAGTTCCAATACTTCCCATAGCCCATCACTCGCGCCAACTTACGCGAGTTCCACCACTCCTTACCATTAGTATCAACCTCTCGCAGTTGCTCGAAAGGGGATTGTAATTCAGGGACATTGTTATCTTTATCCATATCTTATTATCTATAAACTACTGCTAACCACTATATCAATAACAGAGATATCTCATTTCTTATACTAATAACATCAAACAGTACGGAGTTGAAATTTTTCAAATAATTTTATCATTTGTTTCTTTATCATTTCATTCAGAGAATTGCTATATATCAATCATTCCAGTATACACCTACATTTCTTGATTGCACGAATGTTTGCATAAAATTTAGATCAGGATGACTCATACCCTCTATATCATCAGCAAATCTCTTCAATGTATTATTATTTGGATCTGGTAATATAGGCATTGAATCTGTAATATCTATTAACTTCTGATTATAAACAAATACACCACCATGCTTTTTATCTTCTTGCGGACGTACACACATTACTGCAAAATGCATCATATCAACATCATTAATACCTTTATAAAATATGGTCGGCATAAATTGTGGGATATAGTTGTATGACTTAATAATATTATACAAATAATCTTCAATAAAATGTTTTAATACAAAATGTTTTTTTCTATGATGAGAATTGTATTTACACATAGATTGCCTATTGGCTTCTGTATAATCGTGCAAATCAGCTCCAGTATAACTAGCTTGCACTGTTAAAAACAAAACAAATTTATCAGATTGATGCGATACCATTGATTGATATTCTAATATTTTATCAATCAGCTCTAATTTGTATTTTGAAATCCTATCTCCATCTTTTGTTATGTATTCTTGAGGAGAAGTGATACTATTACAAAAGTCTAAGTTGAACAGAGTAATATGGTTACGATGAGTATAATCAATACTCCCACTAGCTGAATTATCAAACCCTTTAAACAAGACTTCCTCCATATAACCATCATATACAATGTAATCTTCAATTTTACCAGACGCTTCCCAGAAATTCAATTTCTCAATTAATTTATCCACTTCATCCGTGGGTTGGTCTGGGTCTGACACATGTCCATAGTCTCGACATTGAAATGCTACGACACTTGAAATATAATCAATCCATTCTGCGATATCTTCTGCATCAGGAGATGGTAGTCCATAATAAATTATATTACAATTATATGTCTCCTTTAAGCGTTTAATAATAGGTTTATTATAATATCGCCTTATACATTCTTTACTGGGTGTACTAAAGTCTGGCATAGTTAATCTTCATCAAGAAATTCATTCCTAAGGTTAAGTAAAAATGAGTAATACTCCTCTTTATTTTTTGCTAATGCTTGGATAAACCTTTCATCTATTATTTCTAACAATTGATTTATTCTCTCGTCACATGAAAATTCCAAATCATTAATTAAGCTCATTAATGACTCATATTTAGGATCTTGTAATTTCTCTTTATTTTTAAATCCAGAAAAGTCAGGTGTTTTTTTTGTTGATTTCTGAGGAGATTTATTTTCCGTTTTTTTATTGACGTTAATCGTTAGTCGTTCCTGGATAAATTCCATTAATGAAATAACCTTTTTTTCCAAATCTTGAGCCTCTTCCATTCGGGTCTCTCTAATCCTTCTAGACTTAATACGATCAGTAAGGGTATTCTTATACGAAGTAAGCTTTGTGTACAGAATTAATAATTCATCTGAATTCTGCAATCGAGTATTAACCTTGTTGCTAACTTCTCTTACATTTATTATAATTTCATTAAGAACTGCGTCTGCTTTACAGTTCTCTTGGAAAGTATTTGCTATATTATCAAACTCTGTCGTACATGTCAATAAGGCATTGAAAAATCGTTCTCGCATAAACGAATACTCAATATCATTGCGAGATGCATTAGGGAGCAAATTTGGATTTGTTATAATAATTTCACCGATATATCTATCAAAAAATGTATTACCCCTTGGAAAATGTTTAACAGCAGAGCCCCTGCGTCCAATTGCAAAGCCCTGTTTTCTTATAAGAAATCCTCTTAAATCACTATTTTTTATTTTTCTTCTTTCAGAGTTCAAACATCCCCATACAACTCCATAGAAATAATTATCATCTTTAATTTCAAGAATATGTGGTTCTCCTTCAGCCTTGTTATTATGGAAATCTGTATCTGAATATGGCTTGTATAATTCTCTTGTTAAAGAATTTACTTGCAGTGTTACATTAACAGATTCAAAATAACTTGAATTACGTTCACAAGCATAGTTGATTTTTTCTTCAATTAGATTTGCATGCGTAAAACATGTGGTATTAAACCTTAAAGGTAATACATCTTGAAGATATTTCGATGTCACATCAATATTTGATATTTCACTATAAAAATATTCACTGATTCCAGACAATTCCACACGTGTTCCTGTATTAGGAAAGTCTTGAATTTGCACTTCGTCTGGTTCTGTGATATTAACACACGTTTCTAGCAATGTTTGCAAATCAATAACGCAATCCCCATCAATTTCTCCATTTAATCTTAAGACTCTTTGCTCAGATAATATAGATTTCATCTCAGCAAAATTCATTGTCAATTTATTGGGAGTATTACCCTCTTTTTTAGATGTTATAGTTAGTTTATCACACAAATGATATGCACTATATATTCCAATACCCATAAAACCAACATCTTTTGATGGATTCTTATCGGACACACCTATTCTTGCGGCCTTTCTTAAAGTTTGATAATCCATTCCATAGCCATTATCATGAACTATAATATTATTTTGACGTATTTTCACATTAATGTGATTCGCCTTAGCATCTACGCCATTTTGAATATACTCTCGTAATGCATCCTTTGGGTCAGGATACATTCCTCTAGTGAGAATAGCTATTATTTCTGCACCAATATCAAACTTATTAAATCTCATATGAATTAGAATTTATACAACTATAAAACACCATTTAATTGAGCCCTTCTCAAGGTATGAATAGGTTTTTTATCATACTCTTGTTTTAACTTATATAACTCCGATTTTTCATCAATAATAGCTTTGCGATGGTTTGTATAAAACTTAAGCAACTGCTGAGCCAATGGATGTTGCACACGACATTGACTATCAAAATCACTTTTATGAATAAAATCTAATAATTCTTGCCATTCTGTGTTTGGTAAAAGAGACTTACATTCATTGAATTTATTCCACCAAGACGATACAGAACTATCGCAAATATCATCATTACCTAAAATGGATTTTGATATAATTCGGGCATCTTCAAGACCCAACCATTCAAAAAAGTATCGGTAAATAATCATTGTTTCAGGCATTTCCAATAACTTGTGATACTCTTCTTCATTTTTTCCAAATGCTTTCTCAAAGAAAGAAACACCACGTCCAATCTTTCCTTTAGTGGCATTAAGAATTGCTTGAACTGCTCTTATGTATTTGCGGTTCCAATATTCTCCAATGTAATCTCTATCGTGGCTATGTTCGTCACGAATTGGATGATATTTCATTGGGAATGAATAAATGCTAACATTTAGATCTTCGCACAGATCGACATTGACTCTCATTCGATGATAGAGGTCCTGAGGCTTATCCTTAAAATTGTATAACAAATAGTTGGAGAAATCCTTCATACCATACGATACACTTAATTTAAGAGCATCAGTATAGGAATTTTCTGTTTTTACATCATCAAATGCAATTCTTAACGGTCGCACTGGAATTTGTGCCAAAAGAGCAACCCTCTCTGTATTAAACAAACGAGCATCAACACCTTGATTGAAATCTATATATCTCAATCTTCCTTTTTGCTTAGAATATTTCTTCTCAAAATACTTTGCAAAGTCTTTATATGTGCTTACTAAAGCATTCTTAGTGCAAGTTTCAGGGTGAAGCAATCCATGTTGTTCTCGAAGTCTATATATATGAGTGCGTGCATCTTCTCCGATACTTTTAAGGTCATTAATCTCTTTTAAGAGCTTCCAACATTTGCGAATATAGGCCCGATCATTAATACCAAGTCGTAGATTTCGGATGGCTATATTATATTGATTTGGCTCTATATATTTAGCCCCAGGCACGAATCCACACGAACGAATATCCTCAACAATTCTGTGAAGGTCTTTTGACGCAAGCACATTGTTATCCATTAATAGGAGATTCTGTTGGTCGCCATACAATCTACGTGTTCTATCTATTCTTTCCTTTAATGGAAGATAAGATTGAAAATGTGGCTCTAAAATTGGCACAGCACAAAATGGACAACGTCTTATACAACCACGAGTAGCATAACTAAAGAATGCTCCACTATCTACATATTCATAATCTATCTCATCAAGAATTGAGTAATCCAACGGCAACTCGTCTATAATATATGGATTGTCTGAATCTATATCCTTATATGGTGTATGTAAAGTTCCACAATGTGGTTTAATACCTGTCGCTTCCTCTATTTCTTTTGGCTGTATTGACGCCAAAACGCCACCTACCATTAAGTTCTTGATATCTTTAACCATTGTTTTGGCAAAGAGAATCGTCTCAATGGTAATATCCCAATAAAAAGTAAATAGTGTTGTGACTCCCACCCAGTCCCACTTAGGACTCTTGATATATTCCTTTTTGTGATAAAAGTTTTTATAATACTCAACCCAAGGATATATTAATGCAGAATAAGAAGAATCATCAATTGCAATCTTTTCCAAATCTGCACTTCTGCGATATCTAATGTAGTTAGCAATTTTATCAGACCGCAATTTCCAATTTATAGTGTTATCAATCTGATTGAGTTTTACTACACAATCATTAGCAATATCATTAATTAAGAATTCTTTTAAATCTCCTTTATAAAAAACTACATTATCACCCCTAAGACGAAAATATGTAGCTAATTTCATCAATCCTATAGGTGGAAATTTATTCTTATAGTTTGGTTCTAATAAGAGAACATTCCGATTCATTTTGTTATCTCCTCTTCTATGTTACTTATCAACGCTTCGCGTAAACGCTCATCAGCAATGGCATTCCCTATGGCAGCGTATATCCTACCTATCAACTTCTTCTCCTTTTTGTTATAGTTAGAATATATCGGTTTATCTGTACGATATTTTACTTTTTTGGGTGGTTCAACATCTGATTTTGTATTCTCAAGACCTTGTTTCCCTGTTGTGTTAGTTTGTTTAGGTTCAGGTTTTAGTTTCTCTATAACACTCTTTAATGGAGAGTCTGATGTTTCAATCTTCTTTGTAACATTGCCTAATTGTTTCTCTGCTTGCTCAACTTTCTTTTGCTGTTCTTCAAATTGGCGTTGTAAATCGTCTCGTTCTTTTTGACTGGTATAACCACTACGTTCTTTCTCCTCTATTTTTTCTTTTAATTCCTGAGCTTTTTGTATGGTAGTTGTACTTGAACGATACTTTTGGGCATCATAGCACAACTCTTTAAGTTTCAAAAAGTCCTTTTTAATTCGTTTTTCAAAATCCACACACTCTCTGCTCTCCCCAAAATAATCTCGTCGAGAGTTTGGAATAAGCCCCTTGCTTAATGCATGAATTTCTCCAAAGTAATAGAATGAAAAACGCTGGTCTTCAGTTTTAGAGAAAAACTTCTTACAAATTTCCTCATCACCAATCTGTATATTTTCTTTCCTTAAACGAATACCACGAGCAATATTTTTGGGCTTCATTTGCCCCTTTAGGCATGAAATGGTATACCACCCCCAATATATAATATTCCCATCATCATCTCTTGAAAGAAGGAAATCTACATCTAATATATCATCAACCTTCTTTTTGCCCCCATGATTATCCTCATAAATAACACTTGTATAAGGCTTATATATTTGGTCTCCATTAATGTAGATATTATATGTATCGACACTTAATCCGTTTTCTTTCTTGAAATTATTAATTTTACTCCTATAAATAAATTGAGACGATATATCAACAGGAGCAACCATCGATAAGTAATCAATAACACTTTCCACATCTAATAAATCATCAGATGTAACATCTTCCATTATTACACGGAAATAGTGAGCATTAACATTTTCTTTTTCAAATGATGTATTAGTTACTCGACTTAATACCTCAACCGCCTCTTCATTATTATCACGATCGTTGATAATATACTTAAGGAGTTCGGCATCCCATGTCATTATTGATTTTTTATCTTCACCGAAATATGATGTCTCAAACTTTAATTTTGAACAATATCCAAGTCCACCTAAACGTCCTATTCCTCGAAAACCTTTATCTTCGCCACGTTTTTTTGTTGAGTGGGCTATGTTTCGCAATATCGAAACAACACTATCGTGGGGTATTCCTGTAGCATTGTCAAAGATAGAAATATGCCTATTCTCAACATCAATCTTTATATGAATTTCTTCCGAGCCTTTATCAAGAATCTTCAATTTTACTGCTTTATCGACAGCGTCAGCAGCATTTTGAACATACTCACGATATATGAATCGACAATCCTCGTACATACCGAGAGTTAACGATTCAATAACATCTTTTCCTATTTGCGGATTAGTATTTGACATAGGTTAATCGTAATATTTATATATTGGCAATGGGAAGTTCACATTAAGCATAGAGCGGAATACAGGATTCTGAATAATATATTCACCCTGTTTAAGTCTTGTCAGCATTGTTTTATACACAGCTGGAACAAAACGAAAATCTTCTTTTGTTATTTCAATAGCGTTAGTACGACCGAATGCCTGAGTTGCACAATTGCCCTTTACTCTCTTATGTATATCACTAACAAACTGTTCTGCTCCAAACAAAACAATTCCCAAAGAACGACCTCGTTCTGTTATATCTAGAAGTTGTCTAAGTATGGGTGATGATTTTGGAACATCATTTGACGCATACTTATTTAGCTCATCAATAAAGATGATGATACGATCAGGAATTTCTTCATCTGGACGTTCCGATGAACCTAACTTTAAATTATACACAGCACGCATGACATCACCAAATACAAATCCCTGAGATTCCTCATCTAGTTTTGCCACATCAATAACCATAACGTCGTTCTTCTGTATTTTAGCAATTTGGTCTCTCAATCTTACACTTTTACCATCAGAGCCCAACTGCTCTGTAAACATTTGGCGACATTTTTGGAAACTTTTATTAAAAAGACGGTAAAATTTTCTCCAACTTAACACAGAAATTTCTTTTCCTGCTCCTGCTGTTTTAGTAGTTTGGGTTTGTTCGTATAAAGCAGACTTGAATTCCTCCCACGATTCAACACCATTGAACTTACCGCCATTCGAAATAATGAAATTTATTATTGACTCAATTGTATCATTGGGGTCATCAACATTTGCGAATAGCAAATCAAGACACTCTTTATCTTCATCTGTTTCAAAAAGATACTTGTATTGAAATGCAGTTTTTGCCTCCAATCGTTCCTTTATATTCTGCTCCTTCTCATAAGTATATGATGTATAATCCTTGGAATATGGATAGAAATACTTTACTTGCTTAAATGCAGACATTTCCATTCCTAATTTTTCATAGACTGGCCTAATTGAATCTAATTCGTTCTGTCGTTCGTTCATTTGGTCAATCTTCAACAAATCAGTACCTTTTACATTCATCATAATAAATGCAACTGATTCCTTTTTCTCCTTCATTGACACATCTTGAATTGCCTTCATTAAAAACATTGCATAAGATGTTTTCGAGGCCAATCCTGAAATTCCTGAAATGTTTAAATGTGCTCCTTCTGGACCGATAAGAAAATGTGAATTAAAATGTACTGGTAAAGTTTGTTCGTTTTTACCTTCATACATCTTTATATATCCAGCAGGAATAGGATTCTTTACTTGGTCTAAGCCAAGTGCCATCATTATTTCACTTTCACTTGCCAAATAAACTTTCTTGCCTTCTTGCACAGGTATGTATATACCATCAGTATTACCGACAACTTTACATTTTACATAATTCATTCCTATTCGGTCTGTGTACGCCATTGAATCCACCTCACCAAAATCACTTGAGATGAATCCAGCTAATGCACTTGGTGAGTCTGTCATATGAGATATTTCCTCAACGACTCCAAATGTTTTAGAGTTTTGAATATGTTCTACGGCAACAACATCAAACGGCTTAAGTTTAAGGTCTTTCTTCGTCCAAAAAGTAAAGTCCTCAATAGTCGATGGTTGTTTCTCTGTCGCAATGATTTTACCGATGGTTTCCATATTATATCTATACTTAGAATAAGTTCATAAAGTAATAATCACTCTTAAATCTGTTTTTGCAATAACACTCCGTCATATATACTGGATATAGATGGTTTGCCCATCTTGCATCCGTTCCGTAACATACAGGATTTCGTTCATTTATAATGTTTGCTGTAATAGTATCGATTTCATCTGTCGAGAGACCATATTCAGCTTCGTGTCCAGTCATAAGCATTTTTTCAACTTTCACTACACCTGCATATGGAGATTCTGTCTTTTTGATGTCCCGAATACGAACATACCAAATAGCAAAATTTACATTTCCCCACTCCTCGCCAGGTTGCCATAAAAAAGCGGGAGTCCTATGATAAAGTGGTAATCTTGCAATCTGACCAGCACTACTTTGATCCTTTAAGTCTCGCATAAGATTAGGATTAAACTTCTTTGACACCCCGATTACATGACGATAGTTATTACGGATGCGTGCTAAATCCTTAAAATCACCTGTTTTCATTGGTTTATATTGAATAGAACCATCTTTAATTAGGTAATTATCTTGGTTTAGAAGTCTTTTACTAACTAAATACGATACTATTCTTTTTTCACAATCTACCATCTCATCTTGGATTCTTGCTATACCCTTGTTTTCAAAGGTTTCACGGCCATCCAATTTTGTTAAATAATACAAGACTTTTTCGAAATGAATTCCTGATGCTTTCAGTTGAGGCAGTTCATTGATTTTATCTCTTAGGTTTCTAAAAAATACATTGTGGTCAATACCTTCACCGTTTGCCTTTACGGGAAGGCAAATTACAGGATAAGATTCTTCTGTAATGTGTCTAAATGATTTAAAAGTATTATCATCATTCATCTCACGACCACAACACGCCACAGAAATTTGTCCACTAACAATAGGAAAGACTTTTTTGTCGTATTGAATATCATCAACTTTGTACACCCTTCGAGAGCCATCCAAGAAATACTTAAAGAGTGGTGGACCTTGCAAGCAAATTTCTGCTCTATGACGCATATCACGAGGCTTAGGATTATGCTCATCTTCAGCATACTCTTTAAGATTAATGTAGTTACTCTCTCTATCTTCATATTCTATTGCAGGAGAGACTACATTATCATAGCAATACTTAAACGAGGTAAAACATTCACCTTGTGTCTCATCTGCTATAAATTTTAAAATCTTATCCATTAGCCTGTCTTAAATAACTGTAATTACTTATTCGCCTCTTGGTAAAAAAAGCCCTAATTTCCGCAAAATTAATAAAAATTTGCCAAGTGAAGGTATAATGAGGTGAGAAAATGTACTTTACGGGCTATCAATTGCAGTATTGATCGTAATATACCTTTGGAATTTCTCATATTTTTCGTAACTTTATAAGAAAAATCATGGGATTATTTGAGGAATATAAGAATCATCCTGACAAGGATGTTAGAGAAAGAGCCAGCAATTGGGGCGCAGCAATAGGCTTACAGGATGTAGATAGGCTTAATGTGTCTGAGTTTCTAATTCAACTTGCTCGGCAACAGATTGAGGGTGAAATCACGATGGATGAAGTTACACAAAGGCTCAATGAGCATTACGGGCATAACAAATCTCATAGTTTAACTTATGAGATTGTTCCTCCTGACTCTAAAATGTACTAACAGATTAAAGAGGAAAATAAACTCCGACGACCTAAGATGTATGAATAAGACTATGGAAACTCCATTTATCTATGGCAGAATAGCGACCGACAAGAATTTCATTGACCGAGAGGCTGAGACAAGCAACTTGGTTTGGAACTTCGTATCTCTGAGCAATACAATCATTATTGCTCCTCGTGGTTGGGGTAAGAGTTCGCTAGTGAATAAGGCTGCGAAGTTGGCAATGGAGCAGGATGGTAAGTTGCGAATTTGCCATATTGACCTTTTCAATGTGCGTAATGAGGAACACTTCTATTCTTTGCTTGCCCAGAAAGTTATTGCCGCAACATCGTCTAAGTGGGAAGAGGCGGTAGAGAGTGCAAAGAGTTTCTTTTCGCATCTTGTCCCAAAGATTTCGATTGGTAGCGATCCTACTAATGAGGTATCAATCGATTTTGATTGGGAGACTGTAAAACAAAACCCCGATGAGGTACTTGACCTTGCCGAGAAGATTGCAAAGAAAAAGGGACTTAAAATTGTCATCTGTGTTGATGAGTTCCAGAATATTGCGGAGTTCACAGATCCTGACTATTTCCAGAAGAAGTTGCGTTCGCATTGGCAGCAACACCAGAATGTCGCCTACTGCTTGTACGGCAGCAAACGCCATATGATGATGGAGGTGTTTACCAATTCATCAAAACCGTTTTACAAATTCGGAAATCTGATGTTCCTCAATAAAATTGATACGCCTTATCTTGTGGAGTTCTTTAATACTCGATTCTCGGATACAGGTAAGACAATTAATGAAGATGCAGCCAATCTGATTGTGAACCTTGTAGATAATCACCCTTACTACGCACAGCAGCTGGCACAGCAGTCGTGGTTGAGAACAAAGGATGTCTGCACGACAGAAATCGTTCGCGAAGCACACACTGCATTGGTAGAGCAGTTGAGTTTGTTGTTTGTAACGATTACTGAGACCTTAACAACACAGCAGCTGAACTATCTTAAAGCCCTTATTGCAGGCGAAAAGGCAATCAGTTCTACTGATGTAATGCACCGTTACCAAATATCTTCTACAACTTCAATTGCTCGTTCAAAGGCGGCTCTAATCAAGAATGACATTTTGGATAACAAGGCTGGTGAGATTTCATTTCAAGATCCGATTTATGCCTATTGGTTAAAGACTGAATATTTTGCGAAATAAAGGAGCATCAACACTCTTAGTCGACAAAATTTGTATAAAGCAGTGTTATAATCGACGAAATTTGTCATTTCAATAAAAACGAAATCCGTATAATAGCTGTTTTTTTGTCGTTTGTTCTAAACCCTGAGTTTAGTATAAAAGAGTAAAATCAATCAAATAAAATCTGCTCTACGGAGATAACTTGAAATAATCCTTTGTGGAGCAGATATTTTATGCAATAACGAGAGCAAATCGCAGCCCAATAGCCTCCGCGAGTCGAATGAAGGTGGAAAGCGGTATTTCAACTTCACCTCGTTCG
>RHMF01001681.1_pt1 | contig 11679 bp, 5 predicted proteins | sample 5365151 | NCBI WGS metagenome assembly RHMF01 (sample SAMN10266501, study PRJNA497801) | feces metagenome | isolation source: feces | host: Bos taurus | place: China: Prairie of Fairy Mountain | collected 2017-08-14 | reverse complement strand
GAAGCGGGGCATAGCCCAACCGAGCAGCTCATGCTTGTCGCTACCGTCGGGGATCACGGTCACCATGTTGGCAAATGCACCCAGATAACTATCGGGAGTAGCAACGGGACCTGTGAGCACGTTACCGTTGATGATACGGTTGACGCAACCGCCCTTGATGCGGCCACCTACGATGTCGCCAATCTGTGCACCGAGGATTACCTTGCTGTAGGCAGGATTCTCCACCTGTGAGCCAGCAACGGCGATGGTGCGGGTAAGGTCAACTACACCCTTGTTGAACAGGCGGCCAACGAAGATTACCTCCTCGGCACCGATGGTCCATACCACCTCACCCTTGTTGATGGGCTTCACGTGGTTGATCTGAACACCTACGTTACCGACGGGGTGCTTACCCTTGAATACGGTAATCTCCACATTCTTGGCATCGGCAATAGCAGGTACAGACTGCTTGCTGCTAACACCGAGGAACGTAGGAGCCAACTTGGCCAATGCACTGAGACCAGCCTGGAAGTCCACCTCATTACCCTTGATTACATACTCGAAATCGGGAGCGAGGGGCTTGCTGTCGAAAGCCGATACGAAGACAGCCTTGGGACGGCTCTCGGGGTTGGCCACCACGTCGTAGGGACGCTGGCGGAGGAAAGCGAACAAACCGCTCTCCAACAATGCTTGCTTCACCTGTTCACCATTGAGTGAGTGAACACTCTTCACACCGAAATCCACAGACTCCTGCTTGTCACTGGCAGTAACGACAACGCTCATCACCTTACGGCGGGCACCGCGGTTAACAGCTGCTACTGTGCCGGAAACGGGACTGACGAATTTCACTTCGGGATGCTTCTTGTCTACAAAGAGAGCTTCCCCGGCCTTGACACTCTGACCTTCAGCAACAACAACTTTAGGAGTCACTCCTACAAAATCATCGGGTACGAGAGCGTACTGCTTCGATGCTTTTACAGAAACCAACTCCTTTTCGGCTGTTCCCTTAAGTTTAATGTCCAAGCCTTTTCGTAACTTAATTACTTCTGGCATAACATTTATAATGGTTAATTAACTTTTGGATATACAAAAATCGCACAAAGTTAATAATTATTTATGGATAGCGAAAAAATATACTGAATTATTTCTTCCAGAAACAAGAATAATCTCCCCGATGAATTCGTCCCAACCAACAAGGCGGGAACCCATTCAAACATCAAGAGCCGTTATGTAATAAAAAAACCGCAACCCGTACCATAAATAAATCTGCTTTATCTTCGTACAATCATTTTTTTGCATTAAATTTGCACGTTTAGACGTGAAAATAAAGAAGAGAAGATACATACAGCTGGTGTTGTGCATTGCCGCATTGCTCGTGATAGGTACAACGATGCTGCTGAACTCCCCTCGGGTGCAGCAGCGAGTATCTGTCATGCTGGCTACCGAACTGGAAAACCGCATAGGCACCCGCGTCAATCTCGGTGGAGTGCACTGGCTCTTCCCCAATGATATCGTCATCGACAGCCTTGAAATTGATGACCAGGAGGGAGAGCACCTGCTTGCAGTGAGCCGTATCGCTGCCAAGGTGGAGTGGATGCCGCTGATAAAGCAAGGGCAGTTGTCGATACGCAACATCCGCCTGTTCAACCCTGACATCCTCATCTACAAAAACGAGACTGCCGACGACTATAACTACCAGTTCCTCATAGACGCTTTTGCCGCCAAGGAGAAAAAGGAAAAGCCCTCGAAGCTCAACCTACGCGTAAACTCATTGCTCATACGCCACGCCAACCTGACACATCGCATCGGAAATGGCAACAGAGGCAACAAGGGCAACAGGCAAAAACGGCCCCTCGACATTCGCGACATTGACGTCAGTGACCTCTCGGCGCACCTGTCACTCAAGGCGCTTACCAACGATTCGATAAGCCTCATGGTGCGCCAACTCAATTTCAAGGAGCAGTCAGGGCTGTCTGTCGACAATCTTTACATGCGTTTGGTTGGTAATCGGAGTGGAGCCACCCTCGCCAATTTCCGTCTCGACCTGCCACACAGCACCCTATGCCTCGACACCATCTGGGCCAGCTACTCGCCCGACCATTTCAGCGAGAGCCTCATCATCAAAGGTAAGGTACTGCCTTCGCAGATTACCCCCAGTGATTTATCGTGGCTCGCACCGCAGATACAGGAATTCGATGAGAGAGTTAACCTCACCACCGACTTTATCGGTAGCTTGTCGCGCATCAACGTCAAAGATCTGAACATACGCACCCACCACGGCGACATCGCGCTTAATGCCAACGGAACAGCCTCGTTCACAGGCGACAAGCTAAATGCTGCAAATGTGAATCTGCAAGAAGCCACACTCACCGCTCAGGCTTGGGAACTGCTGCAGGACGAACTGCCCGACATACACCAACTAATACCTGCCGAGGTAACCCGCATAGGATCCATATCGGCTCACGGACAGGCCAAACTAGCCCAAGCATCGAGCGCCATTGACCTGAGCGCTACCACCGACGCCGGCAATTTGGAAGCCCACATGGACATCGAGAAGGACGGGCACTACGTGAGCACGGTTACCGGTCAAGAGCTCAATATTGCGCAGATAATACCATCAAGCCCCCTCACCAAGACCAATCTGGCCATCGAGGCCGAAGGCATCTACAATTATCGGGCACCGAGCGACACCCTACCCCTGCGTGGCACGTTCAAGGGCAAGGCCACACAAACCACCCTGCTGGGATACAGCTACGAAAGCATCCACTTCAACGGCCAATATGGTCCCGAAGCCTATGCTGGCGACATCAACGTGAGCGACCCTAATGGCAGCCTCTTCCTGCAGGCCGAATACAAGCCCTTGGAAAAGGTCCCCAGCTACAGCCTCGACCTGTATGCCGACACGCTCAACCTGCACGCAATGAAGTTGCTCGATACCCATAAAGGCAACCGATTCAGCACCCATCTCAGTGCCAATATCAGAGGCATTGACTTCAACCATTTCACAGGGCAAATCAATATCGACAGCCTCACCCTGCACAAGTCCACAGAAGACTACATCGTGAAGCAAATTGCCATATACGGCACCGACCCAGACAAGAAGATGATTTCACTGAGTTCCGACTTCATGGAAGGATCAGTCCGAGGCGAATTCACCTATCAGTCGCTGTTCCAGAGTATCATCAACCACCTACACCATTACCTGCCCTCTATCTGTCGCGACCACATGCACCAGCACACCCATACCGACAATCTCTGCACAGCAAACTTCAAGATACACAACACCCGCCCTCTGGAAGAGTTCCTGCTGCTCCCTGTCAGCATCAACAAAGCTATCAATATCGAAGGCTTAATCAACGACCGCACCGAAAGTTTCAAGCTACAGGCCGTGGCCCCGCATCTGCAATACGGCGACATCAGCCTCAGCAACCTCAGCATCAAGTGCGAACCTGCCGAGAACGGCCTCAACTGCCACGTAAGCGGCACCCAACACGGCGACGACAATGTGGTCACCACAGCCAACTTGCTGGCCAAAGCTGCCAACGACGAGATAAGCTTAGGCCTGCTCTGGGAAAGCACCCCGAACGAACTCTTCAGCGGTGCCCTCTACAGCAATGTCAGATTCCAATTCGACGAGCACGACCAGCTCGCCATTACAGTCCAAAGCGACAGTTCGCACACCACCATCAACCATTCGAAGTGGCAGTTGCATCCCTTCAAGGTAGACATCGCATCGGGCAACACCGCCATACACGATTTCCGTTTCGAGCACGACAGCGACCAATACCTCACCATCGACGGTAGCATAGCCCATACACCAGCCGACACATTACAAGTAAGGCTCAACAACCTCGACCTCAATTATCTGCTCACACTTGTCAAGCTCAAAGACATCTCATTCGGCGGTAACGTTAGTGGCTATGTCAACGCAGCCGACCTATATACCGGTACCCCCTATCTCGATGCCCGCATCACAGCCGAGGACTTCAGTTTCTGCGAAGGCCCGATGGGCGACGCCTTGGCACACGCCTACTGGAACCAAGACTCTACCCGACTGGAGTTCACTGCCGACGTTTCGGAGAATCCCCAACGCATCACCAAAGTCAACGGCTATGCCGACATTGCCGACAACGAATTGTGGCTTGATATCGCGGCCGACAGCACCAACGCCTCATTCCTCAACAGTCTGCTCAGCTCTTTTATGGCTGATATCAAAGGAAACGCTTGCGGTAACATCATAATAGGAGGTCCGATGAACGCCATAGACCTTCTCGACGGAGCTCTACAGGCCGATGTAAGCTTCAAGCTCACACCCACCAACACCGACTACCGATTTAAGGACACTCTCTATTTTGCCCCCGGGCACATTCACCTCAGAGGCATTGAGGCTTACGACACACGCAACCAAAAAGCCATTGTCAACGGTGTCATCACTCACGACAAGCTAAGCGACTATGGCTACGAACTCTACATAGACGCGCAGAACATTTTAGGCATCGACCTCCCCAACACGGGCAGCGACAGTTTCTACACCACCATATTCGGCACAGGAGAGGTGCTGGTAAGCGGAGGCCCCGACCAACCGCTCAAAGTTGGCATCCTGGCACAGCCTGAAAAGGGTTCTCTCTTTGCTCTCAACCTCGTCAGTCAGGATGTCACCTCCAGCGAAAGTTTCATCACCTTCAGAGACCGTACGTCAAAGCGAAACACCCTCACGATAAGGCCCAATTCGTCCACACGCAGGAGACCCGCCAACAGTAACAACGACGACCTCGAACTCGACATCACAGCCAACATCACCCCTGATGCTACGCTACAGCTCATCATGAATCAGGCAGCCAACGACCACATCAGCGTCACAGGAAGCGGTGAGTTACAAATATCTATCCACGGCGACGACATCAATCTCTTCGGCACCTACACCGTCGATCACGGAGGCTACCGATTGAGTCTGCAAGATGTCATCAACAAGGATTTCGAAGTACTCAAAGGCAGCACAGTAACCTTCGACGGCGACCCCATGAGTTCACGCCTCAACATCACAGCCTGCCATACGGTCAACTACGTGCCGCTCAAGGACCTTACCCCCGATGCTACAGGCAACGTACGCGTCAATTGTCTACTCAAAATTGGTGGCACCTTGGACTCGCCCCAACTCACCTTTGACCTTGAGTTGCCGCAAGGCACCGAGGAGGAGAAGACCATTCTGCGCAGCTATACCAGTACCGAAGAGCAGATGAACATGCAATTCATCTACCTGCTTGGCGTAGGCAAATTCTACACCATGGACCTTGCGCAAAACCAAAACACCGAAGGTACAGGCAATATGGAGTCGTTCCTTAGCTCTACCATCTCAGGGCAAATCAACAATTTGCTGTCGAGCATCATCAACAGTGACAACTGGAACATCGCCAGCAACATTCGCACCGAAAACATGATGGGAGTTTCCGACAACGCCCTAGGAAATATGGAGGTACAAGGCATTCTCGAAGGACGCCTACTCGACAACCGCCTACTCATCAATGGTAACTTCGGCTACCGCGACAACCCCATGTACGCCTCAAACTTCATCGGCGACTTCGACATACGTTACTTGTTACGCAACGATCTCAGTCTGAAGGGCTACAACAAGACCAACGACCGCTATTTCACCAAGACCTCACTCACCACACAAGGTATCGGTCTACTCTTCCAGCGCGATTTCAATTACCTTTTCCCACGCAAAAAGAGAACGTCAAAAGAAACTTCCGAAGAGCAAGCTGAATAACAACTCCCCTCTTAAAAAGGATAGAAGATGGGCGGTACCTCGGAAAATCACAAGTAAACTTAACTTTGTTGAGTTTCGGCCTCACTCAGCAATAGAAAAGTAAACTTTTCCATTACGTTCGCTCGTTGAAACTTGCATTTTCTCTCGGTTTGCACTATCTTTAGTTCTTGCTACGCAAGCACAGAAATTAGGCTGCACCTCGGAAAATCACAAGTAAACTTGCATTTTCTCTCGGTTTGCACTAATTTTGTCCACAATTTAATAAAATGGAATATTATGGCTGAACAGACAGTAAGCGAAAATACAGAAAAGAAGAGTCTGAGCTTCATTGAGCAGATAGTAGTGAACGACCTCGCCGAGGGCAAGAACGGTGGAAAAGTGCAGACACGATTCCCGCCCGAACCCAACGGATACCTCCACATAGGACACGCCAAGGCGATATGCCTCGACTTCGGCATGGCACAGAAGTATGGCGGCGTATGTAACCTGCGTTTCGACGACACCAACCCCACCAAGGAGGATGTGGAGTATGTAGAGGCTATCAAGGAGGACATCCAGTGGCTGGGCTTCCAGTGGGGCAACGAGTACTACGCATCGGACTACTTCCAGCAGCTGTGGGACTTTGCCGTTGACCTCATCAAGCAGGGCAAGGCATACATCGACGAGCAGTCGTCTGAGGAGATTGCCGCACAGAAGGGTACCACCACACAGCCCGGTACCGAAAGCCCCTACCGCAACCGCCCCGTAGAGGAGAGTCTGGAGCTGTTTGAGAAGATGAACCGCGGCGAGATCGAGGAGGGACGTATGGTGCTGCGTGCCAAGATTGACATGGCCAACCCCAACATGCACTTCCGCGACCCCATCATATACCGCGTAGTGAACCATCCGCACCACCGCACAGGCACCACATGGAAGGCCTACCCGATGTATGACTTCGCTCACGGACAGAGCGACTACTTCGAGGGTGTCACCCACTCGCTCTGCACACTGGAGTTTGTGCCTCACCGCCCCCTCTACGACCTCTTCGTGGACTGGGTGAAGAATGGCCAGGACCTCGACGACAACCGTCCCCGCCAGTATGAGTTCAACAAGCTCAACCTCAACTACACGCTCATGAGCAAGCGCAACCTCCTTATATTAGTAAAGGAGGGCCTCGTCAACGGTTGGGACGACCCCCGCATGCCGACCATCTGCGGATTCCGTCGCCGTGGCTACTCACCCGAATCGATCCGTAACTTCGTGGACAAGATTGGCTACACCACCTACGACGCGCTCAACGACTTTGCCCTGCTCGAGAGTGCCGTGCGCGAAGACCTCAACACCCGCGCCACCCGAGTATCGGCCGTCATCAATCCCGTGAAGCTCGTCATCACCAACTATCCCGAGGGACAGGTGGAGGTGATGGAGGCCATCAACAACCCCGAGGACCCCGAAGCAGGCACACACACCATCGAGTTCAGCCGCGAGCTGTGGATAGAGCGTGAAGACTTCATGGAGGATGCCCCGAAGAAATACTTCCGCATGACTCCCGGCCAGGAGGTGCGCCTGATGAATGCCTACATCGTGAAGTGCACCGGCTGCAAGAAGGACGACGAGGGCAACATCATCGAGGTATACGCCGAGTATGACCCCGATACCAAGACCGGTATGCCCGGCAGCAACCGCAAGGTGAAGGGTACGCTCCACTGGGTGAGCTGCGACCACTGCCTGAAGGCCGAGGTGCGCCTCTACGACCGTCTGTGGAAGGTAGAGAACCCGCGCGACGAGATGGCAGCCATCCGCGAGGCCAAGGGATGCGATGCACTGGAGGCCATGCAGGAGATGATCAACCCCGACTCACTGAAGGTGCTCACCGAATGCTATGTGGAGCGCTACCTGGCCGAGGCCAAGCCGCTCGACTACCTGCAGTTCCGCCGCATCGGCTACTTCAACGTCGACAAGGAGTCTACCGCAGAGCACCTCGTATTCAACCGCACCGTATCGCTCAAGGATACCTGGAGCAAGATGAATAAGTAAAAATTAAACAAACTGTGTTTATATTTGTTACTACCAATAGTATATAATAGGTAGTGCAAATATAAACACATATTCTATGGCAGAGCAGTTCGCATCATATTTCGACAAGCCCCAATTCAAGCGTACCCTAGCACATTATGAGAAGATGTTGCTCAGTGGCAGCAGTTTCTACTTTGAGGCTATAGAGCTCACCGACATCGCCGAGTACTACGCCATGCAAGGCGACTCCAAGCGTGCCGAAGCAGCTCTCGACTATGCTATCCGGCTGCATCCTGACAACATCGACGTGCTCATCTTCAAAGCACGTGCCCGCCTCATCAACGGACACCTGAACGAGGCCATCAATATTGCCGAAAGCATTACCGACAGCAATGATCGCGAAGTCTTGTTCCTCAAGGCCGAGCTGGCACTTGCCAACAACCAACACCGACAGGCCGACGACATTTTCAGAACACTTATCGAAACCGAAGACTACGAAGCCAACACCTATGCCGACATCATAGACCTGCTCGTCGACAACAAGCAAACAGAAATGGCCAATGAATGGATTGATGAAGCACTCGTGAGCTATCCAGACAACAAGGTATTGTTGGAATCGGCCGCTTATTGCTATACGCAACAGGAATTGTTTGATGAAGCCATCAGCATATACAACCAATTGCTCGACACCGATGCCTACTGTACCCTATACTGGGAGGAACTGGGTAAGATATACTTCCAACGAGAAGAGTTTGACAAAGCTATTGAGGCTTTCGAATTTGTCATTGCCATCAACAGCAAAGACAATTACTACTCCATGTATGCTTTGGCCAACTGCTACTTCAACATCGGTAACTATGAGCGGGCCGAAGAGTACTACAACATCATACATCTGCAATACCCTGAAACCGTAGACCCACTCTTCCATATGGGAATGTGCCGTGTCAACATGGGCGACGACGACCATGCCATGGAGCACTTCACCGAGGCACTCGCCACCATCCCCGAAGGCTCCGAAGAGCAAGGGCAGATATACAGCCAGCTCTCGCTAATCTCAAGTCGCAAAGGACAGCACGAGAAAGCCATCGCCTACGTCAACGAAGCTATCAAAATATACCCCGACAATACCGAGCTCCTCATCATGAAAGGGCACGAGCTACTATGTCAAGGGCATTACGATGAGAGCACCGAGATATTCCTCGATGCTTTGGCCAAAGACCCAGAGGAAGCCGAGCGATCGCTTTTCCTCATCGGTGTATCGATGCTCGAGAATGGGCACTATAATATGGGTTATTACATACTCAAACTTCTTAAAGGTAACCCTAAAATAGAATCCACCCTACTCTACCCCTACCTTTGCCTTTGCGAATGGGTGTTGTGCGAAAAGCAGTTCAAAGAAACACTGACTGAAGCCCTTGCCCAATGTCCGCAAAAGACCTACGAGATATTCACCTTGGAGCCAGCTCAAGGCGAAAGCGCTGAAAGCATGATACAGCGACTTAAAGCCACAAACAATTGATAACTCATAATTCACAATTCACACGAAATGGAATCCGTACAATTCATTCAATGGTGCTTAGACAATCTTAATTACTGGACCATTACCTTCTTGATGGCCATCGAAAGCTCATTCATCCCCTTCCCTTCCGAAGTGGTAGTACCACCAGCAGCCTACAAAGCCGCTGCATCAGGTGAGCTCAACGTATGGCTTGTCATCCTTTTCGCTACTGCAGGAGCCATCATCGGCGCACTCATAAACTACTTCCTCGCCCTTTGGCTCGGCAAGCCCATCGTGTATAAATTTGCCAACAGTCGTATAGGTCATATGTGCCTGCTCGACCAAGAGAAGGTAGAGACTGCAGAGAAGTTCTTCCGCAAGCATGGAGCTGTAGCCACTCTTATCGGCCGCCTCGTACCTGCCGTACGCCAACTCATCTCCATTCCCGCAGGTCTGGCCAAGATGGGGCTCGCCAAGTTCGTTGCTTTCACAGCCCTTGGTGCAGGTATATGGAATGCCGTACTCGCTGCCCTCGGCTGGTATCTGGAGGCCATTGTTCCTGAAGACCAACTCATCAGCACCGTCACCGAGTATAGCCACGAAATAGGCTACGTCATCATAGCCTTAGTAGCCTTAGCTTTAGGGTATATTATATATAAAGGAGTAAAGAAATAAACAGTAGCCATTCTGGATTGGGGGCTATACACCTTACCAATCCAAAATCCCTACTACTTGAAGTATATTTCCAACAACTGACGTGCAGCCTCGAAAGAGGTCACCTCACCATTGAGCACTTGGTTCTCCTTCAAGGAAAGCAGCGAGGCGATGGTGGGGTTGTTGTAGAAGGGCTTCGTTGATGCTCTCGTACATCCAGTATTTGGCCTGTTCGTTGCGGCGGTGGTCAAAGTAGCCGTTCTTTTTCACAAAGTCGATATAGTCGAACACCATCGTCCACACCTCATCGATGCGCAGCCCATAGAAGCCCGAGTAGGTGAGCACCTTGGGAGTCCACCCGCTCTCTGGCGCAGGGAACAGGTGCAGTGCATTGCGGAAGTGCGATGCGGCCAGTTCGGCCTTCTCTACGTTGGCCCCGTCGGCCTTGTTGATGATGATGCCGTCGGCCATCTCCATGATGCCGCGCTTGATACCCTGCAGTTCGTCGCCCGTGCCTGCCAGCTGGATGAGGAGGAAGAAGTCCACCATCGAGTGTACAGCCGTCTCGCTCTGCCCTACGCCGACGGTCTCCACAAAAATCTTGTCGTACCCAGCAGCCTCACACAGCACGATGGTCTCACGCGTCTTGCGAGCCACGCCACCGAGCGAACCTGCCGAGGGACTAGGGCGTATGAAGGCTTCGGGATGCACGGAGAGCTTCTCCATACGGGTCTTGTCGCCCAAGATACTGCCCTTGGTCTTTTCGCTACTGGGGTCAATGGCCAAAACAGCGAGTTTGCCTCCGTAGCGTTCCAGTACATGCAGGCCGAAAGCATCGATAGAGGTACTCTTGCCTGCTCCCGGCACACCGCTGATACCGATGCGCACCGAGTTGCCGGTATAGGGCAGACACTTCTCGATAACCTCTTGAGCTATGGTTTGATGCTCGGGGAGCAGACTCTCCACGAGTGTCACGGCACGCGACAGCATGGTGATGTCGCCCTTCACGATGCCCTCCACATATTCGGCAGGGGTGAACAGGCGCTTGCGCTTCTTGGGCTTCATATAAGGATTTACCATCGAGGGCTGCTCTACGCCTGCATTCACGGTCAGGCCTTTGTATATATCTTCGTTTTCGGGATGCTGCATGGCTATTAATTCTGATTTCTAAATTATGAATTATGATATGGCAAAGATACGAATAAACGAGCGAGAAATATCAAGCTTGCTTGAATATTTTTCATAGCGAGTGAAAGTATCTTCGAGGTTTACCTCAAAGATAACACTTAATTGCGAATTGTGAATTGCGTATTATGAATATTTTATTACCTTTTACTTGCGCTTCGCACAAGTAGAAATTAGGCGGCGCCTCAGGAAATTACAAATAAATTTGCATTTCCGTTCGGCTTGCACTAATTTTGCACACATTATGAAGAACAACAAACGATATGGCAAGCGAGGCCCCAGCCAGATATTCCACTACTCAGCCGTAGAGGACACCACGCTGCTGCCCTTCCTTTATATGATATTGGCGCCCAAGAGCAAGAGCGACATCAAGTCAATGCTGGCCCACAACCATGTGGCCGTGAATGGTCGCCCCACCACACAGTTTGACACACCGCTTACTCCGCGCGACAAGGTATCGGTCAACTTCACCCGCCCCTTTGCCGTGCTGCGTGCCAATCAGTTGCAGATCATCTACGAGGACAAGCACCTCATCGTGGTGGAGAAGGCAGCCGGACTGCTCTCCATGGGACGCGACACCAGCAAGAAGACGGCGCAGGGA
>RHMF01001234.1_pt1 | contig 11680 bp, 4 predicted proteins | sample 5365151 | NCBI WGS metagenome assembly RHMF01 (sample SAMN10266501, study PRJNA497801) | feces metagenome | isolation source: feces | host: Bos taurus | place: China: Prairie of Fairy Mountain | collected 2017-08-14 | reverse complement strand
GTCGGGCAGCGCAATGCGGTTGCCATCATAGATGGAAACATTGTTCATATTGTTTATAATCTCATAACGTTCGTATACCGATAGGTTTTGCATTCCTTTTACCGACACAGGGTTGCGTTGCCAAGCTGCTTTCAAAAACGGTGCCCAATCTATGGTATCCATGTCTCGGTATGCATAAAAAGACAAATCTGCCACTTCGTTTTGTTGTCTTATACTTTTCAGGTAACGGATAATGTCGGTGCGTGTCATATCAGGCGTCAGGTGTATCGCCAAAGTGGGTATATAGTTTTTTGTTTTGTCCGGAAGATGAGGGGTGATGGATATAAAGTGTTTTATTTGTTCAAACATTTTATCGACGAGGTTATTATCAATGGCGTTGTGGCAGGCAAGGAAAAACTTTTTGGCACTGTGTGGGCCAACAACGTTGTTGTCTGCAATGTATTTTTCGAAATTATTTAGTAGTATTTTATCTTCTAATGGATAGTGGGAGAATAGAGTAGAGGGTATTTCGTCGAGCAGTGCATTGCGACTTTCGTTCGAAAAACTGTTTTTAGACTTAGTTTCTTGCAAAAATATGGTTGTCAAACTTATATATAAAGTTTTTTCTTTTCGTTTTGTTCGGTACTGAAAAATATCTTGATATTGTGTATGGCATCTGATAAAGTTAATGAATATTTCTGCCGAAAAGTCAGCTTTAAGAAAATTGGTTAGTTTTTGTTCAAAGTGTTCGTATTCTGATTTATTAATTGTTGCATCGAGATACATTGAGTGTATATACCCGGAGATGTTTGAAACTATTGTTATTTTTTCGTTTTCTATTGCTCTTCGTGCTTTTTGTGATAGTTCGGTGCCGTTGAACCACATGTTTTTTGTAACAATGCGTCTATTGTTTGTAAACAGTCCTTCGTTTTGAGATACAAAGTTTTGCGAGTGTAGTGGAGTGGATATAAGGAATATGTTTTCTAAAGGTATTTTTGCCAATATAAACAATGCTGCTGCATACAATGCCGAAAATGACACGCATTCGCCTGCTGCAATATTATAGTTTGGTTTAAGTTTAAATGCCATCATTGCTTCGATTGTTTCGGTTTTCCAATATGGGATTACGTTTTTGGAATACTTGTCCAAACCAAAATGTTTGCGAATATCAATGTCGAAGTAATATTTATCGCCTTCATAACCAAACAAAGCATTAGACTGTATTAAAGCATCGATGTCGATAATATCTTTAAACCGATTGATTTCTTTTTCTTTAGTTGTAAGTCCCCAAGTGTCTAAATCCAAATTAAAAACGGTGTGTTCCATTATGTATTGTTTCACACGGTTTACCTTATAGTTGAACGATTTGTTTTCGATACCACGAAACCATGCATCATTTCTCCATTCCCATATTATTGGCGACATTATGTTTGCCAACACCAACGAATAGAGCAATTGGGGGTATACAAATATCTCCATATCCGACAGTGTAAATGCCGACGAATATTTTTCGATATCATTTCCTTCTATTATCTTTTTCATACAATTTATCAGAGTATTAAAGGCAATTTCTAAAAATTCCACGTTTCGGATAAACCAAAGAGTGTTCTTTGAAACTTTTGCGTGGTTGACGTTTTTTCTTGGAATCTTTCTATTTCTTTTTCAATCGCATAGCCCGCTATGCTCAATCAAAAGAAAGTAGAAGTCTTCTCAAGAAAATTCCGTAAATCACTTGCAAAGCAATTTCTAGAAGTTGCCTAAAAGATAAACACCAAGGATGTTTTTTGGTTTGTGTGTTATAAGAAAATAAAAGAATGGGGTATGGTTTTTATTTTTCTATAAGGTTTTGTGCAGTTTGCACCACATCGTTCCATATTATATTGTTCATACAGGAGAAATGTTTTTTTGGACATTCTTTGTATCCAATCTTGCTGCATGGGCGACATTTTATATCATCAGCCTCGATGTTTATATATTTTCCTTTGCCATTTGGCATATATGGATACATACCCAATTGTGGAGTGGTGTTGCCCCATATGGTTATGATATTTTTTTTGTATGCCGCTGCTATATGCATAAGTCCCGTGTCGGATGTTATGACCACCGCCGAATGTTTTACATACAAGGCAGATTGCGACAAGGAACATTTGCCGCACATATTAATAACATTGGGGGTATTTTTTATATTTATGTTTTCCAAACGTTTGGCATCATTCTTATCGCCCAAAAGGACTATGTTGTGCTTTATGTTTTGGCATAAATATTCGATATACTTAGGTGGTATCTGCTTGGTGGTATGTGTGGCACCGCATACTATGGATATATAATTATCAAACGGCAATGCGGCAGCAGATGAATCAGAATCGAAGAAATCCAAACCGCACATATCGTTGGTAATACCAAGTGTGGATACAGCTCCAAAATATCTGTCCACTATATGCAGTTGTGGCATTATGTTTTTACACTTTGTTTTTACATATATCCATTTGCGGATATTCAGTTTATTAAAACTCTTCGACGGGATATGTAATCGTGTTTTAACTAACAGCGAACGCAAGTTGTGGTGCAAGTCTACCACAAAGTCGAAGTTTTCTTTTTTAAGTTCTTTTACTGTTTCGGCAATGGAGTGTTTAAGTGTGTGTATTTTTGTTATATAAGGGTTCGAGGAAAGAATATTTATGTAATTCTCTTTAGTCAGATAATGGATTTGAACATCGGGGAGTTGTTTTTTCAAACATCTAACGACAGGAGTGGTTAACACTATATCGCCTATCGAACTGAATCGTATTATTAGTATCTTTTTTATTTCCATTACTGTTTAGAATTATTCTTGTCGGTTTGCTTATTGCTTATTCCTGCTTCTGAAAAAGTTTTTCCAAGTGTCGAAACTATGGGTATATTTTAAACCCACACCTTGAGTATATGGCAGATTTTGTTTTGTATAGTCGTTTACGTTTGAACGGTTAAAAACAATTACATGCAAATAAGGTGTTATTTTATATCCCACAAGCATATCCCCGATAAGGGTTGTGTTTTCTTGTCGGTTGAAGTTGTTGTTGCCACCCCATCCGAAAGTGGTTTCGAAATAAAACTTGTTCCATTCTTTGCTGATGTCTATATTAAGTTGGTCGGAAGTTAGTTCGGTTTGCGATTTATATTCAAAATTTACATCCACCACTTTTATCATACTTGTTATAATGCTACTTACCTGATTTGCCACGAAATCCACGCCGTTACCTAAACCGGCATTTGCAATGGCATCGTTGTTACCCGATACAGGCAAGAACTCACCCGTAAGCAGCAATGATACTGTTTGGTTTATCATTTCGCGTTCATTGGAGCGGTCGATAAGTGCATAAACTTCTTCTTCGGTAGATTGGTCTACGTTGGGTAAACGGAAGTCAAATCCTATCTTTGGGCTACTCAAATTACCTGTCAGCGAGATGATACTTTCCACATTCACGGACTTATGTGATATATTGTCTAATGCGTCTTTTTGCCCTGTAAGGCTCGACAAACTTACACGCTTTTCGTATATACCATCGATATTGATTGCTGCATTTGCAGGGTCGCCGGTCCAGTTTAACGAACTACCGTTTTCTATCTTTAATTCGCGACTGAGCAAATTCATAAAGTCAACCTTGAAAGTACCACTGTTTATGTTATAATCACCCATCATCGAGAATGGGTCGTCGGAGTTGATATTCAAGCGCAAATCGCCACTGCCTGTAGCAGATACCAATGCCTTTATCGACGAAAAATCCATAGGTAAATTTACTTTAATATCGGGGGTTGCCTCGATGTTTAAACTTACCTTATAGTTTATTTTTGGTAACGATTTGTCAGCAGGTTTCGACTTATTGCTGAAATAACTTTCGTCTACAACCTTTTCGCGTTGCACAAACTGTATAAAGTTTTGTTCTTTCAATGTCCTTTTGTCGTTCAAAGGTATGCTTAACACACTGTTACGATTGGTTTTCGATTCCACCAAGATATTTATATTTTTGTCGGTACCGCTCACCTTAACATCAGCAGTGGCGTATATTGTACCATAAAATGGAAGTTCGTTTACCTGAGTGGTGTTCACTACCAAAAAGTTGTTTGTGGTAAGATCGATATCGAAATTAAAGTTTTTGAAACCGCTATGTGTTATGTCGCCTTTTATGTATGCCACATTGTCCTTTTCGTCTTTTATTTCGAAGTCTTTAAGCACTATATTTTGGTTGTCGATAATTATGCTGTCGCTAAAGAAATAGGAAGTATTGGTATAGTCTATCTTTATAACACCATTTTCGACCATTGTAGAGCCCGATATTTTAGGGTCTTTTATATTACCTTTTATATCGAAAGCACCATGTAAGTTACCTTCAAATCGCGATGAGAATGATTTAAGGAAAGGTTCTATCGACTTTAATGAAAAACCATCAAAGTTTACCTCAAAATCTATATTATCGTCTTCTCTAGTAGGGTAGAAGTAACCCGAAGCAGTCAGCGGACTCATTACTTTATCATTGCGTTCCAAATTGGATTGCAAGTTGATATTTAAAGCTTTGTTTTCCACATCCCAATTGGAAGTGATGTTGGCGTTGCCTATATCTTGGTTGTTTATTTTCCAATCGTGTATTGCCAACTCTGCATCGAAGTATGGCGATGTATATAAATCCTTGATATTCAAATTTCCCTTTATAATACCATTAAGGGTTAAATCGGTATTGGCAAGCAGTGCGTTGAATTGTTCCAAACTAAAATTGTCGAATATAAGATCCAACGAGTCTTTTGTCCCTTTCACTATATCCGAATTTATGGTTAAAGATTGTTTGTTGCTTCCAAACTGCAAGTTGTGTATTTGTAATGTATTGGTATCGAATAGTATGATGTTGCCATTGTTGGTTATATTCCAACGTTCGCCGTTTATCACAAAGTGGGAGTTGTATATATTTATCATATTGGACACCAAATTGTTTGTTACATCGATATTTATATTGCCCATGTTTTTGGCAGTATTGTCGTTGGCGTTCCATAACAGTTGCAACTGCAACAACATAGGGGTAGAATTAAGTGTAATATTTATATTTTCCAATATGGAAGAACTTTCGGTATATAACTTTGGCGACTTCATGTTTAGAGTATATATTCCCGACCTTTCTTTGGCAGAAATATTTAGTTTATCCAATGCCATACTGTTGTATGCCACCAATTTCGACACCACATCTAATTTCAACGATTGAGTGTAGTTATAACTTCCTTCCACCGATGTTGTAGGAGCAATATATAAACCTGGCACTATCTTTGCAATAAGATTGTTGGTATCGGTAAGCACAAACGAGAAATCAAACTCGGCATCGGTAACACCACCGGCATCAGCAGACTTTTCGTTTAAAAATACATTATAATTCTTTGGAACAAAGGAGTTAAAGAACTTCTGTGTTATTGTTCCGAAGTCGCTATATTTAAAGTAACCTTTTGTCTCCAATCGAGCGAAATCGCTAACATTCAATGTTACGTTTCGATAGTTATTAAGTTCTTTGGCACCAATAGATATATTTTGAAAGAATATCTTATTGTTCGGATTAATGTTCAATTCGGTATTTTCGAGGAAGATATGCCCACACAATTGGTCCACACTATTACCCTCCATATTGGCATTTATTACAGTGGTAAGGGTAATAGAAGTATCTTTTTCTGTTTTCCAAAGTTCAAAATCCGATAGGTTGATATTGTTTATACTTATGCTGCCAATGTATTTATTTACCGAATCTTGCATATTGGCATTGGCATATAAATCAATATCTAAATTGGTATCGGCTACGTTTAATTTCAAATCGGCTATCATTTCGTTTAGCGAAGCCGATATGTTTATGGCATCGATATAGTTGTTGCGTATTTTGGCATTCGACAACAAAGCATCTGTTATATCCAATCTCATGGTAGACAAATCAAACCCTTCGCCTTCAAGATTGATATTCAATCCTGTTGAGGTTAACCAATCGTTTGGCAATAGTCGTGCCACGTTAATCTTTGGCGAACTTATACTTGCATTGTAGGCATATCCGTTGACAACATCGCTTTGATAGAAATCGGTATAAGCAGTAAGTCGACCTATCGAGGTGTTGATATTGGCAGTGGCAAAGAACTCGTAAATAGTTCCTATAAAGGTACCTGAAAGTGTTATTTCGTTTAAAGGTTTAAGTATGGCTGGCATCTTAAATTTAGGCCACGAGTAGGGCAGACCCACTTTCGAAAACAAATCCACAGTGGTAGTCAAGCGCTCGATATCGCCTTTTATTATGGTTTCTTTCATGTTGGGCAAGCCAGTTATATAACCATTCATTATCAATGTGGTGTGGTCTTCTATTTGAAGTTTTGCATAGTCGGTATGCATATCTGCTACGGTACCATAAAATTTACCTTGAACATTTACTTTAGCATCAAATCCCCATAACATTGGAGCCCAATATGCTGCATCTTTCAAACCACCATACGAGCCCGGATTAAATTCGGCAACCATGTGTACCTTGTTTAGATAGTCGCTCATTTCTTCCCAACCATTATATAACAGTGAAGCCGATCCATTTAATTTCGAAAAATCGGTTTCTACCTCCATATCGGTAAGTGTTATGGCATTGGGCGATACATATGCATTACCTTTCAAATTGTGTAAATTAAAACCACTAACTTCTTCGGCACTAAACGATTCTATGCGGGTGGATATGTAACTGGCATCGACACGTATATTCTTCATGCGGGCATTGATATTTTTAAAATTCATAGCCTTCACATTTACTCCATGCTCGTATTCAAAATCTTGGTAGCCCGGCAAATACATCATATATTCGATATTGCGCAGTGTAAGTTGGTTTACACTTATAACAAAACGATTGTGTGTAGTATCGTCATCGTCTTTTTCCTTTTTGTAATGATTGATAATGAAATTGAGATTGATACCATTATCTCCGGGATATTTTTCCAAACAATAATATGCGTTTTTCATATACACACGCTCAAGTTTCAACCCCTTCGATGATATAGGCAGTTCATCGAAACGAACCGAAATCTTTTCGCCTACATATACAGTGTCGCCTTCTGGTGTGTAAAGCTCTATACCACGTAGTGTTATATGGTCTAAGATATTAAAACTGAGCGATTGTACCCGAACCTTTGTATTCCATTCTTTTGAGAAATAAGTAGACGCAACAGATCCTACAATCTGTTGTACTACCGAATAGTTAACCAAAGCCACTGCTATATAAACGGTTAACAATATTCCCAATAATGTTCGTTTTATATATTTAAACAAGCGTTTGATGCTTCTTATTATTTACAATGTTCTACAATTAGTTTCTTCAGTGGTAACTTCCAAAAAAAATCTGCAAATCGCAAGCAAAATAATTCTCAGAAATTACATAGTGACAATATAACAAAATCACGGCAAAAATATTGTATCAAAACACAAATAAAAGTGTTTTTGTATCGTCTTTTCGAGTTGTTGACTTTTATGAGTGGGTTAGGGATGTGAAAAAGAATCATTAATCAATCGATAACAAATTAATAAAATTACCATACATTAACATTAGTTCATTTAAGTTGGAGAATGCTTTATTTGAACGTCGGAATATATTTTGAGCGAAATAGGCCATTCCTACGCAGTTATCAGTGTAACTGTTTAATAATCAGATATTGCTTATTTTACGATAAATCATCACAACAGTTTGGGTTGACAATATCAGAATAATGTACTGATAATATGACACATTTATATTGACGATATACTGTGCATTGCCTGACAATAGGGCCTTTTCGAGTTGATGATAGGGTGTTATTGCAAAATATAGTGGGTATTATTTTATCCGACAAGGTGGATTTTGCATCGGCCGGCGTGTGCTTTTCATCTGCATCACGTAGTTTTTCGAACGCCATCGGGTAGTTTTTACACTGCCATCACGTACTTTTTGAACAAGATAGCGATGTTTTTTCGAACATCAATTTAACATTAAAAGAATTCAATTTAACATTAAAAATCTCTCCATCTTTTTAGATTGGCCTTGTAAAAATTATCTTTCCGAAAAAACGAGATAGGGCAAAATTGTCACCTAAAAATATTTTCGTGAATAACTGCGATTAAGTCGAAAAAAAATCGTATCTTTGCAAAACTAAATTCGACGATAGAATAACAAAAAATATTTGACTCATATATGCCTATAATACTTGGAATAGAATCGAGTTGTGATGATACCTCGGCGGCAGTACTGCAAAACGATAGAATACTATCGAACGTAATAGCAAGTCAGAAAGTACACGAGCAGTATGGCGGAGTGGTGCCCGAACTTGCCAGCCGTGCCCATCAGCAAAATATAATACCTGTAATTGATGCCGCCATAAACAACGCCGGTATCGATAAAAAAGACATCTCGGCCGTTGCCTTCACTCGCGGTCCGGGATTATTGGGGTCGTTGTTGGTAGGAGTATCGTTTGCCAAAAGTTTTTCGCAGGCACTAAACATACCTCTTATAGATGTCAACCACCTTCAAGCCCATGTGCTTTCGCATTTTATAAAAGAAAACGACAATAGCGTGGTGCCACAATTTCCATTTTTATGTTTATTGGTGTCGGGTGGACACACACAAATAGTGCTTTTGAGAGATTATTTTGATATGGAAATTATCGGTAACACTATCGATGATGCAGCAGGCGAAGCCATCGACAAAGCCGCCAAAATAATGAACCTCGGTTATCCGGGTGGTCCTATAATAGACCGCTTGGCCAAAGAGGGTGACCCTTTGAAATTTAAGTTTGCAACACCAAACATCAAAGGATACGATTACAGTTTCAGCGGTATAAAAACTTCGTTTTTGTATTTCTTGAGAGACAACCTTGTAGATAACCCAAACTTTATTCAGGAAAACATCAACGACCTTTGTGCCTCTATACAACATTGTATAGTATCGTTTTTGCTAAAGAAACTGCACAAAGCCATGAAAGACACCGGAGTAAAACAAGTGGCTATAGCCGGAGGTGTAAGTGCAAACTCATATTTGCGCACACAACTTACCGAGATGGGTCGAAAAAATAAATGGGACGTATTTGTACCTAAATTTCAATTCTGTACCGACAATGCCGCCATGGTGGCTATTGCAGGATACCATAAGTATTTGAAAGGCGATTTTGCAGACTTGTCGCTGCCTCCATACACAAGGGGAGGATACTAAACATTTAAAATGATATACGATTATGCTACACGACAACAACAATACTAACGGAGTATATGACTTTTCGCAACAAATAGACCGCAAAGGCACATCGTGTGTAAAACACGATATGATGAACCGCGATTTTGGTCGAAACGACCTTTTGGCCATGTGGGTGGCTGATATGGATTTTGCTACTCCGGATTTTATCATGGAAGCCATAAAGCAACGTTGCGAACATTATGTACTGGGCTACACATACGCAGGCAAAGAATACTACCAAGCCGTTATGTGGTGGCTTAAACGACACTATAATATCGATGCCGACAAAGAAGAACTACACTACGTACCGGGCATAGTGGCCGGGATAGCTTTTGCCATACAAGCATTTACTCGCGAAGGTGATAAAATAATGATAACCACACCGGTATATCCACCATTCATACACTTGCCACACAACAACAACCGCACACTTGTAGAGTCGCCGTTATATATCAAAGATGGAAGATTCTGCATCAACTTCGACGACTTAAAAGAGAAGGTAAAAGGCTGTAAGATGTTTATACTGTCTAATCCTCACAATCCGGGAGGCACAATATGGAGCAATGACGAGTTGCGCCAAATAGCAGAAATATGCCACCAAAACAATTGTATGGTAATAAGCGACGAAATACACGCCGACTTGAATCTGCACAGCCAACATACCAACACATTTTCTACAGTGTCGGATATCGCAAAAGAAATATCGATAACATTTATAGCACCAAGCAAAACATTTAATATACCGGGATTGGCATCGAGTGTAGCTTATATTCCAAATGAAACATTGCGAAAACAATATTTCAACTATATAGACGGATACGAACTTGCCAACGGCAATGTGTTTGCCTACGTGGGAGCCACAGCAGCTTTTTCTGAACAAGGTGAAAAATGGTTGGAACAACTAAAGCTATATATACTCGAAAACATAAAAGCACTGAAAACGTTCTTTGATACAAAAATGCCAAAGATAAGATACATGATACCTGAAGCGTCATATTTGGTGTGGTTGGATTTTTCGGGATACGGACTTACGCATCAAGAAGTAAAAGATCGCTTGATAAACAAAGCCGGGGTAGCACTGAACGATGGCACCGACTTTGGTGGCAAAGACTATGAATGCTGCTTCAGAATAAATATCGGATGCCCCTTAAGCACATTACAACAAGGATTAGAAAAAATATACACTGCTTTTGAACTATAAGCCTAATATATTAAAAATCAATTAAGCAATAATTATGATACAAATAAAAGTAGACAGAAAATATCTCGACCGCTTTGTAAGCACCGAAGAAATAGATACTATAGCCGGCGAAGTAATAGATGCTCAAAAAACATTAAACACCGGTAGCGGCAAGGGCAATGACTTTTTGGGTTGGGTAACATTACCCAACGAAATTGACAACGACCTTATAGCTCGTATCAAACACGATGCCGACCTTATAGCACAAAAAGCCAAAGTATATGTGGTAATAGGAATAGGAGGTAGTTATTTGGGGGCACGTGCCGTAATAGAAGCATTGCAAAGCGAACTTTCGGTATTGGAAACCAATCGCACTCGACCATACATAATATACGCAGGACATACATTAAGCGAAGACTATTATGCAAAACTTATCGAAATACTCGATAAAACCGACTATGCACTTACCGTTATAAGCAAAAGCGGCACCACCACCGAGCCGGCAGTGGCATTCAGAATACTAAAAAACCATTTGGAAAAGAAATACGGCATAGAAGAAGCCCGAACAAGAATAATAGCCATTACCGATCAGAAAAAAGGCGCACTACACGATATCGCACATAAAGAAGGATATCAAATGTATGTAATACCCGACAATGTCGGAGGTCGTTATAGTGTGCTTACTCCCGTAGGTTTATTGCCTATAGCAGTGGCAGGCTACGATATAGAAGCTTTGGTTAAAGGAGCACAAGAAATGCAGAGTGTCGTTACCCAAGAAATATCGATATACGACAACCCAGCTTTGTTATACGCCGCAATTAGAAATATACTATATCGCAAGGGCAAAAATATAGAAATGATGGTGGCATACGAACCCACACTTAGATTTGTGGCCGAATGGTGGAAGCAACTATACGGCGAAAGCGAAGGCAAAGACGGAAAAGGTATACTGCCTCATAGCGTTACATTCACCACCGACCTTCATAGTATGGGACAATACATACAAGACGGCGAAAGAATAATAATGGAAACAGTACTTAAAGTGAACACTTCGAACAGTTATGTAAACATTCCTTACGACGAAGCCGACGGAGATGGATTAAATTACTTGCAACAAAAAACATTAACCGAGATAAACCATTGTGCATTAGAAGGAACAGCCATAGCCCACGTAGACGGCGGTGTACCTGTTACCACCATTGAAATGGATAATATAAACGAAAATGTTATAGGTCAACTATTTTATATGATGGAATATGCATGTGGAGTAAGCGGATATATGCTCAAAGTAAAT
>RHMF01001233.1_pt1 | contig 11681 bp, 11 predicted proteins | sample 5365151 | NCBI WGS metagenome assembly RHMF01 (sample SAMN10266501, study PRJNA497801) | feces metagenome | isolation source: feces | host: Bos taurus | place: China: Prairie of Fairy Mountain | collected 2017-08-14 | reverse complement strand
TTTCCGTTTCAAACTTCCGCAGCCCCACATGAATGCCCAGTAAACCAAGGGCCACTTTTTCCTTCGCTGGTTCCAGATGTCCAGCATCTTCTGTTTGTCCTCTTCCCTGCGGTTTTTTCGCCAGATCCAGAAGGCCTCCGCAAAGAGCAGGCCCCGGACCTTGTAGAATTTCCTGCAGGGCCGCTTGAGGACATTTTCCATGTATTCCTCGTGACAGGCATACATGAAAGCATCGGTCACCTTATTGTCCCGTCGGGCATAGAGCGACTGGTAATTCTGTCCGCCGCTCTCCACAATGGTCCGGTGGTGGCTCACCAGTTTGGGATCCACATACACACTGCCCTTGCCGTAGAGGATCAGAGCCAGGGACTGGTCCCAGACCATCTTGTGGGCCTTGTGGAACACCTCCAGCTCCTCCTCCGGAGCGGCGGCAAAGAAATTGCGGAAAAATGCCGTGTCCGTGGAGTTGGGCAGACGGTCAAAGAAATGGGAATTCTGGAAATCCGCGTAGGTGAACACCATAGGCTCCGTAATATCCCGCCGGACCCGCTGAATCACTTCTGTTGTACTCAGCTCACACCAGGAATTGCAGTACATGCCCACATATTCCGGATGGGACTCCATAAAATCAAACTGATACTGGAGCTTGCCGTCCCATTCCCACCAGTCGTCGCCTTCCAGAATGGCGATATACCTGCCCCGGCACTGGCGCAGAACACCGTACATATTCTTGCTGCCGCCAACGTTGTGATCCCGCAGCCGCAGCACAAACCGATCGGGATACCGCCGCTGATAATCCAGCAATATCTCCCGGGAGTTATCCGGAGAGTGGTCATCGTCCACCACGATCTCGTAGCGGAAGTTCACCTTCTGCATCAGGATGCTGTCCAGCAGCTGGGGCAGGTAGCGCTGCATATTGTAGGTTATAACCGCCACGCTGACGGCAATCTGTTCATCGATCATAGTCTTCTTTCCCAATTTCGTACCAGTTCAGGTTCTTCATTTCGCCCCGAATTTCCAGGGCACTTTCTTCCGTATGGGTATAGCGGAAACCGGCCTTGCGGTAGAAAGCATTGGCCCGGCCGTTATCTGCCAAAACGTTCAGATAGACCCGGTTCAGCCCCAGATCTTCAAAGGCGATTTTCAGGATCTGCCGGGTAGCTTCTCCGGCGGCACCGGTACCGTGGGCACAGCCTCTGGTGCTGATGGCATATTCGGCGCTGCCGTTTTTGATCTCCTTCAGGCTGATGGTGCCCAGGTATTCATCCTTTTCGTTGACAATCGCCCAGTGGCGGCAGTTCTCCTGCTCCCCTGCCCCGCGGATGAAGGCTTTGCAGCGGTCCAGGGTCATGGATGCGGCATCAAACCGAAAAAAACGGGCAATGGCGGGATCCGTCATCCATTCCAGCATTCCGGCAGCATCCTTCTCTTCCAGGGGCCGCAGGCTGAATTTACTTTCCATAGCTGTTTACCGCCTCAATGATCCGGGTCACATCTTCCATTGGCAGACCGTTGTAAATGGGCAGGCTCAGTTCCCGGTTTGCGTAATCCTCGCTGATGGGGAAACTGCCGACACCATAGCCCAGATGGGCATAGCACTGCTGCAGATGGGGCGGGATGGGATAATGGCACAGAGTCTGCACCCCCTGCTCCGCCAGATGCTTCTGCATGGCATCCCGGTCGTCGCACAGCAGTGCAAACACATGGTACACATGGTCAGCACCGGGGCGGGTCCTGGGCAGCTCCACAGCGTCGCAGTGGATTTCCTTTAAGTACCGCTCCGCAATGGCGCGGCGGTAGCCGTTGCCCTCCTCCAGATGCTTCAGGGACACCTGAAGCACAGCAGCCTGGACCTCATCCAGCCGGGAGTTGACACCGGAGAATTCGTTGACGTACTTTCTGGCGCTGCCGTAGTTGCGCATCATTTTAAGCTTCTTCGCCAGTTCCGGATCGGAGGTGATCACAGCGCCGCCGTCGCCCAGGCCGCCGCAGGGCTTGGTGGGATAGAAGCTGAAGCAGCCGATGGTGCCAAAAGAGCCTGTGAGCTTGCCATTCCAGCGGGCACCATGGCACTGGGCGCAATCTTCAATGATGTACAGGTTATGCTTTTCCGCGATGGCGCAGATGGCATCCATATCACAGGCCTGACCGTACAGGTGGACGGGCAGGATCGCCTTGGTTCTGGGGGTAATGGCAGCTTCGATCTTGGCTGCATCCATACCGTGGAAGGCATCGGGCTCCACAAAGATGGGGGTTGCACCATTTTCGGTGATGCCCATGACGCTGGCAATATAGGTATTGGCAGGGACGATCACTTCGTCACCGGGGCCGATGCCCAGAGCCCGGACAGCCAGGATCAGCGCATCGGTGCCGGAATTCAGGCCGATACAGTAGGGCACGCCCTGGAAGGCTGCAAATTGGGCTTCAAAGGCTTCCAGCTCCTTACCCAGAATATACCAGCCGGAGCGCAGAGCCCGGAGGGTGGCTTCCTCATATTCGGAAGCGTAGAGATCATAGGTGCGCTTCAGCGTAACAAAGTTAATTGCCATGTTCGATCCCCAGCTCCTTTACGAATTCATTGTAATCACGGATGTACTCGGAATTGTCATAATGCTCGCTGGACAGGCACAGCAGAATGCTGTCCCGGGAGAAGTCGTACATATCCTTCCAGACCATTTTCGGCAGATAGATGCCGGTATGAGGCTGATCCAGCACAAACTCCCGTACTTCACCGTCCGTTTCCACGGTTTTGACACGGCAGCTGCCGCAGACATTGATCAGAACGAACTCGCTTTTCCGGTTTGCGTGTCTGCCCCGGACAACGGAAGAGTCAGATCCGAAAATATAAAAAATACGCTTGATGTCAAAGGGAATGTCGCTGTTTCCTTCGATAGCCACCAGCCACCCCCGCTCATCACCGTGGCGGGAGAATTGCAGCATATGAGATTTTTTCATAATATCACCTTACAGTCTGTCGCCGCACTCAGCCAGCATATGGGCATAGTTGGTTTCTTTTCCATCGGGAGTTATCAGATCCTTGCGGCCGAATTTCCAGGAAAGCTTGTACACAAAGGTATCGCCCTCGGTGAAATACTTGAAGGTTTCCGGATCGTAAGGCTCACTGAGCCGCTCGATCAGCTCATTGCGGCGCATATTGTTCTTCTCCGGCATGGCATCCAGGTACTCCCGGACGCAGGGAATATTCCGGTAGGCCAGCTCGAAGATGTAGTCCATCATCAGATAGTCCACCGCCCGGTCTTCCTTGCTCCAGTATTCCAGCAGGCAGTCCCGGGTAAAGGCAAACAGGGGGAACTCCTTGTTGCCCGCCAGCAGATAGCCCACCCAGCGGGAACGGGACATATTGGTTTTGCTGTCAGTGACAGCACGGCAGGTATAGAAGGGGGTGCGAAGCAGCTCGTCCGTGGCATCCTGGCTCCACCAGATGGTGGCACCGGTGAAGAAGCCGCCCTGTGCGGCCAGAATGGAAACCACCATAAAATCACAGATGTGCTGCAGGGCAATCTTGCCCTCTTTATTCTTATCCAGCATAAACTGGGGAATTTCAAAGTATTGTTTGTAATTATCCTTGTCCAGGGTAATCACTTCGCAGCCGGTATGGCGGCGGGCAGAATCGATACACATGCGGAAGAGCTTGTCTGCCTGCTCCTCACCCTGCCACCACATGCTCCAGACCTTCTTCTCCGGCTGGAGTTCCTTGAGGTTGGCAGGCGCAGGCATGTTCCGATATTTTTTCACAGTCTCGGCACAGGCCTTCTCCATGTAGGACAGAACCCACTCATGCTTGGCATCGGAGGTCTTATCGATGGCACCGGGCTTTTGCAGCAGCAGCGCTACATTCTGCTTCAGGCAGAGGCTGGCATATTCCCTGCCCACCTTGGCCTTGTCGGTCTGATAGTTTTTCGCGGTATTCTTCACCCAGCGAACATATTTATTGATGCGTTTGATGCTGAATCCCATAAATTCTATTCCTTCCAAAAAACCTCATGGTTATGTACCGCAGGGTACTGAGGCAGATTGTGATAACATTCCGGTTTGATCACATGGTCCCCGTAAAAATGGACCATATGGGGTTTGTATCCGGCAGGCGCCGGGAAGAAACGGCCTTCGAATTCCAGCTGCACCGCAGGCTCCAGCCATTCCTTGGGGAATCTCTCTTTGCGGTAATCTCCTTCGATGACCAAGCCCACGCAGGACGCAGACTCATAGTCGACAGTTTTTGCGGTTTCTGTCATAGCGCGGTACAGCCGCCAGGGGGTGTAGAGCATTCGGTACACATAGCGTTTCCACCCCTTCACTTTGGAAAATCCCTCCAGCGAATAATGGAAAAGGGAGTTATACCGGCGAAGTTTGGCAATATGCTCCGCGCAGGCCGCTTCATCAGCAGGATGACCGTCCATGGGTAAAATGTCAATGTAGACACCGGTGGTCTTATTCCCTTCGATGAGAACCGTGCGGTCATCCACCAGCTTCGTCATGGTGTACTCACAATGTTCCGGCCGGGGCGCATCAATGCGAATGTGGGCAGGCAGCTGGTCCTGCATGGTCAGAAAACGTTCGTAGTCCGGACGGGGCATCTTCAGGTCGATATCATCGTCCCAGGGGATGAAGCCCTCATAGCACATGGCACCCAGCAGCGTACCGCCGTCCATGTAATAGCGCAGACCGTTGGCGCGGCACACTTCGTCAAAAGCCACGAGAATATCCAGTTCAATTTCCTGCATCTGACGCAGTGTAATCTCTTTCATGTTAACTCCTCAGCGGCGCAGGCCAATCCAGCGCATAGCCTGCTTTATTGTCTTTCTCAGGGCGATTTTCGCCCGTTTCCTGTTCAGCCGGGACAGCAGTCCTCCGGCATTACGGGAACGAATCAGCTCCCACAGTTGGGTCTCCTGACTGCCAAGACGTGCGCCCATTTCCAGGGTCCGGCCCAGTCCGCTGGCCTCGCAGTACCGATAAACAGGTTCCAATTCATTCTTCCGATATCTCGTCACCAAAAGATGGCGGATCAAAAGCTGCATATATAAGTTTGCCATCAAATCCGCAGCACCGGAAGGTACCGGCTCCTGGTGGAGCATAGTCTGTTCCAGCAGGTCCAGATTCATCTGCACATTCTCAAGCCGGTGCGCCCGCTTGTGACCGAAGTTGGCCGCATCAATACGGTAGTGATACAGTGCCTGACTCATGCAGAAAAAACTCTCTACATGTGCAAAATAGCGCAGCACAAATTCCAGATCTTCGTAAAGCGTCATGTCTTCCCGGGATCGCAGTCCGTTTTCCCGGAGAATCCGGGCCGAAAAGACCTTATTGCAGGCACTGGAGAGGGCATTGTCGTCAAATAATGCCCGAAAATGAGACAAATAGAATTCCTTGGGATAGAGTCCATGGTGTCTGACACTCAGTTTCTCTGTCCGCTCCGGTACATTCTGCTTTTTGTAGTAGTCAAAGGACATGCCAAAAATCAACAGGTCTGCAGGACGATCCAGCATCGCAGATTCGATCCGGGCCAGGGTATCCGGTTCAATGGTATCATCGCCATCGATGAAAATCAGATATTCTCCGGCTGCCCGGTCAATGCCATAATTCCGGGCACTGGCAGCACCGCCGTTTTCTTTGTGAAACGCACGGATACATTCATACCGCTCTGCGTAATCGTCACAGACAGCACCGCCGTCGTCCGGGGTCCCATCGTCAATGAGCAGGATCTCAAAATCCTGCTGCGTCTGGGCCAGCAGGCTCTCCACGCAGGGAACCAGATATTTACCGCAGTTGTAAACCGGCACAATAAAACTGTATTTCGGCATGGGAGCCTCCTTTGTTAGTATCCGTAGAGCGAATAGGGATCGATCTGCCAGCGGAACATAAAATCTCTCAGAATAGGGGAACCCAATTGGTTTCCGTAAAACCACACTGCGAATGCCGCAACGAAGATCCCCAAAAGCAGGTAGTGGTTGGGGTTCCAGTAGCGGATCTCACTGCGGTACATGGGCATAGCCCGTGCCTGGCTTCTGCCGGTCTGCAGGATCAAGGGGATAAAGAGCACGACAAACTGGTAGTAATAATCTGCCAGACGGGAAAAAACGTTGCCGAACACAGACATGCTTTGAAGCGCCGCAGCCAGAACCATCATATTAAACACCTGAAGATAGACCCGGTCCCATTTGTGCAGCGGGCGAAGCGTTACTCCCAGAATCATGATCAGCACCATCATGATGAACTTACCGCCCACCTCATTGGTATCCGCAAAGGCATCCGCCTCTTCATAGTATAGCTCATTCATGAAGTTCACAATCTCTGTCCGGAACAGGAACATCACAAGGATCAGTCCAATCAGAACCAGAACATATCTCTTGTTCAGCTTCTGTCTGCAGAAGGGATATGCCGCCAGAAAAATGAGCGCCGGTGCGTGGAACAGTCCGCCCAGGATCACAAACACCAGATATTTCAGGAATTTCCGCTCAAACATCGCCATGCCTGCCAGAATCAGGAAGCCCATGGCAATGGCCTGCTTCAGACCGGAATAGGTGAACATATAAAAGCCCATGGAAATATATATGGTGTAGCTCCAGAAGGGCGAGGGCGAATACCGGTAAACCAGCAGGCCCAAAGTCACAGCCACAAAGCAGGCGATGATCAGCAGGCAGTTATCGTAGCTGATACCGGCGGCGCCGGCATAGTGGAAAAAGTAGCGCAGTCCGAAGTTGTCCGTGCCCGAGGTAATAACATTGTACCAATCCGCTCCGTTGCAGGCCCGATATTGGGTATAGTATTTGATCAGGTCGCCCATCCACCAGGTGCGCAGGCCGCTGAACAGGGCCAGAATCACGGTCATGACGATCACACACTGACGTCTGATTCTGACGGTACTACCCCAAAGGGAATAAAACAGGCAGATGGCCATGACAGCGATCAAAAGGGGCATTTGCAGTTCCATGGGCTCACCTCCCGGCGCTCAGGCGCCAATCATTTCATAAAAAGCGTTAACCGCGCGGATGCTGCGGTTGGGCTCCCGCAGGCAGTTCTCCTCCAGCATCTTTTTCAGTGCAGGATCTTCCAGAACACGCTGGATGCCGTCGGCAATCTGTTCCGGCTCCATGCCGGTAATAATGCCAGTAATGCCATCCTCGATCTGATCGTACACAGAAGAATAGTTGGTCACCACAATGGCTTTTCCCAGGATCTTCGCTTCGTCCAGAACCAGGGATTTTCCCTCTACCCGGGACGGCTGCACCAGAATATGCGCACGATTCATATACGGATAGGGATTGGAGGTCGCGCCTTCCAGAACAAACCATTCCGACAGGTCGTTCTCCTTAACATAGGCTTTGATCTCGTCTTCCATAACGCCGTCACCGTAGACATGCCAGCAGACGTTGAGGCCTCTCTCCTTCAGGATCCTGCAGGCACGAGCACCCAGATCAATGCCCTTGTGAATGTACAGCCGACCTACCGTAATCAGATGCGTACGGTCAGGGTCCCAGTTTTCCGGAACCGGCACGCCAGCTTTCTCGCGTACATCCTGAGGTAAGACTATGTTCTCTATCACGCGCATCTTCTCTCCTGCTACAGGAAAACATTTGCGGAATGCCTCCAGACAGGTATCCGTAATAGTAGCCATAGCATCAAACCGGGCATAATACTCCGATTCTTCCACCAAATTGGGGCGCTTGGACATATCGGTGTGAATCCATCCCATCTTTCTGTCTGCCTGAACTTTATCCAGAACAAAGTAGTCTGTCATGCCCTCAAGACAACCCACTGCCACGTCGTAGTGCTTTTCCAGCATGGGAATATGTTTGCTTGCCAACTGCCAGCTGAAAACGGGACGCAACCCAAAACGTTGGTGCATAGCGGCGCGAACTGTCATCCAGAGACGGTCCACAGCAGCGGCAATATGGCCAGACTTCAGGAGATCCTTGAAATAGTATCGCATCTCCAGAGTCATGGCACGAGTAACCGGATCTGCTTCCATAACATTGACCCAGGATGGAACCTCTTCCTGCAAAATTCCGCCTCCCTCGAACAGAAACAAATCTGCCTGTATCCGCTGAGGGTCCAGTGATTTCAGCAGGGATATCACACTTTTTTCGGCACCACCCAAACGCAGTGTAGGAATCACAAATAAAACATGCTTCATATTACAGCTCCACTCATCTCATACGAATCAATTTGGCTGGATTACCTGCAACAATGCTGTAAGGTGCAACATCCTTTGTGACAACCGAGCCAGCGCCGATCACAGCACCATCGCCCACATGAACACCAGGCAGAATGATAACCCTTGCCCCGATCCAGACATCATTGCCGATCACAACAGGATCATTATCGTAATGCCCCTGTCTGCACATGGGAATCCCGTTGCGCTCCATGGAATGATTAGCTGTAAAGATCATGCAGTCAGGCCCCATCATCACATCATTTCCAATTGTAACATGGGAAGAAATCACCGCATTGACGCCGATACCGGAATTGTCACCCAGGGACACATCAGAACTGAACTGAGCCCCACGCTCAATATTGACGTTTTTGCCGCAATGATCCAGGATCAGCTTTCCGCAGAGCTGCCTGATTCGCTTGCTCCCGAAGGAGCATCTGCCGTCAGACAGGGGCATATGCTTTCCCAGCGAATTATACAGAAGTCTGCCAAGAAAAACACGATAATTCATAGTTTTATCCTTCATACAGTCCGTAGATCTTATTAAGCATCACGGAACATTCAAAATCAGTTTCTTTCATGCTGGACAGATAAGTCAAAGGATCGTTGCGATTTGCAGTGCATAGCGCTTCAATCCATGCATCTTCAGCGCCCTCCAGAGGCAGCGTAGTAATCAAGTCTGTCAGATGTACATCCGGAGGAATTCTGTCAGAAATCACACAGGGCAGACCGTTGGCTTGGGCCTCGATCGTCGCCAGAGGTGTTCCCTCATAGAAAGAAGGAAATGCAAACACATCCATGGCGCTGAGGTACTCATACACATTGGGCACATTGCCCGGCATGATCACCTTATCTTTCAGTCCAAGTCGGGCAGCCATATTTTCCAGCAAGGAACGATCCGGCCCCTCGCCCAGCAGCAGAAGCCGTGCGTCCGGCCTGCGTTGCAGAATCCGGTCCATCAGAGTCAGCAAATGACTCTGGTTCTTTACCTGAGCCAGGTGTCCCACATGTCCGATGAGAAAGTGTTCCTCCAAACCAAGTTCCCTACGGATCTGACTGCGTTTTTCCGGGTTATATGCAAATTTCTGAAGGGTAATACCATTCAGGATCAGGATACCCTGTTTATCAAATACCTGCTGTCCGTACAGCCACTCCCCCGCTTTCTGTCCGCAGGCCACATAGTGGGTGGCAAAGGATAAAATAATCCGGCGCATTGTTTTTTCGTACAGATTCTTCAGGGTTCCGCGTTTTTCATTGCCCCGAATACTGTGAGAATGGCAAATACGGACCGGAACACCGCAGGCCTTGCCGGCCATCATTGCCCAGCCGGAGCTGAACATGGTATGGCTGTGGATCACATCATACTTTTCCTCCCGGATCAGCCGGGTAAGGTCACGATAATAGGCCATATGATTTTCACCGGGCGAGGGCACATGAATGATTTTGCAGCCTTTCTGCTCCAATTCCGGTTCATAGGCACCGATATCATCCTCGAACACCAGATAGTGAATTTCATATTTTTCAGGATCGGCATAATAGCCGATATCCCGGGCAACCCGCTCAGCGCCGCCGACACAGAGTTTTCCAATGATGATCAATACTTTTTTCATTTAGGCCACTTCCTTCGCAGCACAAAATCGATCAATCTCGCCATCTTCAGACGAATCGGCAGTGAAATCAGCCAGTGATGCAGGCTATAGTAGGAAAGATCCTTCTTTTGTGCATATCTTCGGCAGATCGTCAAGGTCTCCTGCAGCCGCCGATTCCTGGAGTATTCAAATTTACGCAGTTCCCGGATCACCGTATAGGCACTTCGGTGATAGGAGAAACTGACTGCTTTTTTCAGGATCCTGTGGCAGCCGGACAGTTCCACCGTTTCAAACAGGAGCTGATGCTCCAGAAGAATATGGTCACACAGGTTCTCCCGCCTCTTCCGGGACAGAGAATTGTCATTTTCCACGGACATGATGTACAGCGCATCCCGGATAAACACCGCTTTGCGCACATGGCTCATATACTGGACCACAAATACCTTGTCCTCGCCGATCTGCAGCCGCTCATCAAAGCGAATCCCATGATCCAGAAGAACGCTGCGGCGAAATACCTTGGTAAACAGGGCATTGAGCTTCTGTCCGATCAAGGCTTTGCAGAGAATTTTCACGGTCTCCCGGGGATTGTACGTCCTGCGGTCACAGAATGGATAGGATCGCAGGATGCTGCCGTCAAAAACAGACTTTCCAAACATGAGAAAATCCGTGTCATCGCTGATATGCGCATCTATGGTCCGGAAATATTCCTCCAGAACATAATCGTCACTGTCCACAAATGTGATGTACTCACCCAGGGCATGATCCAGGGCCAGATTTCTGGCTGCGGATACGCCTCCATGGGCCTGGGTAAAGCAGCGGATCCCGGGGCAGCGGCTGGCATAGTCCAAACAGATTTCCGCTGTACGGTCCGTGGAACCGTCGTTGACGATGAGGATTTCCACATCATCCCGGATCCCTGCCAGCAGACTGTCCAGGCAGCGCGATATTGTATTTTCTGCCTGATAGGCCGGTATAATCACAGAATACTTCATAGAACATCCTTCACCGCTTCGCTTTTTTCAGCGTCGGTTTCGTTTCAAAAAATCAACCACATTACTCAAGCCAAATTTCCGAAGCACCGCGCCGCCGCCATGCTTCAGGCGGGATTTCAGATCCCGGGGCGCATACTTTAGCCGCATGGCCCAGTAATGAAGCAGCCCGGCCCGACGGGTCCCCGTTTGGATTATGTCGTTCAAATAATTGTACAGGAACAGCCTGGTATTGGCCGTGGCAAAGTGAATCACCTTTGCCCTGCTGGGTTTGCCGCCTACCATAAGGTTACCGGCACAGTCCACAGTGACCTTCGCCTTTACGGCTGGCAGCAGGAGCAGCCCGTAAGCCACATCCGCCGGGCGGCAGCCGTTGATGACCATGGCCATGGCCATGACCGGCTCATCCTGAGGTTTGTCAAAATACTTATAGTCCACTGCGGAGAAATTATCGATAATTTCGGCTGTATCCCGGAATACCTGCTCTGCCACAGGGCCTTTGCGGATATAGTAAAAGCTGCCGTTCATGGAAAGCAGGTATTTTACCCGATCCCGGTAGGGGCCGCTGCCCCCATAAGTGAACCAGCCCTTTTGAGAATCCAGCGGCAGCGTGCAGCCCAGGGCGCTCACAGCATCTCCACCGGAAAACACGTCCCACAGATCATCGATGCTGCCAAGTACCAGCATATCCGCATCCATGAAGATAATCTCCTCATAGGGTGCCCGGAAGGCCAGCAGCTTGTCCAGAGTGGATTTTTTGTAATCCTCCACCAGGATCACATCATCAAACAGGGCGCTGTACCCATTCTCCCGGTCGCAGATCAGAGCAAAGGGATACTGCCCCTGACCCCGCTTTTTGTAGGAGATCAGCAGATTCGCCGCAAGCTGATAGTAATATTCACTGCCCGTGGCGATGGTCACGAATCCTCT
>RHMF01006031.1_pt1 | contig 11686 bp, 9 predicted proteins | sample 5365151 | NCBI WGS metagenome assembly RHMF01 (sample SAMN10266501, study PRJNA497801) | feces metagenome | isolation source: feces | host: Bos taurus | place: China: Prairie of Fairy Mountain | collected 2017-08-14 | reverse complement strand
CATTCTGAAAGCCGTACTCAGCAAGGACGCTGGCAACATTGAGATAAAGTTCGACAACGACAAGGCTTGCATAAAGGCACAGGACATCGTAATGCACTTCAGCCTGATTGAAGGAAGATACCCCAACTACAACGGCGTAATCCCCGCAGACAACCCCTTCAAGTCTGTAACAGACCGCCAGGCACTGGCAAGCGCCCTGAAGCGTGTGAGCGTATTCTGCAACCAAAGCAGCGGACTGGTGAAGCTGGAACTTTCCCAAAACACACTGAAGCTGACCGGACAGGACTACGAGTTTGCCACCAACGCCATAGAGTACCAGAACTGCGAATACAGCGGCCAGAACATCCACATTGGCTTCAGCTGCCAGTTCCTCATTGAGATTCTGAACATTCTGGACAGCGAAAGCGTATCCATCGAACTGGCAGACCCCAGCAGACCCGGTATCATCAAACCCGTTCCCGCAAGTGAGGACGAGGAAATACTGATGCTGCTCATGCCCATGAGAGTGGAAGAATAAGCGGAACGCCCATACCACACAACCAAACAACAAGAATTGTAATGAAACTCAACGTAAAGAAACCCATCATCTTCTTCGACCTGGAGACCACAGGCATAGACATATCAAGGGACCGCATTGTGGAACTATGCTATATCCGTCTGGAACCCGATGGCACTAAGGAAGAGAAAAGCATGAGGTTCAACCCCACAATACCCATTCCCGCACAGGCCAGCGAGGTACACGGCATCACCGACGCCGACGTGAAGGACTGCCCCACCTTCAAAGACATGGCAGCCGAACTGCAGCAGAAATTCGAGGGATGCGACCTTGCCGGATTCAACAGCAACCACTTTGACATTCCCCTGCTGGTGGAAGAGTTCCTGCGTGCTGGTGTGGACATCAACCTGAAGGACAGCCGCATGGTGGACGTGCAGAACATCTACCATAAGTTGGAACGCCGCACACTGGTGGCAGCATACCAGTTCTACTGCGGAAAAGACCTAACAGACGCCCACAGCGCACTGGCAGACACACGAGCCACATACGAAGTGTTGGAAGCCCAGTTGGACAAATACCCCAACGACCTGGAAAACGACGTAGACTTTTTGGCAGACTACTCGCAACGCTCCAAGAACATCGACTTCTCCGGACGTGTGGTCTATGACGACAATGGAGTGGAAACCATCAATTTTGGAAAATACAAGGGACGTGCCATAAAGGACGTCGTCATGCGCGACCCTGGTTACTTCAGCTGGATTCAGCAGGGCGACTTCCCATTGAACACCAAGCGCGTATTTGAACAACTGAGACTGAAATATGCTAAACGGTAAGAAAATCGTACTCGGAATAACAGGCAGCATTGCGGCATACAAGGCCTGCCTGCTCATCCGCGGCCTCATCAAGCAAGGAGCCGAGGTGCAAGTGGTCATCACGCCTGCAGGAAAGGAGTTCATCACCCCCATCACGCTGAGCGCACTTACGAGCAAGCCTGTGATAAGCGAGTTCTTCAGCCAACGAGACGGCACATGGCACAGCCACGTAGACTTGGGCTTGTGGGCAGATGCCATGATAATCGCTCCGGCCACAGCCAGCACCATTGGCAAGATGGCCCACGGCATTGCGGACAACATGCTCATCACCACTTACCTCTCCATGAAGGCTCCCGTTTTTGTGGCGCCGGCAATGGACCTCGACATGTATGCCCACCCAACCACGCAGAACAACCTTGCCCTGCTGAAGTCTTACGGCAACCACATCATTGAGCCGCAAACCGGATTCCTGGCAAGCCACTTACAAGGAAAAGGACGCATGGAAGAACCCGAGGAAATACTGAGACAAGTGGCTGAGGCGCTTGTTGGAAACAGCCAAGACCTCAAGGGAAAGCGTATCATGATTACATCTGGTCCCACACACGAAAAGATTGACCCCGTGCGCTTCATTGGCAACTACAGCAGCGGCAAAATGGGTTGTGCGCTGGCAGAAGAGTGTGCTAGACGAGGCGCAGAGGTGGAAATGGTGTGCGGACCAATGAGCCAAAAGCCCAAGCACCCGTCCATAACCTGTACCGACGTGGAAAGTGCCGCCCAGATGTACGAGGCCTGTGTAAAAATCTTCCCCACTTGCAATGCCGGCATTCTGTGTGCCGCAGTGGCCGACTTCACACCCGAACACACGGCAGAGAACAAAATCAAGCGCGAGGGCGACCAGCTCGTCATCAGACTGAACCCCACACAGGACATCGCACAGGCAATGGGGCAGATGAAACGAGAGGACCAGAAACTGGTGGGATTTGCCCTTGAAACCTGTAACGAGGCCGAAAACGCACGCAAGAAACTGGAGAAGAAGAATCTGGACTTCATTGTGCTGAACAGCCTCAACGATGAAGGCGCGGGATTCCAGCACGACACCAACAAGATTACCCTCATAGACGCAACCGAAAGCCAAAGTTTCCCGCTGAAGAGCAAGACAGAAGCCGCAAAGGATATCATCAACCGTCTAAAGCAGATAATGGCATGAGAAAAATTCTGTTGAAAGCGCTGTTCTGCACTTCGGCTCTGGCAATCCCCCAAACCACACTGGCACAGGAACTGGAAGCCAAGGTGGTAATCAACCGTGCCCAGGTTTCGGACACTAAGGGAGACGTCTTTGAATCGCTTGAAAAGAAACTGACCGACTTTCTGAACGACCAGAAGTGGACCGACCTTAAACTGAAGGACAAGGAAAAAATCCAGTGCAATTTCAACATCACCGTAAATACGTACAGCGACACGGACAATTCCTTCACCTGCACGTTGCTGGTAACAAGCAGCCGACCGGTCTTCAACACCACATATATGACCACCGCGTTCAGCAACAGAGACCCGCAGTTCAACTTTAATTTCCAAGAACACGACAGACTTGAGTTCCGTCCCGAGCAGATTGACAACCAGTTGGTTGCACTAATGGCCTACTATGCCTATATGATAATAGGTATAGACCTTGACACCATGTCGCCCATGGGCGGAACGGACGTCCTTCACCGCGCAGAAGAAATTGTCACGGCCGGACAAACGCTGGACTACCCGGGATGGAAAGCCTTTGACGACAACAAGAACCGCTTCGGACTGCTTAACGACTATCTGGACGGTTCAATGGAAAAGTTCCGCGAACTGCAATACCAGTATCATCGCAAGGGATTGGACCAAATGGCGGAAAACCCCGATACTGCAAGGGCACGCATCGCCGAATCGTTGGAGTTGCTCAGCGTGGCAAAGAAAGCAAGGTCTAAGAGCCATCTTCCACAACTGTTCAGCGAATACAAGCGCGAGGAGCTCATCAACCTCTTCGCTAAAAAGGGAACGCCCACAGAAAAGGAAAAGGCACACAAAATTCTTTTTGCCATTGACCCCTCTCAAAGCGCGCAATGGGAAAAAATCAAGAAATAAAACAGAACCACACCACTCAGACAAATGCTCAAGCATCTTTACATAAAAAACTATGCCCTGATTGAAGAACTCGACATGGATTTCCAGGAAGGGTTCTCCGTCATCACCGGTGAAACGGGTGCGGGAAAATCCATCCTTTTGGGCGCCATCGGCCTGCTCCTGGGACAAAGGGCAGACAGCAAAAGCATTCAGACAGGAGCCAACCGCTGTGTCATTGAAGCGGAGTTTTACTTGGAAGGTTTCGGACTGGAAACATTCTTCAGCGAAAACGACTTCGACTTTGAAGGCCAAACCTGTACGCTCCGACGCGAACTTACATCCACAGGCAAAAGCAGAGCCTTCATCAACGACACACCGGCAACCGTGGCACAGTTGAAGGAACTGGGCAGCCACATCATCGACATCCACTCCCAACACCAGAACCTGCTTCTCGCCAACGAGAATTTCCAAATGGAGATACTTGACATTCTGGGCAATAACGAAGAACGCATAAAGCAATACTCCACAATCTATCAGGACTACAAAACGCTGGAACACGCACTTGAAAAGCTGAAAGAAAGAATCAACTCTGACAAGGAAAACGAGGATTACCTTCGTTTCCAGTTGAAACAACTTTCCGAGTTCAATCCTGTTGCCGGAGAAGATGAGACGCTTCAGGAAGAAGCCGAAACACTGAGCCACGCAGAAGACATCAAGTCCGCACTCTTCCAGGCCACCGAAAGGATGAGCGGCGAACAGTATGGCATTGTGTCCTCGCTGCGTCAAGTGCTCCAGACATTGCAGAGCGCAACCAGACATTATCCCGCTGCCGAAGAATGGCACGCCCGTGTGGAAGAAGCCTACATCGACCTCAAAGACCTGTCCCAAGAACTGGAAGAGAAAGCCGAATCCATTGCCTTTGACCCGCAACGCCTTGAGGCCATCAACAACAGGCTGGACGAACTTTACACGCTTGAGAAAAAGCACCATACCGACAGTGCGGAAGGGCTGCTTCGGATAAAGGAACAGTTGGCCCAGCAGATTGGGGAAATGGACTGCAGCGAGGAAGACATCGCCGAAAAGGAAAAAGAGCTGGCACAAGTGAAGAAAAACCTAGTGGAAAAGGCTGGCGAACTCACCCAATCACGTTCTGAGGCGGCCACCCTGCTGCAAGAAAAGATGCACAGCATGCTCGCACCTTTGGGAATGCCCAACGCCCACTTGGATGTACAGGTGGAACCCCTTGACGCCCCCTCTGCCAAGGGAATGGCCCAAGCGGTATTCTATTTCTCCGCAAACAAGACCGGCACGCCAAGACCCATTGCCGAGGTGGCAAGTGGCGGTGAGGTGGCACGTGTCATGCTCTCGCTGAAGACCCTCATCAGCAAGGCCAAGCAACTGCCAACCATAATCTTTGACGAGATTGACACCGGAGTAAGCGGAAACATTGCCGACTGCATGGCACAAATGATGAAAGAGATGGCCTCAAACCACAAGATGCAGGTCATCAGCATAACCCATCTGCCACAAATTGCGGCAATGGGCGGCACACATTACCGAGTGTACAAAGAGGATACATCTGACCAGACCCTCAGCCACATCAAACAACTGGACAAGGAAGAACGCATAAAAGAAATAGCAAACATGTTAAGCGGAGCGCAAGTGTCGCAAGCCGCAATTGAAAACGCAAAGCAACTGCTGAATTTATGAAAAAGACATTAATAGCCCTTATAGCCTGTGCATGCGCCATCTGCACCAACGCCAAACCTCCCAAATGGCTCAAGAATGCCCGCAAGGCACAAGTTACCGTCATCGCTTTTGACAAGGAAGGAAACCCTAAAGAATCGCAAGGGGCGTTCATTGATGAAGAAGGCACGGTTCTCACAGAATATGACATTCTGAAAGGAGCGGTAAAAGCCACCGTCATCGATTTCAACGGCATTGAGCATCCGGTTCACCGCATCAAGGGAGCCAACAGCATGTACAACGTGGCTAAATTGTCCGTCACAAAGAACAAGACAAAAGCCGGTTTCCTGACAACGGACACCGCAGCTGTACCCAAGGGTAAACTGCTCTATGTGCTGCCCACAGCCAAGGCAGAAAAGTCTGTTCCCTGTACGCCCGACACCATCGTCAAGGAAGAACTCTTCAAGGACTCGTTCCATTATTACACACTGGCAAAGGCACATAACGAACGCCTTGCAAACTGCCCAGTACTGAACGAGGCCGGCAAACTGGTCGGACTGTTGCAGATGTCAGTAAAAGAAGGCGGACAATCATTTGTCATGGACGCCTCTTACGTTGCACAACTTGCCATCAATCCGCTTGACGCCACAAATGCCGATTTAAAAGCCATCCAGATTCCCAAAGCATTGCCCTCCAATGCGCAGGATGCCGCAACGTTCATTTTCCTGTCCGGTCGACAGCAACGACTACAAGCAATACATTGAAGATTTCCTTTCTGCCTACCCCGACAGCCTGCAGGGCTATGTCCTCAAGGCAGAGATGCTGGCCGGGCAGAAGGAATACGACAAGGCGGAACAAAGCTACAAGCAGGCGCTCGAGCTGAACAATGCCAACAAGGATGAAGTGCACTATTCCTGGGCAAAGACACTTTACACGCTGAATCTTGACCCCTCATATAAAGTGCATGGCGAGTGGACCATGGAACAGGCGCTTGCACAGGCCCAAGCCGCTTCCGCCGCCAAGGACATGCCCATCTATAAAAAGGTACAGGCCGACTGCCTGTATGCGCTGAAACGCTATGCGGAAGCCAAGGAAATCTATGTCGCACTGACCAAGACAAACCTTCGCAATCCCGACCTCTTCCTCTATGCCGCCCAATGCCAGCAGATGGAAGACGGAAGCAATCTGAACGCCATCATCACCTTGCAAGACAGCGCGCTCAACTGCTATTCCAAGCCTTACCCTGCCGAGGCCGCACCCATTCTGCTTATGCGCGGAAACAACTACGCCAAGGCTGGAAAGCCCCGTCAGGCCATTGCAGACCTTATCATCTACGAAGGGCTCTATAGCGGAATACTTACGGCCGAGTTCTATTACCAGCGCGAACAACTGGCCATGCAATGCCGCATGTATCCCACCGCACTCAACGACATTGACAAGGCCATCCGCCTCAACCCCGCCGAACCCATCTTCAGGGCAGAACTTGCAGCCATCTGCTACAGGCTCAACATGATTGACGACGCCATCGGCGCGGCACAGGCCGCCATAAACCTTGACAACAAGTTTGCAGACGCCTACCGCATATTGGGTGTGTGCCATGACAAGAAAGGCAACAAGCAAGAGGCACGCAAGAACCTGCAGAAAGCGGTTGAGCTGGGCGACAGCATTTCAAAAGAGCTTTTAAACAACATCAAGTGAGAGAACGTGTAGCCGCCTTCATCAAGCAACACCACCTGTTGGAACCCAACGGAACGGTGCTGGTGGCTGTAAGCGGCGGAGCGGATTCCGTGGCGCTGCTCCATCTGCTTCATACCCTCGGCTATCCGGTTTCGGCACTGCACTGCAATTTCCACCTCAGAGGAGAAGAGTCAGACGCCGACCAGCAATTCGTAGAAAAGCTGTGCCAGCAATTCGGAGTGAGTCTGGGCGTCACACATTTCCACACAGCCGACTACGCCAAAAGCCACGGCATCAGCATTGAAATGGCGGCGCGCGAATTGCGCTACCAATGGTTCCGGGAACAAATGGAAGCCCAGAAGGCCCAGGCCATAGCCGTAGGCCATCACATGGACGACCAGGCGGAAACCCTCCTGCTGAACCTTTTGCGCGGCACCGGACTGCGCGGATTGGCAGGCATGCACCCCCAACACAACAGCGTCGTAAGACCATTGTTGTGTGTCAGCAGAAAGGACATCGAAGAATACCTCCGCCTCCACCACCTTGCCTATGTGACCGACAGCACCAACCTCCAGCACGACGTGCTCCGAAACCGCATCAGGCTGGAAGTGATGCCGCTGCTTGAACAGCTCCAGCCGGCAGCAAGGCAAACTTTGTGGCGTGCCGCACAAAACGTGGGCAATTCCCTACCCTATTATATTAAAGGAGTCAATGAGGCCATGACCTTGTGCGGATTCAAAGATGACAGGCTCAACATTGAAGCCTACCGACAGAACGGATGCCCCACCACCCTCCTTCATGAGTGGCTGCATCCCTGCGGATTCAACGCCTCACAGCTTTCCGACATCCAACAGCACATCTCCGGACAGGCCGGAAAAATATGGGAAAGCCCAACCCACCGTCTGCTCAGAGACCGCGCACACCTGCTGCTGGTTGAGAAACAGGACGAGACGGACAAGCCAGTAATAGAGATGAACGAGACAAGTGAAATCGGCCCCACTGGCGCAGAGTTTGCCTATGTGGACGCAGACCTCATCACCGCCCCCCTTGTCATCCGAAAGGTACAGAACGCCGACTGGTTTGTCCCCTTTGGCATTAAGGGCCGCAAACTGTTGAGCGACTTCCTCACCGACCAAAAGCTGACACGTTTCCAGAAAGAACGGCAATGGGTGCTTTGCCACGGGAACGACATTGTATGGGTCATCGGGCTGCGTTCCGACAACCGTTTCCGTGTAACCCCACAAACCAAAAGAATAATCCAATTAAGAATCAAGAAGAACCAACCAGAACAATGAGCATGATCAAATGTCCCGAATGCGGGAGTACAGTATCCACAATGGCCGGCACATGCCCCCAGTGTGGTGTGGCCATAATGGGCAATCTGATACACTGTTCACAATGCGGCACATACTATCTCAAGACAGAAGAGCAATGCCCCTATTGCGACCACAAAGAAGCCGAAGAAGAAGAAGAGGAGGAACTCCGCGCCGAACAGGCGGAAGAGGAAACCATTGACATCCACCCAGAAGAAAAGAAGAAATCCCCCATCTGGAAAATCCTGGTCGCAATGGCCTGTATCGCCCTTCTGGGCGGAGGCGGCTATGTGGGGTACCAATACTACACAGAATACACCTACCGCATGGAAGAGAAGAAACGCTTCGAGGAACTGGCCCCGCTCACCAACCCCGACTTCTACCGCCAATACCTTGCAGACTATCCCCAAAGCATCTATCGGGATGAAGTGGAAAAACGCCTGCAGGCACTCACAGACGAAAGCATGGCATGGACCAAGACCCTGCAAGGCGGAACCAAAGCCGACCTCACCAAATTCCTTGAAACCTATCCCGGCTCGCTGAATTCGCGCAAGTGCCTGCAACTCATCGACTCCATAGACTGGGCGCAAGCCTCTGAGACAGGGACCGAACAGGCCATCAACCAATATCTGGAAGAACACCCCGAAGGAATGTACACAAGCGAGGCCGTTGAATTCAAAAAACAGCTCGACCATAAAAAGACAACCTTTGAAGAGAACGACTTGATTGACAACACCATCAACGAGTTTTTCACACAGACACTCACCAAGGGCGACAAGGGAAGCATCAGCGAATCAATTGCCGAGCCCATGCAGTCATTCTGCGGAACATCAAAAGCAACGGCCCAGCACGTGCTGAAGTTCATCAACGCCAAGAAAACCAAGAACGTGGCCACGCTGAAATACCTTGTCGGCACGCCCGTAACAAAATCGCGCGAAAAGCTCTATGACAACACCACCGGCTTCCGCGCAGAATGCACCGTTGAAGAAATCATCACCTACAAAAGCGGAAAGCAGAAAACAAAAGAGAAACAATACACCGCCACCTGCCTGCTCAACGGCAAATACAAGATGGTAATGATAGACTTGAAAGAGAACAAAAACAGCAACGAGTAGCCACAGCTCACAACTCATAGCCCACAACTCAAAATGAACTATATCGGACTCATCATCGGAATGGCCACCTTTCTCACAATCGGCCTCTTCCACCCCCTTGTCATCAAGGCCGAATACCATTTCGGCAAACGCATCTGGTGGGCATTCCTATTGGCAGGAATCGTCTTCACCCTGTTAAGCCTTTATGCCCGTAACACCTATGCCAGCATCATCCTCGGCGTTGTGGCGTTCTCGTCCTTCTGGAGCATTGGCGAAGTGCGCACTCAGCACAACCGCGTAAAAAAAGGCTGGTTCCCCATGAACCCCAAACGCGCAAAGGATTACGAGAAGTAGATATCGTGTTTGTCAGGCGTCTGACAGATTAAGGTGCAGTTGCTGTTTAGTTTCTGCGCCTTATTGTGTCACGTGTTTATAAAATCTGAACCTTATCACTTTTTTATGGGAATAAAAGCTTCATCTTTGCGGAAAAGTAGGTACTTTTGCACATTGAGAATTTAATTGTTAAAAATGTTAATAAAAACAATCAGCATGAAGAAATTCCTACCTTTCATGATGGCAATAGTATTTGCCCTCATGTCATGTGCCCCTAAAAATCCGGCACAGGTTTCGGCACTTCTCGACAGAATCGGAGGTGAAGGCACATCGGAACGCATTGAAACGCAAGTGAAAACTTCCCTTTCCGAAGACGGAACAGATGTGTTTGAAATCAGTTCTAAAGACGGAAAGCCCTTTATTCAGGGTAGTTCGTTGAGCGCGCTTACAACTGGTATTGGATGGTATCTGAACCATTATGTACACGTAAACCTGTCATGGAACAACCTCACAACAGATCTTTCCGGAGTGGAGTTCCCCGTACCCGAAGGTACTGAACGCCGCGAATGTAGCGCGGACTACAGGTATTACCTCAACTACTGCACCTATTCCTATTCCATGGCCTTCTGGACAAAAGAACGTTGGGAGCAGGAAATTGACTGGATGGCTCTGCACGGCATCAATCTGCCCCTTGCGGCAGTAGGCATGGATGTGGTATGGAAGAACGTACTGACAGAGGCGGGCTACACAAGAGAAGACATTGACAAGTTTGTTGCCGGCCCTGGATTCCAGGCTTGGTGGCTCATGAGCAACCTTGAGGGTTGGGGCGGTCCCAATCCGGACTGGTGGTATGAAAGACAAGAGCAATTGTGCAAATTCATCCTGGGACGAATGAGAGAACTTGGCATGGAACCGGTGTTGCCCGGCTACGGTAACATCCTTCCCAGCAATGCAGCCGAGAAGATGGGCGTGAATGCTTTGGACCAGGGCAACTGGTGCTCTGGATTCCGCAGACCCGCCTTCCTGATGCCTACGGATAAAAGATATGCCGAGATTGCCCAACTCTACTACAAGAATCTGGAGAAGGTGATGGGCAAGGCCAAATACTACAGCATGGACCCCTTCCACGAGGGCGGACGCACAAAGGGCGTCAACCTGAAGGAGGCATACTACACCATGTATGCAGAGATGCAGAAACATTCGCCCGAGTCAAAGTGGGTGATTCAGAGCTGGGGCGACAACCCAAGAAAAGAGGCGCTGGACACCATTCCCAAGGGCGGATTCGTTGTGCTCGACCTTTATGCTGACGGTCTGTCAAGATGGGAAAAGAACGGATTTGACGGACACGACTTCCTGTGGTGTATGCTGCACAACTTTGGCGGCAAGACCGGTATGCACGGACGTTTTGAACCCTTGCTGTCCAACTATTACAATGCATTGGAAAAATATCCCGAAGGCGCAAAGGGAGTGGGCGCCACACCCGAGGGTCTGGAGACAAGCCCTATTCTTTATGACCTGTTGTTCGAACTTCCTTGGATGAAAAGAGAGGAAGGCAAAGATTGGATCAAGAGATATGCAAAGGCACGTTATGGAGAGAAGAGCGAAGCTATGGAGAAAGGTTGGGACATCCTGGCCAAGTCTGTGCTGAACTGCCCCACTCCCTCGCAGGACATCGAGGCCGTAATCTGTGCCCGCCCCTCGCTGGATGTGAAGCGTGTTTCTGGTTGGGGTACATGCAAGATCTATCACGACATAAACAAGGTGCGCGAAGCAGCAACCGAAATGCTCAAGGAAAAAGAGCGCTTCAAGGACTGTCCTAACTATCAGCACGATATTGCCGATGTGGTGCGCCAGACACTTACCGACTCCACCTACTACCTCATCAAGGACATTGCAGCCAGCTACGAGAAGAAAGACATGGTGGCTTTCAAAGCACAATATACCAAATTCCTTGACATATTGAGCGATTTGAACCGTCTTCTGTCACAGGTTGGCCTGTTCAAACTGGAAAAATGGACCAACTCTGCAAGAAACATCTGCGACGAGGTACCAGGAACCACAGAAGCCGACCGCGACTGGATGGAATGGAATGCCCATACCCTGGTTACGGTATGGGGACCGGAGCAATGTGCAGAGCAAGGAAGACTGCATGACTACTCAAGCCGTCAGTGGGGAGGCATG
>RHMF01001230.1_pt1 | contig 11690 bp, 8 predicted proteins | sample 5365151 | NCBI WGS metagenome assembly RHMF01 (sample SAMN10266501, study PRJNA497801) | feces metagenome | isolation source: feces | host: Bos taurus | place: China: Prairie of Fairy Mountain | collected 2017-08-14 | reverse complement strand
GCTGCCGCTTCGGATATGAATACTTAAAGCAATGAAATACGTACACGAACTCAAATTGAAGGTGCGCGACTACGAATGCGACCTGCAAGGTATTGTAAACAACGCCAACTACCAACATTATCTGGAACATGCCCGCCACGAATTTCTGCTGCAGGCCGGCATCAGTTTTGCACAACTACACCAAGAAGGCACCGACGCTGTGGTGGCAAGGCTCAACATGCAGTTCAAGACTCCGCTCACGAGCCAGGACGAATATGTCTGCCGCCTGAACATCAAGAAGGATGGCATAAAATATGTCTTCCTGCAGGACATTTTCCGTCTGCCCGACGAAAAACTTTGTGTCCGCGCCCAGGTGGATACCGTCTGCATCACCAACGGAAAACTGCAGGCCACCACTCCGCTTGACCATCTGCTTGAACCCTATTTCATGAAGGAAGAATGACCGAACAGGAAATCATCCATACCATAGCCCTCACCCGTACGCCCCGCATCAATCTCATCAACCAGCGTCTTCTGGTCAATGCATTGGGCAGCGCCACGGCCGTGTTTGAACACCGCCACCACATACTTGACGCCCTGCCCGAAGCCCATCCCGCATTGGCCGAGGCACTGAAAGGTATGGACGCCCTGCTGTCCCGCGCCGAAGAGGAACTTGCCTTTGCACAGAAAAGCCATATCAGATGCCTGGGCATAACCGACCAGGACTATCCGGCCCGTCTGCGCGAATGTCCAGACGCCCCGCTCCTGCTCTACTATCTGGGACAATCAGACCTGAACGCCATGCAAGTGGTCAGCGTGGTGGGCACACGCCACATAACGGAATACGGCAAGGACCTGTGCCGGCAATTCGTACAGGAGCTTGGCCAAATGTGTCCAAATGCGGTGGTGGTAAGCGGTCTGGCTTATGGAGTGGACATCCATGCCCACCGAGCCGCCCTCAGCAGCGGATTACCCACCGTTGGCGTGCTGGCACACGGATTGGATCAGATTTATCCCCGGATGCACAAGCACACCGCTGCCCAAATGGTGGCACAAGGCGGACTGCTTACCGAATTCATGAGCCGTACAAATGCCGACAAACGCAATTTTGTACAGCGCAACCGCATTGTTGCCGGTCTGAGCGATGCCGTGGTGGTGGTTGAGAGCGCACGCAAGGGAGGCTCGCTCATCACTGCAGAGATTGCCGAAAGCTACCACCGCGATGTGTTCACCTTTCCCGGACGTGTCCGCGACGAATACTCAGCCGGATGCAACGAACTCATCCGCAGCCACAGGGCACAGCTCATCACTTGTGCAGAAGACATGCTGGAAACGCTGGGATGGATCCAGGAGCAGCATTTGAAAAAGAATCTCCAGAACGGCATCCAGCAACAACTCTTCCCCAATCTGACCGAAGACGAACAGAAAGTGGTGCAATCCCTACAGAAAGCGGACAGCAAACAGATAAACCTCATTGCCATAGACACCGGCATACCCATAGGCATGCTCAGCAGCCTGCTCTTCACCATGGAAATGAAAGGCGTGGTAAAGATGATGAATGGCGGAATGTATCGGCTGCTGTAATATGACAATTCCATTTTAACCCAGATCACTAATTTATAATACAAGACTTTAATCAAGGCAGCCATAGAGTGAAACGGCTGCCGTACCCTTCCTTCGACCAAACCCGCAATGTTCCTCCGTGTTTGGCTACAATCTGCTTGCTCAGGCTCAGTCCAATGCCTGAACCGTCCTTCTTGGTGGTAAAGAATGGTATAAAAATGCGTTCAAGCACGTCTGGCAAAATACCCGTCCCCCTATCTCGTACACTGATTTCCACCCCGCCTTTTGCCACACGGGATGCAGACAGAATTACCGTCCCGTCGCCTGCTTCGATTGCATTCTTAACCAGATTTACCAGCACCTGCATCAGCTGTCCGGGGTCGGCATAGACCTGTAAGTCGGCCGGCTGTACGTCAAACTGCAGACGCGCATCAAAAAACTGCGACAAATCATCACAATACTCCTGTACTTCCACCCATTCCGACTGTGGATCGGGCAAACGCGTCAGTTTGCGGTAATTCTTCACAAACTCCAGCAAACGGGAACTGCGGCGGTGAATTACCGAAAGTGCCGTGCGCAATGCATCAGTGTTTGGCTGTCCGTTCTGTCCCGACTTTCCCTGCTCAGACAATGCAATAATGGGAGACAAGGAATTCATGATTTCATGCGTAAGCACGCTCACGAGTTTCTGCCAGGCCTCCATTTCCTTTTCTTCCAACACCTGGTGTATGTCCTTCAGACTGACAATATAAAGACGCTGTTCTTCCAAAATAAAGTTTGTGGCCGAAACCAGCATCTCATACGTTGTGGAATGGTGTACATGCCGCACTTTTATCGGACGGGATGCAGACACCCACTCTTCGGGAAGCCGGGCTAAAGAACCTAAGAGAACAATAGCAGCACGATTTTGCCAGGTGATTTCCCCCTTCTCCCTACACACCATCACGGCTGTGTCCACCTCGTCCAGCAACCGTTCATAATAATGCTGGCGCACCGCCTCGTTCTGCAGCCGCTTTTTATAATCTGCTATCGTATTGTTCAGTTCTTCCACTAAATCCTGCGCCATACTGTCCTTCGGTAATGCCACGCTATCCGCCAAGCCCGACGTGCGCATCATTCTTATAGCCCGGCGTACGGAATGTACAGCCTGCCATTGCAGACGTACAAGGGCCGTAACCACAGTAGCCATGCACAGGGAAAGTCCGGTCACCGTCATGTAATACCCCCTGTCAAAGGCCAGCACGGCAGCCGCGGCCAAGACTGTCAGCGCCAAGGTGCCAAGCACCACCTTAAAAGAAAAACGCTTCATAAGTCCATCTTATCCATTTTACGATATAGCGAAAAACGCGATACGCCAAGCAGCTTTGCCGCCCGGGTCACATTGCCGTCGCAACGTGCCAATGCACGCTCTATAGTAAGTCTTTCTACGGTTTCCAAATCCAGCACCTCGGTTGTATCGCTTTGTCCGCACGATGTTCCCAAAGGAAAATCAACGCTCCTGAGCATGGGTTTTCGGGCCAGGATAACAGCCCTTTCCACCACATTCTGCAGTTCACGCACATTACCCGGCCATCCGTATTCTTTAAGATGCTTTACACATTCGGCCGAAAATCCGTTCAATTCCTTGTTGTATTTTTGAGCAAACTTCAAGGCAAAATGTCTGGCAAGCAAGGGAATGTCTGATGTACGTTCCCTAAGAGGCGGCACCGTGAGTTCAATGGTGTTGATCCTGTAGAGCAGGTCGCGACGAAACTTCCCCTCTTCCACCGCACGGTAAAGGTCGGTATTGGTGGCACAGATATAACGTACGTCAATGGCATTCACACGAGTAGAACCTAAACGAGAAAACTGCCGCTTCTCAATGCAGGTGAGCAGTTTGGCCTGCATCTCAGGCTTCAGGTTGCCAATCTCGTCCAGAAAAAGCGTACCGCCTGCAGCAGCCTCCAGACGACCGGCCTTTGCCTCCACCGCCCCTGTAAAGGCACCGCGTTCGTGTCCGAACATTTCTCCTTCGAACAATGATTCGGGCAGCGACCCCAAATCTATGCTCACAAAAGGCCTTCCCCTGCGGGAAGAAACATGGTGCAGATAACGAGCCAACACATCCTTTCCTGTTCCGTTCTCGCCCAGAATCAGCACGTTGGCATCTGTCTGTCCCACCAATTCCGCCTGTTCCAACAACTCACGCATGACTTCGCTCTCGCCCACAATCTCGGGTATGGGCACGGTCTCGGCTCCTCCCAGCGCCTTTACCAGAGTCTTTAGCTGCGACACTTCGTTTTGTGCATTCCGCAGACGCGTGGCAGAGACCAGCATACCCAAGAGTTGCTCGCCTTTCCATGGTTTGGGAAGAAAGTCCACCGCTCCTGCCTTTATTGCACGCACGGCCTTGGCCTCATCGGAATAAGCCGTCATCATTACCACCGGCAACGTACTGTCTATGCGGAGAAGTTCCTTTAGCAACACAAAGCCTTCCTCGCCGCTTACCGCATCGCGGCTGAAGTTCATGTCCATCAGCACCACATCGGGCTGTATCTTGCGGCACAGGTCAATGGCACGTTCAGGAGTCATGGCCACCTTTACCTGACTGCAATGAGACGAAAGCTGGCTGTTCAAGGCTATCAGCACATCCTGATTGTCATCCACCACCAGAACTTTTCCTATTTTCTTCATACGTTTTCGCTATTATGTGTTTTAGGTACAAACTTGCTTCTCTTTGCTGCAAAGTTAGGCTATAGTTTTTTAAAGTGCAAACAATGTACTTACTTTGCATCAAAAAGTTGCAAAAGCGTGCGATTTCGCACACCTTATGTGCGCATCTGCACACTTTTGCCTTCGTACAGAAATACAGAACAAACGCATAATCAACACGTTACGGTTTTGGCACACTTTTTGCATAATGATGTGCAGACAAAATGCAAAACAACAGACAAATTACTACAATGAAACTGTTCCTACTTAATCTCCTGCAAGCCCTGCGCCATCTGCGCAGGCACAAGGGCCAGACCCTTATCATCGTGTGTATCATTTCCTTTGCGCTGACGGCATTCACTTTCTCCGTTTCCGCCCTATGGTTCCAGACACACCAAGACAGTCATTTGCCCGACTACAAAGACATCTACAGGGTGCAGACAATCTGCCCCACAAGTTTTATTCCGCACAATTATAATATCAACGACAGCATTGCCTGCGACATTCGGGACCACGCGCCGGCAGACGCAAAGGTGGGGATGCTGCAATACATACATGCCACAGTAAAGGGAACGAACGACACCATCGTACACCTCAGCACACAGGGTGTGGATGCCGGGTTCTTTGAGGTTATGCAGTACGAGTTCCTTTGCGGAGGCCCGGGCAAACAAGATGGAGAAGTGGTGCTTACCGACTCCATGGCCCGCATGCTTTACGGCTCCACGGATGTGGTGGGCGCACCGCTGGATGTCACCCTTCTGAATGAAGGTAGCAGGAAAAAGGTATGCAAGATAAGCGGAGTAATAAAAACAAATGAGGAGAGTATGTTCGAAACCACTCTGGGAGCATTAATGTACCACAACGTAGAACCAGTCGTTTATGATAACACTGCCTACTGCCCCAACTATGTACAGACTTTCGTCCGAACCCAAAACTCCAGGGCCACACAAAAGGTGCTGAGCCAGACCCTGCACCGCTTTTCTGAATCCAGATTCAACTCGGAAAATACCGCCATAACACTGATACCACACCGAATGGCAGAATTAGTGGGTAAAAAAGGCACATTCTGGAAATCGGCATTCTATCTCACCGTATTCATGCTGCTGTCCTCGCTTCTGCTGCTGTCCGCCCTATTCAGTTACCTGGCGCTGCTGAACACAGCGGCCGACAGCCGATGGACCGACCACCGTCTGCGCATAAGCTTGGGCGGAGGCGTAGCGGACACACTGCGCCGCCTGCATGCCGAGGTTTTACCGGTATTCTGCGGTATCGGGCTGCTCACATTGGTGCTGATGGAACTTTCCTTCGATACCTACTTCAAGGATATAACCATGCCCAAGGGCCAGGTGATGGCATGGTTCCTCATCTCATTTTTCGGACTGATGGGTATGGTCATGCTTTTGTGCCTCGTTCCCGTAGCCTTGCAAAGCAGGCGCCACCGCAGGGCATTGGCAGGCGCTCCGCAAGGAAAGATTTCTCCGCTCAACTATCCTCTGGCCGTGGTACAAGTGGCGGTAAGCATGCTGCTGCTCTTTCTGGTTTGGCAAGGCGGACGCCAGATCCATCACATCTGCCATGACGCAATGGGAATGGACAGCAAGTATGTATACAAAATCATTTCTGCTTCCCAAGCTGAAAACATACACACAAGAGAGATGGCGCAGGAAATTGCCAATGCCTCGCCGGCCATAGAATCATGCGTCTGTACCAATCCCGTCTTCGGGCGCGGCGGTTCTGTGGGTTATGGCATACCGGGCTTCAAGGAAAATCTGTCAGTAATCGTACTCAGCGACAGCGCCATGCACCTTTTCCGTATCAAGCCCAAGCTGTTCAACCCATCGGACAAACCTTTCAGATGGAAGCCCAACCAGCTGTTGCTCAGCAGTAATGCCCTCAGACACTACGGCGTTACGCCCGAGAGTCCATATCTTGAATTTGATGGCAAAAAGCAGGAAGTTATAGGCACAATAGATATCTGCACACGCAGTCTGCACATGGAACCCGAGATGATGGGATACCTGCCCAAGATGAACAGCAGCATGAGCAGCTACATCTATTTCCGCACAATGCCCGGCCAGGAAAAAGAGGCCATAGCGGCCGTGAAGGAAGTGATACGCAAGCACGGCTACGGCCATCTTGTCGATACGGACTTGATACGGATAAGCCCTTTCGAAGACCTGATTGCCCAAACATACAAACAGGAACAAAACTACCTTTACCTCTATTCCATCCTTTCGCTGGTGGGCTTCGGCATTGCCGTTTTCGGTATGCTCACCCTTATCGGTGCCGACCTGCAGCGCCAGCGCCGTTCGATGGCCATACGCCGTATTTTCGGTGCCGGCTTCAAGGATTGCCTGCGCCACACGCTCAGCACCTATCTCATCATCACGCTTACCGGCTCAGCCATAGCCCTTTCTCTCGGCTACTGGCTGATGGGCATGTGGCTGGAGCTGTACAGCGACCATATTTCCCTGGGATGGATTCAGGCTGTGGCGCTTGTGGCGGTTACGGTGGCCTTGGTGTGCATGCTCGTTACCCAAAGGGTGTATGCCTGCTTCTGCGAAAGTCCCACTCAGGTTATCAACTCCTGACATACAATACATATATTATAATAAACACACTCTGACATGGATATCCAACTGAAGAAACGCCCCTGGTATGTAAGATACCGGCTCTATCTGGTCTTTGCCGCTCTCTTTACTGGCTTTGCCGTATGGGTGTTGGCACGGAACATGGGGCCAAAACGCCTGCGCATTGATCCCGAAACGGTACGTATTGCCGAAGTGAAGCAAGACAGGTTTCTGGAATATGTGGAGGCCGAAGCCGTGGTACAACCCATCATGACGCTGCAAGTGAATGCCCGGGAAAAGGGGAGCATTGTCCGTATTGCACAGGAAGAGGGAGCCCTGGTCAGACAGGGCGACACCCTGCTTGTGCTCTCGAATCCGGCTCTTGAACGCGAAATAGAGGAGATGGGCGATGCGCTGGAGAAACAGCTGATGGCATATACCGAACAGGAACTGGAAATGCAGCAGAGAAGACTTGCGCTGCAGCAACAGGCTCTGAGCAACGACTATGAGCAGGAACGACTGCGCCGGCAAAACCAGCTGGACCACGAAGAATACGACATGGGCACACGCTCTAAGGCACAACTGGAAATATCGGACGCCGAATATAAATACAAGAGCGAGACGGCACGACTGGCACGCGAATCCTTGCGCCACGACTCTGCCATGGCTGTCATTAGGGCCAAACTGGTAGAAGCCGACCGCAAACGCGAGACCGAGAGGTTTGCCCGTGCCCGGACAAGGCTGGACGACCTGACTGTCCTGGCTCCCACGGACGGCCAGGTATCTTATGCCAACCTTATTCCCGGACAGATCATCTCTGCCGGAGAAAAGGTGGCGGACATTAAGGTGATGTCTGCCTACAAGCTGCACACCAGTATCGGCGAATACTACATGGACCGTGTGGTAACCGGATTACCGGCCCGGGCAACAGACCGCCAGAAGCAGTACCCCCTGCGTGTGGCAAAGGTAGTTCCCGAGGTTAAGGACCGGGCCTTCCAGGTGGACCTGACCTTTACCGGCGAACTGCCGGAAAACCTGCGCATAGGCAAGAGCATGAGGGTACAGGTGGAACTGGGACAGCCCGAGACCGCCACAGTCATTCCGAGAGGTGACTTTTTTTCTGCCACGGGAGGGCGTTGGATTTTCCTCGTGACGGAAGACGGAAAGCGTGCCGTGCGCACCCCCATACAGATTGCCCGCCAAAACCCCACACAGTTTGAAGTGGCGGAAGGTCTGAAACCCGGCGACCGCATAGTAGTAAGCGGATACTCTGCCTTTGGCGAAGCCGAAGAAATAAATTTCTAAAGAAATGTCAAAAAACAATAAAGCATGAAACTCCTTATTATCTCTCTCCGCCAAGCACTGCGCAGTATGCAGCGCCACGCCTGGCAAACTGCCATTTCCGTATTCGGGTTTGTCCTGGGGATGGCATCGTTCACCTATTCCGCCAACTGGCTTTGGAACGAAACACACCACGACAGCTTCCGTCCCAACGGGGACAAGACCTATATGGTGCAATACTATAGTTATGACGATTCCGCTGCCATGGCCAACAACCTTCCGCCAAGATTTGTATGGTCGGTGGTCTCCTACCCCTTTTACCGGGAATTGCAGCGCCGGTTGCCGGCCGACTGCAAATTATTCGCAATGATAAATTCACATCCGACGGTTAAAATCAGTGAAACAGAATATATAGACATCGGCACAGGATATTCCGTCAGAAATCCGCTTGCATTTGTACAAGAAGCCGGTTTCAAATGCCTGCACGGAAGTTTTGAGGCCACCTTTGCCAACAAGGGGACGGTTGCCATCAGCCGCTCTACAGCACAAAAGGTTTTTGGCAGGGAAAACGTGATAGGTGACACGCTTCGCTTTCAAGACGGATACAGTAGTATAAGTATGCCCGTACAGGCTGTCTATGAAGATGCACCGCCGTTGAGCAACTGGGACTTTAATCTGCTCACTGACATCGGTCCACTCAATACGGTGGACACCACAGAATGGGGACATTTGGACTACAAACTGTTTGTCATCACAGACCGCCCGGACGAACTGGCCAAGGCGGCGGGGGGCATAAAGCGGACAGACAGTTACAAAACCTCAGCTTCTACCTACAAAATCACTCCGTTGCGCACAGCACACCTTATGGGCCAAAGACCGGAAGCAGAGTTTTGGGCAGCATTGGTCTATCCGCTGACTTTCTTCGGCTTCTCCCTGCTGTTGCTTTGCTGTGCCGTCTTCAACTATATCGCCATCCTCTCGTCCATCTATCTGGGCCGGCTGCGCGAATACACCCTTCGCATGAGCCTGGGCAGCACATTCGGACAGAACGCCCTTTGGATTGTAACCGAGGTGGCACTCACCCTGTTGCTCTCCACCTTCCTTTCCGCCATTGCCGTGGAGTTGATGGGACAACTGAGCGACGAGACCGATGCTTCCGTCGGCATATTCGGAATGCTCGGCTATGTGGCTATACTGACAATGTTGCTTGTGGCCCTGGGGCTGGCCTATCCCCTGCTGCGGCTGCGGCATACCTACCGCGCCCAGTTCTCGGGCACACCGGCAAACAGGAACGTACATACCTCGCTGGTGGCGGTGCAGTTCTTCGTGTGCTTCCTGCTGTTGTTCTGCCTGACGGGTGCGGCACGCCAGATCTACATGGCATTGAATGCGCCATTGGGCTTCGACACAGAGAATATCCTACGTATCAACACAGACCAGTGGACAGACCCGAACCTTGTCATTGCCAGAGAAAAATATGATGCCATAGCCGCACTGCTGGAAAACACGTCCTCGCCCTATATCAAGGACGTACTGCCCATACGCAACGACATCTTTGAAAAAAGAGGTTTCAACGGATCCCATGCCACTGCTTACTTTGCAGGCATAGACGATGAGCTGAAAGAAACCATGATATACCGCTACGAACTTCCCTATGAGGCCTTTGCCTTCTTCAACCTGAAGATGAGGAAGGGCTCTTGGGTTTCTGAGCAGAAGCCGCAGGGCATTGCCGAATACATTCTGAACCCCGAAGCCGAAAAACTGCTCAGGCTGGAAAACATGGAAGAGGGCCGGCTGCACGATTCGGAAGGACGCACCATACGCCTGCAGGGCATTGCCGGATTCCGCACCAAAAGCGTACGCGAAAAGGAAAAGCCACAGCTATACCTGATACGAAGAGAAGAGAAAGAATTCTACGGCTATAACAACGAGGCCATCTATGTACGCCATGCCCCGGGAACGGAAAAACAGGCCAGGGAGGAAATAGTACGCACGATGAAAGACCTGGGGTTAGGCGACCACAGCATCTGCATAGAACGGCTGGACGACCGCATAGCCTCATTCTATCGGGAAGACGCCGAACTGCTACGCATATTTGCCATCGTAACCGTATTCTGTCTTGCCACCACCCTCTGCGGTGTGCTTTCCATGGTACTTTATTCCCTGCGCCTGAAACGGCGGAGTATTGCCATACGCCGCGTGTTCGGAGCCGGGGAGGGCACGCTGGTGATGCAGCAGCTCCGCGCCTATCTCATCTATGCCCTGCTGGCCTCGGCCGTGGCCTATCCCGTGGCAAAGTGGCTCACAGACCTATGGCTGGAGACCTATGCGGTACGCATCCATGCCGGAGCGCTGCAGGGCGGCATCATCCTGTCGGGGATAATGGTACTGGTTGCGCTCGTTGTTAGCCTGCAGGTGTACCGTTTCCTGAGAGAAAAGCCGGTGGATGTGCTGGAAAAGGAATAATCCAAGAGAAAACAAAACTGACAACATATAATTAAAAAGAAAAAGGTATGATCAAGACAACAAACATCGGAAAAATCTTCCGAACGGAAGAGGTGGAGACTCACGCCCTGCGCGGAGTGGACCTGGAAGTAAAGAAAGGAGAGTTCGTGGCCGTCATGGGTCCCTCGGGCTGCGGAAAGTCCACACTGCTGAACATTCTGGGACTGCTGGACAGCGCCACAAGCGGATTATATCAGCTGGATGGAACAGACGTGTCCGAGCTGACGGAGAAGCAGCGCAACAAACTGCGCAAAAGCACACTGAGCTTTGTTTTCCAAAGTTTCAACCTCATTGACGAACTGACCGTAGAAGAGAACATTGAACTGCCTCTGCTCTATATGGGCATTCCCGCGGAAGAACGCAGACGACGCATAGAAGACGCCCTGAAGAGAATGGACATAAGGCACCGCGCCAAGCACTTCCCCTCGCAGCTTTCCGGAGGACAGCAGCAGCGCACCGCCATTGCACGCGCCGTGGTGATGCAGCCCAAACTGATTCTGGCCGACGAACCCACGGGAAACCTGGACTCGAAAAACGGCATAGAGGTAATGAACCTACTGCGCGAACTGCACCGCGACGGCACCACCATTGTGATGGTAACCCATTCGCAGCGCGATGCCGGTTATGCCGACCGCATAGTGAACCTGTTTGACGGTAAGATCATTGCAGAAGAAGGCTTGCAGGCATAAAAAGAGTACGGCCGTCACCTTACCGTAGACAGATACGTTATATACAGGACTGGCAAGTCCGGCACAAGTATAAGCACAAAAGAGATGTAATCTGCAATTCAACATGGCCAAGGCTTGCCATACCAGGGCGGGAGGAGTACAAACATCCTCCCGCCTTTCTATATCAGCCGGCAGGCAATTGTCTTATTCTACTGACCATACTGAAAATCCTGTCCGACACTACTGAATTTGTTTTTTCTATTAACTGAAAAAGTTTTTTGTTAACAGTGAAAAGTTTGTTTCAACGGCTGAAACGTACGTTTCATCGGTTGGAACGTATGTTTCATCAGTTGGAATGTACGTTTCATCGGCTGGAACAAAACTTTTTGTCTTATACTGATATAGGTAGACACATTTAATAACAATTAAAAAT
>RHMF01002086.1_pt1 | contig 11695 bp, 2 predicted proteins | sample 5365151 | NCBI WGS metagenome assembly RHMF01 (sample SAMN10266501, study PRJNA497801) | feces metagenome | isolation source: feces | host: Bos taurus | place: China: Prairie of Fairy Mountain | collected 2017-08-14 | reverse complement strand
TTTAATCAAAACAAAAAATTATAGTTAAAATGAAACAAGAATCTAACATTTTGCGAGGGCGAATGTGGCTTATGCTGCTTGTGCTCTTTGTTTGGCTGGTGCCGCAACAGGCATGTGCTGATGAGGACTTCCAGACGTTTGTTGACCAGACGATTCTTTACAACGTTTTTGTTAGTGGTTCCAATACCGTTACCATCACTGTGCCGTGCTACGACCAGGAGGGTGCCGACGCTTACATTACCGACGGTAACCTCTATGTCTCATGGGACGGTCAGAATGAGGTTCCCCTCCTCCACTGGAGCCTGGCCACTACTGATCAGAAATCCATTGACGATGCTGCGAGCGCCTGCCCTATGCTGATCGGTGGCAATGCTCCTGGTTACTTAAACGTGAAGTTAGGTAATACCAATAAAGAAAAAAAACTGTATCCTGGCAGCATGAAAACCCTCAATGTTGTCCGCAACGTTGACAAACGCACGTTCAGTCTGTCTGCCACATGGGTATTGCCCCAAGGTTTGCTGGGTAAGAAAGTGACGTTCCGCTGGAAAGTGCAACGCGACGGAACCAGTCGTAGTAAGGTTTGGTTAAATGATGAGGGCGGACTCAAGGATCCTGACCCCATCACGCTGCCTGAACCATATCCCTTGGCACCGCCATTCGTTACTGTTGCCAACATCAGCAATAACAACAAGGGCATGATTGAGGTGCCTTGGACAATGGTACCTGAGAAGCTTGCCAAGTTGAGCTGCGAGTATCTTGATGCTAACGACCGTACTGTCACAAAGGAGGTGAAGACCACGACAAACAGCGGTATCTTGCTGCTCAATGCCTGCGAGCCTCACCGCAATTTTCGCCTCATAGCCGACTACTTTGAACCGCAGACCGTAGGTGAGTATTTCGTCGAAGGAGCATCTTCTGAGCCAATTAACTTGGCAATGTTACATGGTCCCGTCGGATTGACTGTACGCCCATTGAGCGGAAGCACGCCGAAGGTGGAGGTGAAGTGGGGCATTGGCAACCCGAACGATGCCGACATTTCTGAGATTGATGTTTTCGAAATTGAGCGCTCGCTGACTGGCAGGGAACAAGATTTCGTCTCTATCGGCAAAGTGCCCTTCGCACGCATCGGCAGCGAGGCAAAGACCGAATATACCTTTGTTGACAGCACCTTTGTCAATGACATCGCTGCGTCAATGCTCAAGGATGGTTACACGCTCGACAGCCTTACCTATCGTGTGCGTCGCTCCGTCACTCAGGGTTGGGGATGGGGACCGCAGAACCCCTGCGCCAGCACGGCACGTTGTGTGGTTGACAACCTCCACCTGCTGCGCATAGTCAACTATACTGCCACTAAGATTGACGACCAATACAACGTACGCGTGGCGTGGCAGTATGCCGACGAGCATAACGGCGTGTGGGACGACCGTGCCAAGATGATGTTGCGCCTCACTATGAAGAATAACACAGGCGACACAGTTGAGGTGAAGGAGTATGAGCTGACCAAGACGGAGCGCCAGCAGTGCTACAAAGTGGTGGATCTTTCGCGCCCCTGTGTCAAGTACGATATTGAGCTCTTTGTAGATCAAAGCACCTCGCCCATCAATCTCTTTGATGCAGAGAAGATGAAGCCGTACTACTTCCCAATTCGCAATGCTTCCGATTGGAATACCTTCCGTCAGAAGGTGACTGATGCCAGAGGAAAACAAGTTAATGCCCGTCTCTATGCCAACATAAGTACTGACACTGGCGTGGGCAGTGAAGACAGTCCCTACAGTGGAGTATTCGACGGCAACGGCCATACGCTGACTTATAACACCAATGGTAATACAAGTTATCTGGCTCCTTTCCGCTATGTAAGCGGAGCCACCATCAAAAACCTGCGCGTGGAGGGCGAGATCAAAACCACTGCACAGTATGCAGGAGGATTGATAGGTTATATCCTCAATGGCAATAATGTCGCTGTTGAGAATTGTCTATCATCGATTGAAATCAATACTACTAAAACTACCAATGGCGGATTGATTTCACGTTTGGGCGACAACTCAAATGTAGTGCTGCGCAATTGTAGCTTTATCGGAGGTATTTCGGGTAGAGAGAGTCACCACAATGGCGGCTTCATAGGCTATTGTCAGGCTAAGAGTACGGCAACCATCGACAACTGTATCTTTGCGGCTGGCTACCTTAACACTGAGGTCGTTGGTTGTAATACTTGGGCATGCGGTGCAGAAGATGCAACTGTGACGCTTATAAACAGCTATTCTATGCGAGAGTATATGCCCACGGTACTCGATGTAAATCCTGAAGGCCAAACTGTTACCATCGACGGCAAGAAATATATGGCGATATATGATGAAAGTAGCTGGCTGGCATTCAAGGCTCAAGTGGAGAAGGATGCCAACACTAACGGTATCATGTTTGGTGACTTCGAAACTAGGGACACTGGTTCTTGGGATAATACGTTCTCAGGCATCTTTGATGGCAACGGCCATACGATTGTAGCTAACATCGTTGATGATAATAAGTCAAGTGTTGCTCTGTTTAGGAACGGCAAGAACTTCACCATCAAGAACTTACATCTTACCGGCAGAATCAGGGGATACGATCATGTGGCAGGCCTCATGGGTGATTCTGATGGTTGGAACGGAAGTTGTAAGATTCTTAACTGTCGAGTATCTGCAAGTCTGGAATGTACCAACTGGATAGCAGGTGGACTTGTTGGTCGTGGCAATGGTGTTGACATTATAAATTGCCTGTTTGATGGTACCATCTGGTGTCAAAGAGCACAAACTGATAAAAATCAAAACTGGTCAGGTGCATTCATGGGCTTTGTAGATGGCGACAAAGGAGTAGGAATGTCGGTACAAAATTGTTTAGAGAAAGGTGTATATTACAACATCTCTCCCCACGCATACATGAACGTGAAGCAATGGACGTATTGGGGAAATGGTGAGAACGCATCGACTAAAAACAACTGGAGCTGTAGCGAATTGGCAGGAGGCAACTATGTTGATGCTAAGTCTGTATCAGAAATGGTTACTACCTTGGGCAGTGATAATTGGAAACATGGTGACGATGTTGCTGTGCCAAAGTCAACTTCCCACTACACCATAGCCACTTACCAAATGTTTGATGTCATAAAAGGTAAACTGGCAGAAGGATGGATAGATGATAGAGGTATGCCTGTACCCGCCATCACTACGGTATCAGAGACGAGCTACAGCACTATTACCGATCCGAACCTGAAGGGACTCTTTTATCATGAGAGCACTGGCAAGATTGATAAGGAACTGTTAGCAGAAACACGCCAGAGCAGCGTGGTGTTGACGTGGAATACCGACGGCAATCCTATCGACTACTTCAAGGTGTTGCGTCGCAATGCGGGTCAAAGTGATAACGACTGGGTTGAGATAGCCACTAACATCACTCAGATGACCTATGAAGACAAGACCGTATCGCCGCTGATGAAGTACCAATATATGGTACGCGCGACATCCGACTGCGAGGGCAGTCATACCAGCGAAACCTCAGTGGCTGATGGTGCCTGCAAGAATACTGGCCGACTGGAGGGCTACGTGCGCTTCAATGACGGCACTGGTGTAGCTGACGTGGTAGTGAACATATCAAGCGGCAGAGAGCAAATAGAAGTACACACTGACGAGAGCGGACACTACGTTGCTGACGAACTGCCATATCAGGGTCTGACGACCATCACGTATGACGTGACCGTTGTAGGAGGTGTGGAGGCTGATGTGTCTTCATATTCAGTAACCTTCAATGGCGAGGTAAACGACGTGACGGTGAGCGAGTTTGTCGTTACTAATGGCAAGCGCTTCTCTGGTACCGTGCTTTATGACGGCACCAGCATACCAGTGAAGGGCGTCAATTTCCTGTTAAACGGCAAGATGCTGCACAACGCAGCGGGCAAGCCGGTGGAAACTGACGAGGAGGGTAACTTCTCATTCCGCGTGAAGCGTGGCGATAACACCATACAGGTGGTGAAAGACGGCCACACATTTGTGGACGAAGGCATTTATAAGCATAATTTCATAGGCGACGTGGCAACCTACACCTTCCGCGACGCTACGAAGGTGAAGCTCATAGGCCGCGTGGTAGGCGGCAAGGATCAGGGTGATCTGCCATTAGGCAACAACCTGTCGAAGAATAACCTTGGCGACGACCTGCAGATGGTGTTCGCACTCGAGGGCGACACTAAGTCATGGTTGGTGAAGGATGTACAGCATCCAGAGCTCATTGAGCGCGACACCGTATATCTGCATACAGGCGGCGCTCACCAGACAAAGGCGAAGACAACGCGCAAGCGTATCGACGTGACGCCCGACCCAGTGACTGGCGAGTATGTGCTGATGCTGCCGCCAGTGCGCTGGAAGGTGCAGCAGGTGTATTGTAAGGGTTATCCTACGCTCTATCAGAACGGACAGGCTAATGACGTAATAGACCTGACTGACTGCCTAACCCAGAAGGATACCACCTACGTGGGCAGCTACAGGGATGTGGACAACAGAACCATACAAGAGCCAAAGGCATCATATAACGCCATATATAACAGAATATATCGCAGCCCTGTGGAACTGACCTACAAGCAGCTGAACTATGACGAGTTTGACTACTTAGGCGACAAGAACTATAACGCCACCAACCTCAAGGGTGAAAAGGTGCAGGTGCCGCTGGCATATATGAATCCTAAGGATAAGACTAAGGCTCTCTACACCTTCGATCACCCAGTGTTCAGCCTGGAGCGTAAGTACTACATACAGGTGCAGGTGGCTGAGCGCTATGTATATAACAATGACTATACGGCAGAGAAGGTTGACTATGTACGCATAGGAGGCGGTATGGCTACCATGCATAACGGCATGAAGAACGGCGTAGCGGTAGATACGCTGCGACTGGACGACATGGGACAGGCAACATTCATGGTGAGCGCTGACCGCGTGGCGCAGCCAATAGGCGTGGATAACGCCCTGAGAACAGTGACCTTCAGTGCCGAGCAGGACGGAACCCACTTTGAGGCAGAACCCCTGCACGCCTATGTGCTCAACCTGTTCCCTATAGGCAGTGCTAAGGAACTGCTGACTGACGGCCAGCCGCTGCTGTTCGACATACTGCGTGACCCACCTGGAGCCTACAGTTCGTCAACGCTCGCCAAGGGTGCTACGCTCAATAATTCGTATGCTATGAATCTGTCAATGTCTGGCGGCGTGAATTTCAATTTCACAATAGCCGACAGGATGGATTGGTTTGCAGGTGATACAGATGGTAAGCTTTACGATTGGCTAGGACTATATGACGGTTCCTTTGACGGTGTTCAACATGGCTCAGAGAAGGTGGACATAGATTACTCTGAGTTAGTGTTCAACTATAACGGCAGCAAGGCGTGGTCACACACCATGGTGCTCTCTGACGCCATAAGCACCAGCGGCGACCCATCAATGGTGGGTGCTGATGCCGACCTCTATATAGGTCAGGTGCAGAACGTGCAGGTGACCCCAGTGTCAACCATACGTGCTGTCAGTGATTCAGTATATCAGGCTCGACTGGCACAGACGGGCATAGGTCAGACGAACACGAAGGGCGACATGACGAAGTATGCCAAGTATGGCACGCTGGTACACATAGCCGAGGGTGAGGATGCCGACGGCAAGAAGTTCCACTTGGTGCGCGACGTATCGCTCGGCTACGGTCCTAAGCTCAAGTCGCAGTTCGTTTACTCGCAGAAGCAGATTCTGGAGCAGATAATACCTGACAAGGTGGGCGAGATACTCAACCTGGTGTTCATAGGCAGTAAGGAGGACGCACAGGCAGTGGCAAACTCAACGCACAAGCCTGTTTATCGCTCGCTGCGCAAGCCAGACGACCCAAAATTTGCTCTGCCTAACAAGAAGTATAACACGACTGAAGAGACGCCAAACGACACTACGCACTACATCATAGTATTGCCTACTGGCGCGGACAGTAGCAAATATCCCGACGAAATAGCTGAGAAGGGTGAGATTATCTATGCTTGGACAAAGATGATTACCCAGAACGAGCGCGAGAAGCTGAATGCTACCGACCTGGTGAACAGCTTCGACATTGGTGGTGCACAGGGAGTGAACTATAGCGAGACGTTCAGCAGCAGCTATTCTAACTCTACGTCGATGTACTTCCCTTATGGTGTGCAGCCTGACTACTTCGGCGGCAAGGGCACAGGCACCATATCAGCGATTGCCTCTACCGCCGTCAACTATCTTGGCGCTGGGCTGTTGGGCTATTTAGAGTCGTTTAAGAAACTCGACCCGACTATTAAGGAGAATAATATAGCTCATCATGGAACAGAGTCGTCCATCAAGTTTGACGGCGTGTACTTCCGTTGGTCGCTGACCCCAGTGCTGACTTCGCAGACAATTGGCACCAACAGCCTGTCGAACGAATATAACCGCACGGCATCGTTCACCCTTGCTGCAGCTCCGACGAGCCGCCTGAGCGTGGACGTATATCGTGTGCCGATGGCTGATCCTACCACTGTCACGGGCAAGTGGAATCCAGAGGATGTGTATAGCAACTACAACTTCCAGAACATCACCAAAGAGACAATGGATTATCTGAGCAGGGAGGCTAACGTGCCTAAGCACGCTTCGCCATGCAGTTTCGTGTTCCGCACACGTGGCGGCTATACCTCTAACCCATGGGAGGACGCACGCAAGACGCGCTTCTATCAGGCTGGTTCGCTGCTCGACGAGCGTACGCTGAAGATAGATAACCCAACCCTCAGCCTTGACAAGCACAGTGTGAGCGGTGTGTCTGTAAACGATGCTGCGCGCTTCAAGGTTTATCTGTCTAACGAGAGCGAGAAGCCAGAGGCTACTGGCGGCTTGAGCGTATTCACGCTGTTCTCGGTAGATAAGGCTAATCCTAACGGAGCAAAGATGAGCGTAAACGGACAGACGCTGACCTCAGGCGGCATGAACGTATCGATAGTGCCGGGCATGACCACGCAGCTGGAAATGGAGGTGCGTGCAGGTAACGGTTTCGACTATGAGGGATTGACCCTCGGCTTGATGTCGCCTGGCGATGCCGACCATACTACGACGACGGCTTCGTTTGACGTACACTTCCTGCGTGAGGCAGGTGCGGTGAACATATCGGTGCCTGCCAACAAGTGGGTGCTGAACACCAGTGCGCAGAAAGACCCTGACCGCGGTTGGTACATACCTGTGACCATAAACGGATTTGACCGCCATCAGCATAACTTCGACCATATAGAATTCCAATATAAGGAAACGCAGCGTGGCGACGACACGTGGACGAACCTCTGTTCGTACTATGCCGACTCGCTGCTGATGGCTAAGGCAAACGGCGTATGTGAGATGATGAAGCCAAACGACAACATCGTCACGCAATTCTATGGCGAAGGCTGGGAGATAGAGCGCAGCTACGACCTGAGGGCAGTACTCTTCTGCCGCAACGGTGGCGCGTTCCTGACTATGCCGTCGAATGTTATCAGCGGTATCAAGGATACACGCCGTCCGCAGCTGTTCGGCACGCCTGAACCAAAGAGCGGATTGTTGCACCAAGGAGAGAATATAGTGTTCAACTTCTCAGAGGATATAGAATACAATAACCTGAGCGGCACCAACAACTTTGAGGTGAAGGGCGAGGTGAACAACGGCGACCTCTCAGAGATGGTGAGTGTGCAGTTCAGCGGACAGGCAAGCATGGAAACTGAGGCAAAGCGCAACTTCAGCGGAAAGGACCTGACCATAGACCTGCAGATAAATCCTGCTGAGACGGGTCGCGATATGCCGATCTTCTCACACGGAGGCAACGGACAAAAACTGCAGCTGTGGCTGACCAGCGACAGAAGGTTGCGTGCGATAATAAACAAGCAGACTTTCGAATCGCAGTTGCCAATCAAGGAGAGCGGCTTCAGCCCTATAGCTATAAGCATAGACCAGAAGAACAGCACACTGATGTTCTACTGTGACGGCGTGATAATAGGCAAGGACTACAAGATAGAAGCCCCATATACTGGTACAGGTCCGCTTATCTTCGGACGCACCAACGAGCTCGAACGTTCAACAAGCCAGTACTACGAGGGCCGCATGATGGAGGCTCGCCTGTGGTATCGTGCTATGAGCGCAGGAGTAGTAGGCACATACAGCCTGCATCGCCTGACGGGCTACGAGAAGGACTTGGTGGACTACTACCCGATGAATGAAGGCTCTGGCGACTATGCCGTTGACCACACTCAGGGTGCCAATGCCAAGTTGATAGGCACCAGCTGGGCAATACCGCGTGGAATGTCGCTGCACCTGGACAAAGAAGACAAGGGCATGCGACTGACTAATAATGCTATCAACGGAACCGCCGAGCAAGACTACACGCTGATGTTCTGGTTTAAGACCGACAATAAGGGAGACGGCACACTGCTGTCAAACGGACGAGGACTGAAGGAGGACAGCGGCGCAAAGGACCAGTTCAACATAGGATTTGAGAAGGACAAGCTGATGTATCGCTCAAACGGCTTTGCTACTGAGATTTCTGGCAAGTGGAACGACAATCAGTGGCACCACTACGCGATGACTGTCAACCGTGCCCACAACGTAGCAAACATCTATGTGGACAAGAAGCAGATTACGACGTTTGGCACTGACAGCCTTGGCGGCATAAGCGGCGAGAACATGATGATTGGCGCTACCCGTTACAGTACTACAGGTGTGGATACTCAGGAAGGCGTAACGCCGCTGAGTGGTAACATCGACGAACTGCTCTTCTTCCAGCAGGCACTGCCGCAGACGCTTATCAGCAGCTATGCGACAAAGAGTCCGCAGGGCGATGAGTATGGACTGATGTCATACCTGAGCTTCGACCATCAGGAGCGCAATGCAAACAACGAAATAGTCATGGCTCCTTATGCATACAGCAGGAAGCTACACCTGGACGAAAAACGCAATATTCTCTACCAGCAGGATCCTGCGACGATGCAGTTTACGAACATACCTGTGCGCGACTATCTGTTTGCTGATGATATAAGTAAGGTAACGGCACACATCGATGCTTCTATGGCTGCTCCGGTGGTACCATTTGAAGAGCTGCACAACCTGAACTTCTCGTACATAGGCAAGGGTAACCAGCTGTTAGTGGAGCTCGATGAGCCTGCTGCCAAGCTGCACCACTCATATATGTGACGGTGCGCGACGTAGAGGACAGGAACGGCAACATGATGGCTTCGCCGAAGACGGCAAGTTATCTTGTTACCAACAGCAGCCTGGAGTGGTTGGTGAACCAAGTTGAGCACACTACCAAGTATGGCGTAGGCGAGGAACTGACACTGCCATTCTACAACTACGGAGCCACAAGCCACACATATAAAATTGAGAATTGTCCGAGCTGGCTCACGCTCAGCAACTATGGCGACGTGCTTGCACCACAGAGCCTGGGAGGCGTATCGGCTGTAATCAACAAGGACCTGAACATCGGCACATATAATGAGATAATATATCTGACCGATGAAGAGGGCATAACCGAGCCGCTGTACCTGAACCTGACAGTGGAGGGCGAGAAACCAGAATGGGCAGATAATATAGACAACGACCTGCTGCAGTACTCAATGAGCATCAGCGGACAGGTATATCTGTATGGTGAACTGGACACTGACTCACGCGACATAGTGGGGGCTTTCGACAGCCAGAACGTATGTCACGGATATGCTAACATAAGCCACTCGGAACAGACGGGAGAGACGGCACTCTATATGACTGTATATGACAACCAAGCAGAGGGCAGAGACCTGAAGTTCAGATTGTGGCAGTATAGCACCGGACGCGAGATAGTGCTGGAAGCTAAACCGGCTATACAGTTCAAGCAGGATGCCATACTGGGTGCTGATACTCCTGTACGCCTCGAAGGCGGCAATGACTTCGTGCAGTACTTCAAACTGAAGAAGGGCTGGAACTGGGTATCGTTCAACGTAAGCAGCAAGAAAAATACACTCAACTCTCTGCTGAACAGCATGCCGTGGAAGAATGGTGACGCACTGACCGTGATAGGCAGCAAAAATGCAATGGTATATGATAATGGTGAATGGACAATCTCTGGTCAGGTGCAGGATGTACCTATCTCATCGAAGAGCGCTTACGCTATCATGGTTCATGAGGATTGCACATTGCCTGTAGAGGGTACCGTGGTCATGGACAAGGATGAGCGCACCATTGATGTGAAGCAAGGATGGAACGGCATAGGATATACTCCGACCGTGAACCTGAGCGTAGAGACGGCACTGAGCGACTACTACGACTATGCACAACCAGGCGACGTGATAAAGAGTCACACGGAGTTTGCTTACTTCACAAAGTCGGGCAACAGCGGACAGTGGCGCGGAAGCCTGCAGTACATGAAGCCTGGCGAGGGATACATGATGCTGCGCAAGGGCAACGACGATGTATCGTTCACGTATCCGTACTTCGACATGGGCAGCAACTACCGTGAGGACTGGTCGCAGGCAACTAACAGCAGCAGCGCCCAGAACTCTGCTCACACGATGAGCCTCTCTGCCGTAGTCAATGGATTTGAAACCGAGGAGGGCGACCTCTTGGTGGCATATTCTGACGGAGAGGTAGTAGGATGTGAAGAGGCAAGAGCGGAAGGTGAGAACTTTACCGACGCTGAAGGCAAGCCGCTATTCTTCATGAGCATCGCAGGAAAGGCTAAGGACGGTATATGGTTTGCTATCGAGCGCGACGGCGAGATAGTGGCTTCTACCAATGAGATCATGACCTTCAGGGTTAATGATGTCATTGGCAGCCCTGATGAACCGACGGCAATCAACTTCACGCAAGCTGATAACCGAGAGGTTGGCTACTGGTACACAATAAGCGGCTTGAAGCTGCCTGGCAAACCTGCACAGAAGGGCCTCTATATCTACAATGGTCATAAGATAGCAATAAAGTAATTCGATATATTGACTAAACGACATAACGAAAATAACAATGAAATCAATGAAAAATATAAAGATAGTATTTGCACTGCTGGCAAGCCTCATTCTGGTGGCTTGCGGCAGTGACAGCAATGATTCAGGCAGCAGCAACGGCATTGCCTATTATGTGGAGTCGGTACAGAGCGAGGCTCCCGTATGGCAGGTGGATTGGAACTACAACCATGAGCGCCCTGACTGGAAGGAGCCGACAGTGACTTACGAAAACTGGACCATACTGATGGTGCAGATAGAGGAGGAACTGCAGCCATACGTGACCAAGGACGATATGATGGCAGCATTCGTGAATGACGAACTGCGAGGTCTGGCTCCTAGCCCTGCTACAAACTTGAGCGGCAAGCAGACAGATAAGGCGAAGTTCATAATAAAGGCTGGTGGCAACGAGACAGGCTCAGAGACGGTGAACATCTCGCTGAGATACTACTGCCATAAGCTGAAGCAGATATTCACGCTGTCAGAAAACATGAAACTGGACGCTGACGTGAGTACGGGCATCGACGAGAACTATATACCTGAGTTTACCAAGGGTTCTGCAAAGTATCCTGTAGTGAAGACGGTGACAGCGGAGTCGATACTGAGCTCAGTGCTCTTGAAATCTGTCAGCGGCAATACGGTAGCAGCATTTGTGGGCGACGAGTGTCGCGGCAAGGTGAAACTGTCAGAAACGGGCAGCACGCCGCTGGTGATTTTCGGTCGCAGTGC
>RHMF01001229.1_pt1 | contig 11705 bp, 5 predicted proteins | sample 5365151 | NCBI WGS metagenome assembly RHMF01 (sample SAMN10266501, study PRJNA497801) | feces metagenome | isolation source: feces | host: Bos taurus | place: China: Prairie of Fairy Mountain | collected 2017-08-14 | reverse complement strand
GAGGCAGACCTTCTGGATTATCCGGGCATGTATCTTTACAACGATGACGCTTCTTCAACGCTGAAAGGTGTTTTTGCAAGATATCCTAAGACCTTGGAGCAGGGAGGACACAACATGCTTCAGATGCTGGTCAAGGACCGCGAAGAATACATCGCTTCATATGATGGAGCCGTTGAATTCCCATGGAGAATCATCTCGATTTCGGAGAATGATGCCCGGATGGCTGATAATGATATGGTCTACCGTCTGGCGACACCTGCCGATGAGCAGACAGATTGGAGCTGGGTGAAGCCGGGTAAGGTGGCATGGGACTGGTGGAATGCCTGGAATCTCAGAGGTGTTGACTTCCGTGCCGGCATCAACAATGATACTTATAAGTATTATATAGATTTTGCATCTGAACATGGGATTGAGTATGTGATCCTTGATGAGGGATGGGCGGTCAACAAAAAGGCAGACCTTTTTCAGGTCATTCCGGAGATTGATCTCGAGATGCTGGTGAAATATGCTGCCGAGAGGAATGTAGGACTTATTCTATGGGTCGGCTACTGGGCGTTCGACAGGGATATGGAGAATGTGTGTCGTCATTACTCTGAAATGGGTGTCAAGGGCTTCAAGGTGGATTTCATGGACCGTGATGACCAGATGATGGTCGATTTCCATAATAGAGCTGCAAAGATGTGTGCAGAATATAGGCTTATGGTTGATTTCCATGGGACTTATAAGCCGACCGGACTGCAAAGGACTTATCCTAATGTGGTCAACTTCGAAGGCGTGCATGGACTAGAGACAGCCAAAGGCTCGCGAGGTCAGGCAGATCAGGTTGAATACGATGTGACTATACCTTACATCAGAATGGCGGCAGGCCCGATGGACTATACTCAGGGCGCGATGAGGAATGCTACTAAGAGGAATTTCCGTTCAGTCAGCACCGAGGCTATGAGTCAGGGAACCAGATGCCGCCAGCTTGCTGAATATGTCGTGTTCGAGTCTCCGCTCAATATGCTATGTGACAATCCTTGCAATTATCAGGATGAGGCTGAATGCACTCGTTTCATCGCTCAGGTTCCTACTGTGTGGGATGAGACACTGGCATTGGACGGCAAGGTTGCAGATTATATAGTGATGGCACGCAGGCAGGACCATGTCTGGTATGTCGGAGGGATGACAGACTGGACATCAAGACCGCTGTCTGTAACTTTGGACTTTCTGCCGGACGGAAAGTATGAGGTGGAACTTTTCAGAGATGGCATCAATGCGGACAGATGCGCCAGGGATTATAAGAGAGTTGTCGCAGAAGTCTCTGTAAAGGGCGGCAGGGCGCTCTCTGACTCTGACATCATTAAGGATGGTCTTCTTCATGTGCACCTCGCTCCTGGAGGAGGCTTTGTGGCCAGAATTATATTGGACTAAATTAACGTGACTGGTAATATGACAAAGGAATCTAAGACTTTGTTGGAGAACATAGCTGCTGGGGATAACGAAGCCTTCAAGACTTTGTTCGATATGTTTTTCCCGAAGGTCAAGGTCTTCCTTGTCAAATTCCTCAAGGATGATAAGGCTGCGGAGGATATCGCTCAGGACATATTCGTCAAGATATGGACATTCGGTCCGACACTTCCTGAGATCAAATCCTTCAATACCTATATATATAGGATGACGCGTAATGCAGCGTTGAATTATTTGCGTGATAAGAAGGATTCTGCCGATCTGTCTGATCTGACAGTCATGGATGAGACAGATATTGAACAGGAATATTATAAGAAGGAGAAGGAACTTCTGGTGCGTCTTGTTATTGACCAGATGCCTCCTCAGAGGCAGCGTATCTTTAAGATGAGCCGGTATCAGGGTCTGTCCAACGATGAAATTGCCGCACGTCTGTCGCTCAGTAAAAAGACGGTCGAGAATCATCTGACCATCGCATTGAAGGAACTTCGGGAGATAATGATTGCATTTGTGATATTTTTTCTCACATAGGACCGGGAGTTGTGCCGGAGTTATGTGTCTATATATTGTTATGTGACTATGATTATGGCACGTGTAAAGGAAATCATTGAAAAATACTTTTCCAGTACAACCGACAAGAAGACAAGAGAGCTTTTTGCCGATTGGCTTTCGTCGTCAGTTGACTCTGATCTGAAAGACCAGGTTCTCCAGGACCAGTGGGAAAAGGAATACTATCTGTCGCCGGAGGCTGTCTCGCAGTCTTATTCTCAGGTGATGAGGAAGATCCGCAGAAATACATCACATAGAAACAGAAGGATCTGGATATGTTCTGCAGCGGCATCGGTCGTCATGGCCCTGCTGTTTTCTGTGGCCTTCTCCTATGTAGGAAAGAAAGAACAAGTCGTTCTCCCTGCGGCATCCATGACTCAATGTTATGCTGCGAACGGAGAGAAGCAGGTCGTGACTCTTCCTGATTCTTCAATCGTCATCCTGAATTCCGGCAGTCTGCTGATATATCCTGAGGAGTTCAATGCACAGGACAGGCAGGTCTATCTGACCGGTGAGGCTATTTTCGATGTGGCAAAGGATGAACAGCATTCATTTATGGTGACTACCCCTGACTTTACAGTCAAGGTCCATGGCACCCTTTTCAACGTATCTTCCTACATGGGTGGACGTCACTCTTCCGCTACATTGAAGGAGGGCAGCATCAGCATCGCGGCAAAAGGCGGCGAGCAGTATCTTCTCAGCCCGAATCAGACTTTCCGTTACGAGAAAGATACACATAAGATCAGTGTAGTTCAGGCCGAGGTAGACGAGGCCTTTGCATGGAAGGATGGCAAGCTCTGCTTCAAGTCGGAATCAATCCATACAATCGTAAAGACAATCGAAAGATACTATGGAATGCCTGTATATCTGACAACAGGAAAATATGACGGGGAACTCCTGACAGCCAAGTTTATCCACGGAGAGACGATAGAGGAAATGCTGTCGGCTCTATGTCTCATCGTACCCGGCATGCATTATCGCATAGAAAACTCTATAGTTTATATACAATAAAATATGAAAAAACACCTATTACTACTGACCGCAATGCTGTTGTCGTTGGTGGTATCTGCGCAGGATCAGAAGATCAAGTTCCCGTCGCAGGACCCTATGACAATTTCGGAAGTCTTCAGACTTATCGAGCAGCAGACAAACATGACCGTTGCCTACAACGAGAAAAGCATCGATGTGGGTAAGACGGTGACTACTGACGTTAGCGGCAAGCCGCTAAGCGAAGTGTTGGAGCATATCCTCAAGGGTACCGGCACGACATCCAAGATCAAAGGCAACATCATCGCCATTGTTCAGGAGGACAAGGAGCACACCTATACAGGTGTTGTCCGTGATGATGTGGCTCCTATTCCAGGAGCAGTTCTTATGCTTGCAGGGGGGGGCAACTCTACTGCCGAGATAACCGATATTGACGGTAAATTCTCGATCAAGGCTAAGGAGGGAAGTATCCTTAATGTTTCCATTCTGGGATATAAGGACGCAGAGATCATCCTCGGCCCTAAGGTGAACGGAATAGATATTGTACTCAAGTCGGATACTGAGCTTCTTGACGAAGTCGTGGTTGTCGGCTACGGCGTGCAGAAGAAAGTAAACCTGACTGGTTCTGTGAGCGTGGTAGAGTCTGAGGATCTCGTCGGAAGAACCTCTTCAAATACCTCTAACCTCCTTGTCGGTGTCGTTCCTAACATGAACGTTACCAACGACAACGGACGACCTGGAGACGGATCAAGCATCAATATCCGTGGTGTCAACTCAATCTCAAGCGGAGCCGGTCCTTATGTACTCGTTGACGGAGTTGAAGGAAACATCGACCGCGTCAACCCTAACGACATCGAGTCCATTTCAGTCCTCAAGGATGCATCTTCGGCTGCAATCTATGGTGCGAAGGCTGCATTCGGTGTGATTCTGATTACAACCAAGTCTGGCGGAGACGGCGAGACACACGTTGACTACAACGGACGTTTCACTTTCCACTCTCCTGCGGTTTCTACAGACTATGAGACAAGAGGATACTACTCAGCTGCGCTTTCAGACCTCTTCCATGAGACATATCAGGGATCACGTTTCACCAACTACAACGATGAGGACTACTACGAACTCTGGATCCGTCGTAATGATGTGACCGAGCATCCTGACCGTCCTTGGGCTATGGTGAAGGATGGAAAGTACAAGTACTATGCGAATATGGACTGGTACAACTATTTCTTCAAGGATGAGCGTCCGACCCACGAACACAATATCAGCGTATATGGTGGAAACTCAAAGCTCAACTACCGTCTCTCAGCAGGATATTATCACCAGGACGGTATCCTGAGACAGGGCAAGGGTGACGAGTATACCCGTTACAACATGCGAGCAAGGATATCTTCTCAGGTAAACAAGTGGCTGAAGATCAGCAACAACACTTCTTACTATGCCGACAAGTATCCATACTATACCCGTGGTAATGTGAAGAACCTCTGGGGAAAGACAATGACCGGAGGACTTGCTTCAATCCCGGCTGTCAACCCTGACGGTTCTGCAATCTGGATTGTCGACAACTATGCGACTTCAAACAACCGTCTCATGTCTGGTTATTCTGTAGTTGCAGAGCATGGCAAGACATACAATCAGGATGACAACAACCATTTCTCTACGACTTTCGAGGTTGTACTGACTCCTTTTGAAGGCCTGAGGATTACTGGAGACTATACTTATACCAATGCAGAGTACAGGGCAGTAAACCGCAGTATGCCTGTTCCTTATTCTCAGTATCCTGGCGTGATGGAAATGTGCTATGACCTTACAGATCAGCTTTCTGAGACAAGGACCGTGCAGCAGATCCAGACTGCCAACATCTATGCAAATTACAGCAAGACTTTCGCTGAAGCTCACAACCTTTCAGTGACAGCCGGAGTGTTCTACAATACAAGATTCCAGTATTCGCTCGGAGCTGCACGTCAGGACCTTCTCAGTGAGGATCTTAATGACTTCAACCTTGCCAAGAGTGAGACAATAACACTCACTGGTGGAAGGTCAAGATATATCAACCAGGGCCTTTTCTACCGTGTAGGATATGACTACAAGGGACTCTATCTGGTTGAATTCAACGGTCGTTATGACGGATCGTCACGCTTTGCAAAGGGCATCCGCTACGGATTCTTCCCATCTGTGTCTGCAGGTTGGAGAATGAGTGAAGAAGCATGGTTCGCTCCTGCAAAGAATATCGTAAGCAACCTCAAGATCCGTGCATCTTACGGTAAGCTCGGTAACAACGAGGTGGGTGACTATGACTATATCCAGACCATCACCTCAGGTGCTTCGATCGACTATATATTCGGTGGCACAAACAAGGCAGCAGGTGCTGCGGTTTCTGCTCCTAATGCATCAGACTATTCTTGGGAAGTCGTGACTTCTTCAAATATCGGTCTCGATATCGCATTCCTTCAGAACAGACTTACCTTCAGCGGTGATGCTTATATCCGCGATACAGACGGAATGCTCATGGCGATGTCAGATCTTCCAAGCGTTTATGGAGCATCTGCACCTAAGAGCAATGCAGCATCACTCCGTTCTAAGGGATGGGAGTTTGTAATAGAGTGGAAAGACCGCTTCATGCTTGCAGGAAGGCCTTTCAACTACTCTGTAAGCGCTTCATTGGCTGACTACATCTCTCATGTACGTCATTACAACAATGACAACCACACCCTCGGTACTCCTTATACAGGACAGCGTCTTGGAGAAATCTGGGGATATGTTGTGAATGGTTATTTCCAGTCAGAAGAGGAGATCGCAAACCATCCTATCGACCAGTCATATGTTAATAATATGATCAATGTATGTGCTATTGATAAGGGACTTCACCCTGGAGACCTCAAGTTCGTGGATATGGACGGTGACAAGGTCATATCTCCTACTCTTTCTGCCAAGAATGTGAAGGATATGGTCGTAATCGGTAACTCTCTTCCAAGATTTACACATACAGTACGCCTTTCAGCTACTTATGCCGGCTTTGACCTCTCTCTCCTCTTCAATGGAGTCGGTTATCAGAACTGGTATCCAGCAAGTAATACCGGACTGTTCTGGGGTAATTATGCACGTCCGTTCCAGACATACCTCCCAAGCGATTTCGCTGAGAAGATCTGGTCTGAGGATAATCCGAATGCATATTTCCCACGTCCTCGCGGATATGTCGCATTTGCTGGAGATGGTGGCCCACGTGAGCTCGCTTCGGTAAATACCAAATATCTTCAGAATGTGGCTTACTTCCGTCTGAAGAACCTTACTTTCGGATATTCGCTTCCTGAGAAATGGCTCAAGAAGATAAATATAGAGAAGGTAAGACTCTATTTCAGCGGTGAAAACCTCTTCACTGTCTCTCCTCTCGAGAGCAAATATATAGACCCGGCAATGGCTGGTGCTACTACAACATGGAAGACAGGTAATACAGACTGCTACGGTTACCCTACAGCAAGGGCATACTCATTCGGTCTTGACATAACATTCTAAATCGGTAAAAGCTATGAAATCAAATAAGATAACAAAGTGGCTGTTGCTCTGTCTGTCTGTTGTTACCTTGTCGGCTTGCGACATAACATTGTATCCGGAAGACAAGATCACACCGGGCTCATATTTCAGAAATGAGACAGACCTTCAGCTGTTTACAAATAATTTTTATACATCTCTCCCAGGAGGTACCGGTATTTATGCTGACGAAGCGGATATCATTATCAATCCTGCGCTGGATGATGCGATCAGCTGTCAGAGAATCATACCGGAGTCTGGCGGCGGCTGGTCATGGGGAACTCTCAGGCAGATCAACTATTTCCTTGAGAACTCTCACCGTTGCGAAGATCAGGCGGTAAGAAAACATTATGACGGTATAGCAAGATTCTTCAGGGCCTTCTTCTACTATGAAAAGGTGAAAAGATTCGGTGACGTTCCATGGTATGACCAGGTGATCGGATCTGCAGACAAGGAACTTCTCAACAAGCCTCGTGACCCACGTGCTTTTGTGATGTCAAAGATTCTTGAAGACCTTGATTTTGCAATTGCTAACATCAGCGATACAAAGGACGTATATAGGGTTACAAAGTGGTCTGCTCTTGCCCTCAAGTCGAGAGTGATGCTCTTTGAAGGTACATTCCGCAAGTACCATGGACTTGGAGACTGGGAAGACTGCCTTAAGGAGTGTGTCAAGGCATCTGAAGAGTTCATGAACGAGAGCGGATATACTCTGTATTCAAAGGGTAAGAATCCATATGCAGAGCTCTTCAATACGCTTAATGCTACCGAGACTATGGACGAGGTCATCCTCGCGCGTGACTACAACAACACTGTACAGCTTCGTCATTCTGTTCAGAACTATACAACATCTCCTACTGCAGGTTGTGCAGGTGTTACAAGACGCCTTGTGGATGCCTATCTGATGGCTGACGGTAAGTTCCATACCGACCGTGCCAACTATGATAAGCTTGGCTTTGTCGAGGAGTGCAAGAACCGTGACCCTCGTATGGCCCAGACTCTCCGCACTCCTGGCTATACTCTTCCAGGCAGCGATGGTACAGCTGTTTCTACTCCAGCGAACCTGAGTTCGATGAAACTCGGATATCAGTTGAGAAAGTACTATATTTCTGTTGAGTATGACGGATTCTCAGAGGTAGACCTTCCTATATTCCGTACAGCCGAGGTCTATCTTAACCTTGCAGAGGCAAAGGCAGAGCTCGGAACTCTTTCTCAGACTGACCTTGACAATACCGTCAACAAGATCAGAGCCCGTGCTGGCGTGACCGGTATGCTCAACAAGGTTGCAGCAAATGCTGACGTTGACGAGTGGATCAAGGGTTGCTATCCTAATCTTGCAAAGACAGGTGGCGAGAACCTCGGTGTAATCCTCGAGATCCGTCGTGAGCGTACTGTAGAGCTCGTCATGGAAGGTCTGAGATATGCTGACATCATGCGTTGGAAAGAGGGAAGTGTGTTTAACGAGGAGTTCCTCGGAATGTACATTCCTGGCGCGGGAACAATCGATCTTGACGGAGATTCAAAGCCGGATTACAACATCGCTACAACTAAAAATGAAGGTAATGTGAATGCGGGTGTTACGACTTTGAAGATAGGTGAGAATCTTACCCTTGTTACTCCTCAGGAGGGTGGAAATGTTTATAACGGGGAAAGCGGATTCCTTACAATTCATCGTCAGGATATGATGAATAGAAATTGGAATGAATCAAGAGACTATCTCTATCCTATCCCTACCAAGGACCGTATCCTTACCAATGGTGCTCTTACTCAGAATCCTGGCTGGGAAGACGGACTTGGACTTTAACAATTAAAACTTTGATATATGAAAATCAGAAATATATTTGGCCTGGCCTTGGCTGCAGCCCTTGTATTCGGCTCATGTACCGATGAGAAGGATATGACTAAGGTCGATCAGTGGCTGGGAGAGAAGTTCAATCAGGAGATCCTCTGGGATGTGGACTCTCTTGCATTCCGCAGAACTTCCTGGGAGACTCAGGATATTGCTGACGGACTTCAGATGCGCAAGTCCTCAATCAAGATGTGGGGCTCTGTGCAGAGTATTTCCTATGTTACATTCTCTCCTGTATTGTTCAATACAGCTTTGGGATACACGGGCTCTGAAGGTACAGTGGGAGAAATCGCAGGAAATTATGACAATGCCTTGTTCGCAATCAATGCAGGAAGTTTTGCTGGAGGTAAAGCCGCTGATTTCCTGAAGGTTGAGGGTGAAGTAAAGAATGAAAGTGTGTCAGAAAGGGCTGAAGGCCTTTTCGGATTCACTGTCAAGGAGGTAAGTGAGGATCTGTCATTGACTGATGTCAAGCTTATTTCAGATGTGACAGATCATGCTGGATTCAGCTCGGCCATCGCTACTGGAGCAATGCTTGTCAGAAACGGCGAGGCTATGACTACATTCCCTGAAGGAGAATTCTTTGACGCCCGTATGGCTCGTACTTTCATCGGTATTACAGCTGCAGGAAACTGTGTGTGCGGAATCATTGATGGTGGTGTTAGCGGTCATGCAGATGGCGCAACAGTAAAGGAGGCTGCTGTAATCGCACAGCTTATGGGACTTAAGTCGGCAGCGCTTCTCGGCTGTGGTAATGAAACGACAATATGGTCAAAGAAAGACGGTGTTCTTAACGCACCTTCTGCAGGCTCCGCAGGAAAGGTAGGTAGCGTCATCTACGTAGGTAAGGGATCCGTTACTGTAAATGGAGATGGTTCAGAAAGCAATCCATACATTATCGACAATCATGTTCATATGATGCTGATGAGGTCTCTTTGCCCTGCCGGAACTACAAATTACTTCCGTATGGAGTCTGATGTCGATATGACAGACATCAAGAATTGGACTCCGGTCAATTATGAGGATCCTTTCACACGTATCATACATTTCGATGGAAACGGCAAGACAATAAGCAACTTTGCTCCGGATTCATTTGTCGCTGATGATCAGGTGACAGCAGCACCATATCCTTCATTCTTTGGAGTTCTCTGGGGATCTTGCAAGAATGTTACATTCAAGAACCCTAAGGTGCTTGCTCCAAGAGACAACAAGTCAGCAGCAGGAGTTCTTGGTGGATTCGTCGGAACAGGTGACAAACCGGCAACTGTTGAGAATGTTCATGTGATTGACGGTACAGTGACAGGTGGACGCGACGTGGCTCTCTTCGGAGGACAATCCCGTGATGCATCTTATAAGAACTGTACAGCAAGCGGAACTGTTGTCGGCGGAAGCACAGATGCCGGTGGATTTATCGGACGTGCTGCCGGTAAACTGTCGATGGAGAACTGTCATTCTGATGTCCATCTGTCCGCTGCGGTCAATCCTGGCAGCAACTTCCGTTATGGCGGTCTTATCGGATTTGCCGCTACAATCGGTGGAGCTGATCTGGAGAGAGACAAGTTGACTATAAACAGATGCTCTTCAACCGGTACAATCTTCAACGATCAGTATAGTACTCAGACTGCAGCTGGTATTGTCGGCTACATCAATACTCCTACATCGACAATCAACGAATGTTATACTACAATGAAGTTTGAAGGCGGCAGGACAGTTGAAGGCGGTACAGGCGGTAACCTTGCTTGTTGCGGTGGTTTTGCTGGAATTGTCTCAATTGCTGCGACCTGTACAATATCAAACTGCTACTCAGCATCTTCGACGTTTATTGTAGGACAGAAATCCGCTGGAATAGTAGGCTGTCTGGAAAAAGGTACTATCAATATAGAGAACTGTTATTCAACCTCTAATATTTATGCTTATTCAGGAGCCGGTGGTATTTTTGGACAGACAAAAGTAGGTACAGTGAATATAACTAACTCTTTCGCATGGAATCCTTCTATCTATACATTCCGTGCGCCAGATAAGTATAGCTCCGGAGCCGTTGCAGGTTCAGCTGCTGGAACTTGTTCATTTGTAGGCTGTCTCAGGAATCCGAATATGGAATTCCATGATCCTTACAGGACTATAAAGAATCATGGTGACCTCGTGGGCGCAACTCCAGAGAATGATGCTGCAGATAATCCTAATAATCCTACTGCCAACAATAATGCATATGACGGAATGCCTTCAACAGAGGCTACTCTCACTGCTACTGCGCTGAAGGCTGGCTGGAGCGAGACATTCTGGGATTTCTCAGGTGACGAGCCTAAGCTTGTCTGGACTCTTGCTAAATAATTTGATCTGATCTTTCCGGGTGGAAACTCTCCACCCGGATATAAACTTATATGAAATGAAATTTAGAAGTCTAATATTGTTTTTTACCGCTATTTTTTTCATCTCTGTTTCTTGTGATCCATATAAGATAGATATTCCGGATCAGGGAACAGGTAGCGGAAATACAACCACTGGTGGGAATACCGGTGGAAACGAAGGGACTGGCGGTAATGATGATATCTATACTGTAAAGTATCCTAAGGCAGGCGGAACAAAAGTCAAGACTCTCCAGACTGTTGGATATTTTAAAGAAACATTTATCAAGAAAGGTATTACCTATTACCATTTCTATGGAATGGATGATATTTCCAAGGCTCATCAGAATGTCTGTGTGGCAGAGATTGACTTGGATAATCCGGCCTATAAGGTGAATCTCTTTATGACAAGCAGTGATATCACTTCGAATGTCGGTAAGAGGGAGAAAGCCATCATAGCAGTGAATGCATGTTATGAGCAGGAGGCCATCTATTTGAAATATAATGGATCAGTGAAGTCTTCTGTCTCTTTAGATCCGGATCATCTCAGATTCTGGAAACATGAAGGTGCTATTGTCAGTGACGGACCGAGGAAGATTGGTATTATCAATGGTGCGAAGGGCACAAGTAGTATCAAGGAGGGAGGTATTCAGGCGATTGAGGTATTCAAGCAGCTTAAGGAACCTACAATCTTCGGAAGTTCCCCTATACTTATTGATGATTACGATCCTATCGGAACACGCTTTGTACCAGAACAATACAATATAAGTAATGTGAGTGGTTTCAATGCCGAAGATTATCGTCGTCATCAGGGCGGCCGTAACCCACGCGTGGCTGCTGCGCTTACAGAAGACAATGACCTGCTTCTCGTTGTCGTTGACGGCCGTTTCTCGGGTAAGGCAGAGGGTATGTCGGCAAAGGAACTTACAAACTTCCTTGTAAAGCACTTTAATCCGCAGTGGGCTATCAACATGGACGGTGGCGGATCGTCAACTATGTTTGTG
>RHMF01001228.1_pt1 | contig 11710 bp, 14 predicted proteins | sample 5365151 | NCBI WGS metagenome assembly RHMF01 (sample SAMN10266501, study PRJNA497801) | feces metagenome | isolation source: feces | host: Bos taurus | place: China: Prairie of Fairy Mountain | collected 2017-08-14 | reverse complement strand
AGCAGCGGCGGCCAGCAGCGGCGGCCAGCAGCGGCGGCCAGTAGCGGCGGCCAGCAGCCAGCGGCCAGCCCCGCCGATAATATCCGTATCATTATAAAACACATCTTGCCTCCCTGCTCTGTGCCCGTAAGGGCTAAAGAGCAGGGAGGCAAGATGTGTTTATAATTCGTATTATCGGCTTTGGCTTGTAAGTTTGGCGGTGATGGTCTCTAGTGTCGCGGTTGGGTTTGGCAGTTCGATGTTGAATTGCTTTTGCAGCATTTCGCGTGGGTTGTAGTTGGGCGTTTTGCGCAGTTGCTGCAGTTGTTTTAGCGTGATTCCGTTAACGTGGCATAGGAAGGCTTCGTATTCGTCTATGTGGTTGGTTACTGAGCGTTGCAATTTGGTGCGGCTGTTGCGGTATTCTGCCATTGCGCGGCACCACAGTCGTACTAGTCGCGGGTATTGCATGAACTGGGCTTTGCCGTGGTCGTTGCGTAGTGGGCACGCTAGGCATCCTACGCGTTGTTTGACATTGAATCGGCCGTTTTTGTCGTAATACTTTGGGTGGCATTGTATGTGTTCTATTTCGATGTACTGCCGTATGTCGTTCTCCGTCCAATCCAATAGTGGCATAATGACTTGTGACTGTTGTTTGTTTTTGTAGTCCCAGCATATTTCTGGTTCTTTGTATTTCTGCTTTCTGCGTTTGCTTTCGTCACGGCGTACTCCTGTCATTATGTGGCTTGCAACATATTTTTCCTTGAGTTTCTCGCAACAGAATCGTCGCTGTGCGCTTGGGAATCCTCTGTGTCGTATGAGGTCGAAGAATCCTATTTGTGGCTGGTTTATCATTATTTCGGGTTCATGTTTCTTGACCCATGAAATTGTGCCTGGCCAATCGATGGTTGTGTTGTTGTAATAGGGTACGAATTCTATTTTTGCCTTGCGTGCCAGGTGTAGCAGTACTTCGCTGTCTTTTCCTCCTGAATAGGCTAGGAACAGTGGGAAATATTGTTTTGCTACTGTCTGTATGAATTTTATTGTTTTTGCTTCTTTTGTTCTGAGGCGGCTTTTATCGGCGGCGGTCACGCCGCCGATAAAATTTTTTTCGCCGATAATCTCTGATAATTGCTGTCCTTTCCGATACTCATAAATGCAATATTTGCTATTCTGAAAGATTATCGGAAGTGGCAGTATAACGTAGTCCTGGAATGTGTGGCGCACGCTCCACTGTAGTTTCTTGATGTTGCGTTGTACGGTGTAGTATGCGATGCCATTAGGCGTTAGAAGATTGTCGATGTCTTTTATGACTTGCTCCCGTTCGGGTAGCTCCAGCACGTTGAGCACGAACGTACACAGTATGGTGTCATATTGTCCTGAAGGTCGCTTCGGTGCATAATAGGGGTCATAGCACTCTACGTTGTACTGGAGTGCTGTGAGGTGGTTATAATCGCGTCCGTGCCCGCTTCCATAGTCTAGTGTTCTGCCTATGACTAGTCCGCGTTGCAGGAGCAATACGAGTGCCTGCGATGGCTTATGCCAGCGAAAGGCGGTGAGGTGTGAATTGTTTTTCATCGTGCGTGTTCGTAGATTTTGACAGGTATGGAATGTGTAGTACGGCTGATGGCCTTAAGGTAAGAATAATTGTTATACATAATAATCACTGCATTTAAAATTCTTTCTGGGTTTATAATCTAAAAAATCCATAGACTTAAAGAGCCATGCTCTATTTGCCCATCTCATAAAGTCCTTTTCATATTGGGTTGGTCTTCTGTGGTTCTCATAATCACGATATGCCTGCACAAAAGGCAAGGCACCTAATTTTTTAATTTCCCGCACACGCCACAAGTCTTGTTCTTTGGTCGAGTTAAATCCGATTAAAACATACACAACAATCTTAGAAGGTTTTATGTATCTTGTCAGAAATTCGATTTGCGGAATTAAATTAATCTCAGGAAAATCCCATGCGACATGCACACCGTTTTTAAGTTTAAGTTCAGACAATGCTTTAGCTTGTTCCTCATTTATCAACCTTAAATCTACTCCATGAAACTTAATTGGCAGTTGTGTATTTCTCAAATGATCTATTGCAATCCTCCAAAGCGGATTAGCAAAGAAATTGTTATCTAATACCTCAATCCACTTTGATTTTGGATTCCATTCCAAAGGCGAACATGGTTTTATAAAACCCTCCTTCTGAGAAACCAAACAAAACGGGCATTTTCTTATACAGCCTCTTGAATAAAATTGTATTGAGAATTGATATTGTCTGTAAATAGAATAGTCTACAACAGTCATATTGTCAATAGAAGATTCTAACTTACTTGTAATATCATATCCCGTACCGCCCTTAACAATTTCTTTAGTGTCATAAATCAGATTTTCATCTTGTGTAAAGGTAAATATTTTAGATTTATAGACTCGGTCATAAGTTTCTAATGGTTCTACCCAAGAAACTTGATCACCTTGTACTTTATGCCATGCAGAAATTTTCATTAAAGCTAAGTTTGGAAAATTATGCCCGTCAACATCAATTAATCCGATTTTCATTTTTGTAACGTGAATGAATTATTGGTCTGTGCGCAAAAGGGGTTTGGGGTGTTCGCAGATTTTACCGTCCTGCAAATAAAATGCTTCATAACCTAGGAAATAGTTGGCCTCAAAGACTCGGCGGCGTTGTAGTCCCAGGACCACTATTCCAGCTGACTTGTCCCAAAGGATGATGCGGCGTGCCACAAATTCGGGGATGGTGGAAATGTTGAGCTGCTTTACTAAGACTCCTGTCATGGAGTGTCGGAATGAGTACCAGCCAATGTTGAAGATAAGGGAAATTAGTGCATCGTATTGACGCTGTGTGAGTGTCGGATTGAGGGTTGCAAGCTTGTGTGAATAGAGTGCTACGTCCTTGTGTAGTAGTTCGTCTGCCTGTGCTACGGTGCAGTATTGGTATTTCTTCACGTCTGCTCCGCAGTGGCCGTAACCGATGGTATAATATTTTTCTGTGGGGAGTGCCTTGTATGCCCTGCAGCGCAGGGATTCCCATTGTTTTATGATGGTGTATGCATCTGGGGAAGGTGTTAATAATTGTTCCATAATGTGTTGTTTTTTAATTACAGGCGGGCGTGTGCGCGGATGCGGGCACGCCCACCCGTAGGTTTTTTGGTTTAACTTATTGATTGTTTGGCTTTTGGTGCATTTCGGATTGGAAATCCGACGGCGCAACTACTGTTGCGCCTACTGAGCGGACTAGTTCGCGTAGTTCTTCGGTTACGTCCTCGGAAACGATGTACTTACTTATAATGGATTCACGGTTATATTTTGTTATAAAAAACTTTCCTTGAATGGTGGTAAAATCGTTTAATGACGTTTTATACCATATCCCAAAGTTATCAAGTTCTATCCGTACAAATCGATGCTTTGTGAGTATTCCTATTACTACATATTCATCGATGTTAGCATATGAAACATGAATTGATATGAGCGAGTTGTAATTCCGCAACATTTGAATGTAGCGTATGACGAATTGTGTTTTTTTGAGTTTCATTTTCAGTAGGTGTTAGTCCAAATTTCACGTTCTATTCTGAATATGTCCTCTGCCTCCTGACGTGCTTGTGTGGGTGTTATTCCCTGTTCCTTTAGGCGTAGTGCTATTGCACGGCGCAGGATTTCTATCTCTGAGGCTGAGAAGGGTGTCGAGAGTTGAATGATGCGTGTTTCTGCCTCTAGCTTTTCTATGAGTACGTTGCAAGCGTTGCGGATGCGGTCTTCGTACTGCTTGTTTCGGTATTCATAGAGTCGTGTGAGTAGGCGTTGCAGTTCATTGCTGGGTGTGTTCGCTGAAAGCTGTTTCTCGAACTTATAGAAGGTGTCTAGCGAGGATTGACGGAACAGGTCTTTGTCTCTGCATCTGTCTTTTCGCTGTAGCTCCCTTGTTGCTGTTGAAAGTTTGCCTGTAAGTTCGTGGAGTGGGTCTTGCTGGATGGCCGAGAGTGCCTGTTGTGCGATGGAGTTTGAGCGTGCCTTATATTCTACATGCTTGAAGTGGAAATAATACATGGTGAGTGAAAGGAACACTTGCCAAATCTTTTCTCTTGTGTCGTAGACATCGAGGGTGTTGTGCAAGCTGCGCTTCCTTCGTCTGTCGCCTTGGTAGTCATCGACAACGAACCATCGTTTTGTTCCTGACTTGATGGCGAACTCTACGCGCCAGATTTCTGGGTTGTAGACTGAGCCGTCACGCCTGTGTTTCTGCAATGTTTGCCAATCATCTACTAGGCCGCTGAGTTGCCATGCCTGGCGTATGTATGGCTTATCGTGCTTTGTCCGTAGTTCCATGGTCTTGTTGTAGAAACGAGTTGTAACCATTGACTTTGGCGAACCCCAGCGAACTGAGTTCCAACGGCGGCCGTCCCATTCGTCTAGGCCGTGTGCGTCAATGTTGGCCTGGTTAATCTTGGAGTACCTTCCTTTCATGAAGCGGTCGAGGAAGACTGCGGGGTCATCGCCAAAGTCGAAACGTTCAAAATCATAACAGAGGTCTATGCGTGAAATGCGCTGAAATGAGAAACCGTTGTTGGCAAGGAAATCGGCCATGAGCTGCGCTGCGTTGTTGGCGTAGCATGAGCGGTTGACAAGTCGGATATGACAAGCGTAGTGGTCGAAGATTCCGTGTAACATGGTGTCTGATTTAGGGTTTCTGCGGACTTCACAAAACGGCTCTCCGTAGTGGTCGATGAGCGTAAACATTTCTTTGTACATGGGTGTGCCATATTCACGCTCTTTGACCTCCCAGCCACGACTACGGAAATAGTCTGCATTGTGTGGATAGCCAATGGCATCTTCCAAGCAAAAACACTCTAGCCAGTCTATGTTTACGCAGCGAATCACAACAGCTCAATTTTTTTTAAGAGTTGGTTTTTCCAGACGTATACTCCTAACTCTCCGCAGCGTATTGTCATGTGGTTTCCGTTGCTGCGATGTCGGAGTATCACGGTCTCACAGGCATTGCTCTGTGAGACCATCATATACCCCTCTGAGAGTAGAGAGACGGCAATCTGCGCAGCACGCTGTCTTATCTTAGAAAACCTGTGCTGGGCTTCCATCTGCGTTTTCGTCTGCTGGCTGTTCATTGTGCTGCTGTGGTGGTGTTATGAAACCGTTGGTGTCTACTGTGTAAAGCTGGCCTTTTCTGTCGAAAAGCTGCGTGGGCTTGTCTTTGGGCTTGAAGCTTTGAATGTCGATGTAGTGGCATTTGTATGTGGGCACGATTTCGCCTGTTGGCAAGGCAAGTTCGCGGGGCACGTCCTCGGACTGCCCGCCGACAAGTTCTATCTCCTGGACGTTGATGCTTGCCCCAGCTTTCATCATGCGGTCTTTAGCGGATGAAAAGAGACGGAGTTCGCCATTGCCACGAACGAAAACACGTGTCCCTTTCTTCAAGTACTTAACAACCTCGCTGTCTGCGTTTCGGTAAAAACAGGATATCCAATTGGTGATTTCCTGCCTGGTCCCGTCCTCTTTTGTGAACTTGCGGGTGTCGGCTACGCTGAACTGAACGTAGATTCTTCCGTTGTCGTTTTTTACCTCGGCATCTCCGCCGATGTTTCCGATTACTTCAATTTTGAACATAATAGTGATTGTTAAAGGGTTAATAAAAAAGAGGGTAGGGGATATGCTCCCCTGCCCTGAATGATTCAATAGCTTAAGGCCTCCATGTACTGAAGGAAAGCACCGATAAGATAACAGAGTACCACTAGGCCACAACTGATGGAGAACTGAACTAAATTCAAGTACTGAGTGTTGGCCGCTGGCCGTGCTGTTGGCTTTAGGTTTTTTTCTGTCGCGGTTGTCAGTATGTCAGCTGCTTCGCGGTTTTGTTTTGGCTTAAGATTCAGGTCTAGAATCTTTGCCAGCCCTTCAAGGAGTTTGATTGTGTGTGGCGTGGCTTTCGCTGCTACAAAGGTTTCCAGCGATTTTCCGTTTTTGAGCAACTCGCGGACGAGAAGCTTTAAACGCCACCTGGTGAACTGCCCAAGGGGCAAGTTCACGATGTTGTGTACACCGCCATTGGCGACATAACACGGTACAGATTGTTTTTTCATAAATTTTGAACTTTGGCGAGGATTGTTTTGGCAAATTCGCGGTGGTCAAAATTTACATTTAGCAATCTAAATTAGATTCTTAAATTCGGAGAATCGTCAGTATGTTAAATACTGTATTCTGCAATAAAAGAGCGGCGAATGAGGAGAAAAACGTCCTACAAACGCCGCCGCCAAAGTTCTGACGAACCGCCGCCGATACGCTCACGGGTCGCTCCTCAGCGTTGCCCGTTACCCTCTCGGCACTGCAAAAGTAATGTGGATGATGGCAAGTGGCAAATTTTAGGGGTGGTTTTGGTCATTTTTTATAGTCGATGGTCAAATTTCAAGGTGTGGCGGGGTGATGGCACATTATTATATGAGAAAGAAAATGCCTGTCAGTGTCCTCTCGGATTGCTGACAGGCTTACCAAAAAATACAATTCAAACTTCTCAAAACGAAAGGAATCTACCTAATTTTATAAAGCATAGACAGAAAGAAGTCGATTAACTGTGCGCTGGCATAGGCTATTCACATAAGCGTGCCGCCAAGGAGTCCAGCTAGGGCGGCTATGATAGCTCGGATGAGTTCAAGCCACCACCTGAGAGGTTTCTTTTCCATAGTTCCTTAATGAGTTAAATTTGTAGTCGATGCCTAGGAGCGTGCATGTCAGGGTGAGAAACTGAGCCATTGCCAACAACACGTTTGCGGTGATGTCGTGGTCTTCGCGAACGGCCATTGAGGTGAAGGCGAGGAGCACGGCGACCGCAAACGATGTTGCGGAAATGGTTTTTTCTAGTCGGCGGGTCATTATTCGATTATGAAACCTTTAACCCTTATCGTCGTATAAGCTGTATTTTGAGTTCTAATATTGAATTGTGACTTCCTTGCAACGAACGAATCCAACCAACATATCCAAGAATTATTTCCTAGTAGGCATTCTATTCTTCCTTCATTCAACTGAAACTTCCTCTTTGTTTCTACACCGGTTTGCTCACGCCACGTTATCACTTTTAACCTATCAAGGATGAACTGTTGTTCAACTTCATCTGTAAGATTCAGAGTGCCAGTTATTCCTGCATCCCAAGGCAGAGAAGGTAACGCACTGAGTATTTGAGGGAACTCTCTTCTTATCGACAAGATTTTCGTGTCATTACTGATGGCGGTAAATGTAACATTGCATTTGTCGGTGTTCACTAGTTCGTAGCATTGCAGATGCCCCTCGTAACCAAGATAGTATTTCCCGTCGTTTTCGTTGTAGGTGATTATTCCATCTTTTTCCTCCCCGCCAACTTCAACGACGATTACTAATAATCCGTCAACAAGGTCCTGATAGGTTGTATTAGTCCTGAGAATGATTTTGCCACCTTCACCCTCATTCCAGGGGAGTGCTGGTGTGAACTGAATTTCCGGAACTGTTATTCTTTCGACACTTTCAAGAATACCACCCTCATGGTCCTGGTAGGTAAGTTTTATCTCATCGACGCTACCTTCAAACGTGTCTATTTTGAAAAGACGCGGAATATTGGCAGTTCCAAAATAGATTTCTTCTACACCAGAACTATTCTCCATGACAGTTACAAAGGCATCTGAAATGATACCGTTGTAAGCGATTTGACCTGTTAACTCTCCTGCTTTCAGTAGTTGCAAAGAGATGGGCTTAGAAAATCTTAATACCCCCCCAGTTCCCGAACGCCATGGCAGCGCGGGGAGTGCCCGCACTGCCGGCATGAAAACTGGGGCTACATAAAAGATTCGGGTAGGATGTCGGTGTTGCCGCCTGACTGGAGGAAGTTTCCTTCGCTGTCGGTCTTGGCCGTGGCACGGTAAGTGTCGATGGCGTTCTGCAGCTTGAAACCGAAGTAGTTGAAGTTGTTGCTTGCGTTGATTGCTGCATCGTAGAGACAGACAAGACGAGAGGTGGAGTACTGCCACTTTCCCGTGTTGGTGTTCTTGCGTGAGAGTATGCAGCCGATGGCGAGCAGCGGGTCGTCATCGTTGACGGCGAACACTTCATCATAGCTCCTGGCAACCTGACAAAGCATCTGACCGTCTGCCCAGTCGTCAGTCTCGATATAATCGATAAACGGGTCGACATTCCAGCTTGCGTCAAGGTCAATGCCTGTCTTCAGGAAGGCCTGCAGAACGGTGCTCGTAACTGAGCCATCGTTCTTGATGAGCAGCGTGTCAGCGGGCATTTCGTCCTTAAAGACGATGCGGGGTGCGACAAATTGAGTGACGAGGGTCTTGTCGATGGTCACGCCACCTGCTCCGTAAAGCTCGAGTTCTGTGCCGTAGCCTCCATAGATCTGCGGGAAAGTGAGCTGGTCGCCTGGCATGATTCCGAACATGAGCCGCCAAAGCTGTGCAACGGTGTATGCCGTGCCGTCAGTCTCATCGTAAGGGACATAGCCACACTGTCCAACATCCTTAAGCTCCTTACCGCTGAACGACTTTTCGCTCGTGCTGTCCACCTTGGGCTTAAAGATTTCCATGAGGGAAAGTGAACCCTTGGAGACCTGGTAAGAGTTGGGGATGAGTTGCTTATTGCCCTTGGGTGCAAAGGCTGCTTCGGTGTCGCCGCCATTGGCCATGGAACGTGCATACTGCTTAAGCAGCTTAACGTTGTCGGCAATGAACTGCTGACGGGCGAACTCGGCATTGGTGATGCCCTCTTGAGAAATGGTAATCAACTCCGCCATGTACGGGGCGGCTGAAGCCACAGTGGCGAACGCGACACGCTGCAGCATCTGTGCTGACGTCTGGGGGTTCTTCACGTCATAAACGCGGTCTTTGATAATCTGGATGCGACCTTGCTTTGCGGTTGCGAGGGTCGAGTAGGTCTCAGTCTTTGTCGAACCTGTGCGGAGACCTTTTGCAAATCTTGCTTTTGCCATAATGCTAATACCTATTAAAGATGTTTGTGGGTGAATGGCTCCCACTGCCTTCTTTTTACCTTGCCCCCCTGCGGGGATGTCCTTACGATGGGGGCGTATGTCCTTACGATGGGGGCGTATTTCAACGTCGGCAAAGGTACAAATTTTTTTGGTCGGGCGCAAGTCGGAGTTAGCACGGAAGCACCACGGAGGAACTAGGGATTAACTGACTTTTTTTTTACAATTAACGTTTTTTTATCTTTTTGGCATTAACTTTATTTATGCAAGTTTAAGCACGAAATAAGTGGAGGGCGGCGTTATTGTACCATGAAGATTACTTTTGCGATTCTAGGCGTGCTTCTGTGGCTCTGTGGGTGTCTCCTGAACATTTGGACGAGACGCAACAGACCATAGACGTAAGATTGAGCCAATACGTAGACGCAAGGCAGACACAAAACAGGAACTTTCAGGGCAGCATGACGGCGGCATGACGGCGGCACGTCATCAGCACGTCATCAGCACGTCATCAGCACGTCATCAGCACGTCATCAGCACGTCATCAGCACGTCATCAGCACGTCATCAGCACGGCGGAAGCACGGCGGAAGCATGGCGGAAGGAAGACGGAATTAGCACGGAAGGAAGACGGAATTGGCACGGCGGCATGACGGAACCAGTACGGAAAACCGAGTTAAAAACGACACAAAAACGGCTTTGCATCCACACGCTAAAAATGAGCCAAATTTTGCTCCTGTCTGTATTCGCGTTTGCGTAAAAATTTTCAGTTGTGGCCAAATGACCGGGGCAGTTGAGCACATGGTGGACTACAGGAAGGAAGCCCAAGCGTGCGGCGTCTAATAGTGTCATGTTCCCGAACCGTCAGCGGGGACGCGGGCGACCCCCCCGAAGGGAGACCCCGCTAGGGGGCGACACGGCACGGCAACCCAACACGGCAACCCAACACGGCAACCCAACACGGCAACCCAACGCGGCAACCCAACGCGGCAACCCAACACGGCAACCCAACACGGCAACCCAGCACGGCAACCCAAAGCGGCAACCCAACGCGGCAACCTGAGAGCGTCCCCCGTGGGGCGAACACCTTATTTAGACAGTGTCTAAACCTTATTTAGACAGTGTCTAAACCTTGTTTAGACAGCGTCTAAATTTATGTTTCACGTGAAACATCGGCGTAAAACGCTGATTTTTAACACTTTAAATTCGTAAATGTCGAAAAAAAGTGTTACCTTTGCAGAGTCAAAGTTAACATAATACGAACCCCAAAAACCTACAAAAGATGAAAAATTGCACTGACGAGACCCGCAAGGCGTGGCGCGACCTGGGAGCAGAGTTCCTAGAAGCGATGGAAGAACTTGGAGTACTAACTCCCGTATGGGAAAACACCTGGAGCGACAGCGACTCTCTTCCGACAGATAACAGCGAACTGGAATTGTACGAAGAAGCTGCAGCGTACAGAAAGACCTGGATTAACTTGTAACAGTAAACAGAACACGAACCGCTTAAACGAGAAAAAAAACCTATGATTCAGAATTTTGTAAACTACCTTCGGTATAACCGAGGACTCAGCGAAAACACTTGCAAGGCCTACACGGAGGCCTTGCGAGACTTCGCAAGTTTTGTAAATGACCGCCACCCTGGCACGACATGGCGGCAAGTGAGTAAAGCGATGGTGGATGAGTACGTAGTACTGATGGTTGCCGAGGAGTCGGCACCAGCGACCGTAAAGCAGCACGTCAGTGCGCTGCGGACGTTCTATAAGACTATACTCGCGCTCGGCCACCAAGTAGACAACCCTGCACGCTTCGTCAGCACTCCGAAGCTGAAGGACTCCCTTCCGAAGACTATAGAGCGAGAGGCCATCAGGGCAACGCTAGAGGACAGCAGCGTAAACGCCCAGGCCAAGGCTGCTATCTCCATAATCTACGAAACGGGTCTCAGGCTTCAGGAGCTGCTCGACCTGAGGGCAGCGGATATAGACGCCAAGACGCAGAGCATCCGAGTACTGGGAAAGGGTCGCAAGGAGCGGACTGTCTACTACGGAGAACTGACGAAGCAGTACGGAAGAGCGTGGAGAGGTGAGCAGCACACGCAGCGCGGCGTGCGCCACCTGGTCTACGAGGCACTGCGCAAGCACTCTGATGCGAAGCAGCTCTCGCCGCACGCCCTGAGGCACACGTACGCAACTGAGCTCTTAAATAACGGCATGCCTATAGAGGCCATCAGCAAGCTGCTCGGTCACGAGCATCTGGAGACTACCGAGATATACGCCCGCCTGGCCAACAGCACGGCGAAGAACTTATACCTACAGTTCGCACCCTCCATCGCGTAAGCGGTGGAAGGTGCCTAATCTGCAAAAACGAATCCAAAATCAGAAAACAGGGGACATATGCTGAACAGACGGAGCTACGGCTTGCAGCTGCAAGCGATACAGAACGGAACGCACGTGATGGACTGGTACACGCCACGGACGCTAGACATCGCCCTGGCGATGGCGGAGACGCACAGCGACAGCCATAGCGGCGACTGGGTTTATAAAATTCTTTTTTTCGGAAACGGGGCATGGGAGCCGATAATTTTCGACACGGAAATGCTCGCGACAGGCGAGGCAGGGGCAATGGTGGCCGCAGCGGCACGCGAGACACGGAAAAAGGCGGCGGCGGCGCAAGCCGCCGCCGCGCTCCAACCGCCAAAGCGCCCATAACGGATATTATCGGCGGGGCTGGCCGCTGGCTGCTGGCCTCCGCTGCTGGCCGCC
>RHMF01001227.1_pt1 | contig 11714 bp, 8 predicted proteins | sample 5365151 | NCBI WGS metagenome assembly RHMF01 (sample SAMN10266501, study PRJNA497801) | feces metagenome | isolation source: feces | host: Bos taurus | place: China: Prairie of Fairy Mountain | collected 2017-08-14 | reverse complement strand
GACTCCCATTCGCCATTGCCTCCGGTGTGGTCCAAATGGCCATGGGTATTGGCGACAACAATGGGCTTGGAGGTTAGTTTCTCTACGTGTTCACGCAGATTGCCGGCGCCCCAACCGGTGTCGATGAGCAGGGCACGATCACGGCCCTCAAGTAAGTACATGTTCTGAGAGCCGTTCATAAAGTTGATGATCCAAGTATCCTCGTTGATTTTCCAACTCATGTAGGAACCGAAAATTTCAGTTAGGCTGGGCTGCATAATATAGTCTCCTTTCAGATTGTTTAAATGAAATGAACCTCCGCAGCTGCGCTGCGGAGGTTCTGTCTCAGCGCACGATGCGGCCGATAATATTCGGGCTTATTTTGCGGAGAGTGCGCGGGATTTTTTCTCGTTCCAGGCGCGGTGGAGACCCACTTTATAGCTGTTGGAGGTGTAGACCAGGAACAGCAGGACAACCGTTCCGTCGATGACGGTCTTCAGAGAACTGCCGCAGCCCAATTTGATCAAACCGGAGGTGAGGCATGCCTGACAGAAAGCGCCGATGATGGTGCCGATGTTGCGATCGGAGCGATTTGCAAGGGCCTGACCGACGAACATGGGGAGGAAGGCGCTCATCATGTAAGACGAGCTGGACAGACCGGCCTTAGGTGAAACCATGCCGTTTTTGCAAAGGAAGAGAACTCCGGCGCATGCCATCAAAGCGCCTGCGATAATGTAGCAGATTACCGAGTTTGTATTTTCATTGACACCCACCTCAACGGCGTTTTTCTGGCCGGTTTTGAGGGAGTGGCAGTTATAGCCGAATTTAGTGAAGTTAAGCAGGTAAATCAGAATGATAAGAACGGCCACCGTTAGCAAAATGCTGTAAAGAGGCTCGCTCCAGATGAGTAGATCGAATTGGGTCATCAGGCGGACGCCGTTGCCCATATTGATGATGAAGCCGATTGCTTCGAAGACCATGGCAACACCCAGAGAGGAAACCATGGGAGGAAGTTTCAGAGTGATGTAAACAATGCCGGAAATAAGTCCGCAAATCATGCCGATTACAAGGCAGACGAGCAGCATACCAAAGGGACCAAGATCCAGTTCCTTGGCGAGGTTACCGCCGCCGATAACAGACAGCAGCAGAACCGAGCCAACAGAAAAGTCAAAACGTCCCGAGGTCAAGTTGTAGGACAGAGCCAAAGCAATAAAGCCAGAATATAGCGTATTGTAAAGAATGATTTTAAAATCTCCACCCACGCCGAAGCCAGCCTCACCAAACAGATTGGTTACGAGCATAAACAGCAGGTAAACAATAACTGCCGGGGCAATGGTGATGAGAGTGTTAATAGAAATTCGTTTCAGTCGATTCATAGCGCACCTCTTCTTTCAGAGCTGGGGCGGACGGAGGGTCCGCCCCAGCTTCTGTTTGGCGTGAGATAAGTACAAGTATTTCGGGTTGCAGTGAAATTAGCCGGCGTGACGAGCCTGAATCTCGGCGGGAGTAACAGCGGTATACAGAGCCACGTAGTCAGCGACGGTGACCTTGGAGTTGTTCTTGTACAGCAGGGGAGCGATGTCCTCAGCGGAGAAGACCCAGCCGTTCTCACCGCCCTGGACGGAGCCGTAGAAGCCGGCATCCTGTACGTTGGTGACCTTCCACCAGCCAGCATTGATCAGAGGAGCGGTGCCGTCTTCGTTGCGGATGGGGTGACCCTCAACGGCGTTGATGATCAGGGGAATGCCCATGCCAAACACGTCGATGATCTCGGTGGCGGTGCCAACGTAGAAACCAGCGCCGAACATGCCGATAGCGCCCTCAGACATGGTCTCACCGGCGGCAGCAAACTTCAGCTGGCCGAACTTGCCGGCATCCTGAGTGGGCTTGATCCACATCAGAGAGGTCAGAGTGGAGTACACGCCGTCCACTTCATCCATGCCCAGAACGGTGGTCTGGCCGGCCTCAAAGCCGCCGTCAGTACCGGGGAAGCCGGCAACTTCGTAAACCAATTCAACGTCAACGCCCTTGGCCTGGTAATCAGCGATGGCGTCCATAGCGCCCTGCCAACGGTCGATAAACATCTGAACGCCGAAGTTCTTGCCGCCGGAAACGCCGGCGATCTTCTTGCAGCCAGCTTCGACCAACATCTCAATACAGCCGTAGCCGTACTCATAGTCGGCATTGCCAACATAGAAAGAGCCCAGATAGTAGGGATTCTTCATCAGTTCGGGATTCTCGGTGATTGCCTTGTTGGCGCCCTGGCCGAAGTAGTACATCTTCTTCTCGGCGCAGCGCAGCAGAGCCTGCTCGTTGGAGACGTTGTAGTAGCCGAACACAGCCTTGCAGCCAGCGGCAGCACAGGCGTCGATGAACGCCAGCTCACCTTCGGCGGAGTTCAGAGCCTCGGAAGCCATAATTTCAATGTTGTAGGTTTCTGCCAGATAGTCGAAGTAGTTCTTCAGGACAAGGTACTGCTCGGCGGTGGGATCGTAGTTGACAAAACCGATTTTGATGGTCTCGTCCTCAGCGGCGGGTTTGTTGCCACAAGCGACCAGGGCAAACACCATAGCCAGAGCCAGCAGCAGTGCGATGAGCTTCTTCATGTTTTGTTCCTCCTAAAATTTTTTTTAGACAAGCGTTTATGTTTACAGGGGGTTCCTGTTTACATACGGAAAATTAGCGGGGAAGGAGTTTGGTGCGGTAAGTCATGCTGGCCACATAAACCACGGCCAGGAAAACGATGGCACGGAAAATTTGGATGACCGCGGTGGAAAGGCCTATCATGGTCAGACCCATGTTCAGGATCGTGATGGTGGCAGAACCGATTAAACCTGCGCTGATACGGCTGCGGGGACCGCCGGTCAGGGGCATTCCGCCCAGAACCAGAGCAACCATCACGTCAGTACCCATGGAACCGCCAGTGGCAGCGCCTGCAGTACGGGTGTTCATCAGCATTACAAATGCGGCAAGAGCGACGCCGAAAGCAGCAATCACGAAAGCAAAAATCTTGACCTTGGCTGCATTTAGACCGGTTTGACGGAAGGTGATGGGATTTCCACCCAGCAGCTTGACCTCGCGGCCCAGCCGGGTGTAGTTGAACAGGAACAGGCATACGCCGAAATAGACCACAAGAACAATCAGGTTCAGCCAAGTCAGTTGTCCGGGGGTCAGGGTGATGATAGGCTTGACGGAGCTGCTAAAGAAAATGGTGGTTTCGGTACCCATCATAACCAGAACAAGGGCGCTTAGGATTGAGCCCAGCACGATAGTTACGATGAACAGGGGAACCTCCACGTAAGCAGCAAAAATGGCTTTCAGAACATTTAGGACCATAGAGGTGCCAAGGCAACCAAGGAAAATCATGAGCGCGCTTCCGGTAGCAATTCCTACATAACAGCCAACGACTGCCGACATACACAGGGTGCCGCCCATGGACATATCAAAACAACCGGAACCGAAAACGAACACGGAACCAATGGAAACCAATGCAGTTAGCATGACAGTGGACAGCATACTTTTTAAGGTGTCCAGAGCCAGCAGTTTGCCGCCGGTTAAGGCTGCGAAGATTACTGCAACCAGTACAAGACCGATGATGGGGAAATAATTCTTCAGAACTTCTGCGAATTTCTTCATTTCTTTCCCCTCCTTAGATCATGCAGTCAATAATCTGACTGTCGGTCAGATCGGGACTGCGGAAGAATTCTCCGGCCAATGCACCGTCTTTCAGAATCAGAAGACGGTCGGACATGCCGATCAGCTCGGTCAACTCCTCGGAGATCATGATAATGGTCTTGCCGGCCTTCTTCATGTCCTCGATCAGCTGGTACATAGCTGCTTTAACGCCGATGTCTACGCCGCGGGTGGGGCAGTCCAGAATCAAGATGTCACCGTCACGGCCGATCCACTTGCCGAAAACCACCTTCTGTTTGTTGCCGCCGGAAAGATACTGAACATTCTGGTTAATGGAGGCACACTTGATGGAAAGACTGTCAACTTGTTTATTGACATATTCTTTTTCAGCAGAAGGAGGGATGACGATACCGCGGTTGATTTTGTCCAGACCTGCCGAAGCGATGTTGTCGCGAATAGAAGCGGCCAGAACGAGAGCCTCACGGTCACGGTCTTTCGAAACATAACCCAAGCCAAGTTTCATGGCCTGACGGGCAGATGTAATGTTTTCACCGGAGGGAACATGCGTCACAGAGCCGGTGAGAAGTTTTTCGTCACCGAAAATAACCTTGCCAAGTTCATGCATACCGCAGTGGGAAAGACCGCCGATGCCGAGAATCTCACCTTTATGTACCTGCATGGAGAAATTCATCAGCAGTCCGGAGCCGGAGGTAACATCCTTAATGTCAAGAATGATTTCATCGTTAAGTGCGCAGTCCCAGTCGGTCCGGTAATACTTTTCGCCCATCTCACGGCCGACCATGTGTTTCTTGATGACATTGGAATCAAACTCGGCACGGTCAAGTGCGGCGATATAGTTGCCGTCACGAAGCACAACCATGCGATCGCAGATTTCCATCAATTCGTCCAGATCGTGAGAGATAAAAATAATGCATTTATCTTCATCACGCATCTTGCGCATGATGTCGTAGATAATGTTGCGTCCGCGCTGAGACAGGGCGGTCGTGGTTTCGTCAACAACAAGAACTTCGGGGTTGTTGACCATGACGCGGGCGAGCTCGACCAGTTTGCGGTCCTGAATGTTCAGCTGGTCGATGATCCAACTGGCATCGATTTCGGAACAGCCGATATCATCCAGCGCTTTCTGGGCGGCTTTATTCATGGCTTTGCGGGAAATACCGGGACCTTTACGGAACCGGCCCTCTTCACCCAGGAAAATGTTCTGAGCGATAGAAATGCCATTGACATAGCCCTGCTCCTGAACGATCATGCCGATGCCCTTGGAGGCACCTTCGATCATGGTGGAGACTTTATGAAGCTCACCCTTGTAGTAAATCTCACCACTGGTTGCAGGTTGCATACCCGCCAGAATGGAGGTGATGGTGGATTTTCCCGATCCGTTTTCGCCGATTAGACCGGTGATTTGTCCGCGATAGATTTTCAAATCAACATTATTCAGCGCAACGGTGGGTCCGAAATTCTTGCACAGTTGTCTGGTCTCGATGATCAGCTTGTCTTCATTCATGGCCAGTTCACCTCGTGTTTCATCAAAGAAATTTCATAAATATTGAACGTACATAACATATCAACATAAATATATCAAAAGAATAGCATCTCGTATACACAGGATTTTGCTTAAAATCCGACTTTTTTTGCCACATGTGTTGACGATACAATGTGTATGAAGGTATACTTTATTTAATTTAAACCAAGGGGAGGAATTGACGGTGAAAGAAGTCAAAGGGTATGCGACGATTGGCTTGATGTTTGACTATATTGTGAAAATGCACCAAAAAACAAACCGCGCCTATTCTTTCCCTGAAGCGCTGGAAGGGCTGAGAAAAGAGGGGAGCTTTTTATCGGCCCGCCCAGAATTTCCGCCTTTTCATTCCAATATGAGTGTAGAAGATTTCCGTGGATTTATGAATGGGCTTGTGATTTATACGGAACGGATTCTTCCGCAGGCCCAGACATTTATGACTGACCCCACCATCGAAGAGGTTGCATTATTTCCTGAAAGCAAAGACGTTTTTTGTTTTTTGAACATGCCTTATATGGTTGAAATTCCTCATTCTCACAATTTTTTTGAAATCACATATGTAATAAAAGGCAGTTGTAAGTTTTTGTTTGAAGGAGAACAGGTTACTCTGTCAGAGGGTGATGTTTGTATCGTTTCTCCCGGCTCGGGACACAGTTTGCCGCTGGAGCCGGATTGTTATGCGATCTCTATCGTTGTCCGCAGGAGTACATTTGACACTGTATTTGGAAGCCTGCTTACGCAAAAAGATCTTGTCAGTCTGTTTTTCCGCAACAGCCTTTATGCGGTGAAACGAGCCAATTACGTGTTGTTTAAAACCGGGAATGATCCGACGGCATTTCATACCGTTCAGGAGTTGGTCTATGAGGCCAACCTGGAAGATCAGTATTCAAATGACTGTGCCGTGTCGCTGCTGAACTTGTTTTTGGCTCGTGCGTTGCGGGCTGCCAGCGCTGCAGTTACGCTGCATCATTACGAAGGATACAGCGAGAGCGGATCGGATTTCTCTTTGATTCTGCGGTACATCCAGCGGAACTATCAGACAGTGACCCTTTCCGGACTGGCAAAAACCTTCCACTTCAGCGAGACCTATTTGAGCAAGCAGATCCGAAAAAATCTGAACCAGAATTTTACCGAGGTACTTCGGACCTTGAAGATGGGACATGCCATGGAATATCTGATGAATACATCCATGAAGGTCAGCGAAATTGCCGAAAAAGTGGGGTATGACTCGGTCGACCACTTTTCGCGGACATTCCGAAAGGTATACGGTATGTCGCCGATGGAATATAAAAAATCCACTGATTGTTTGTGAAAACACGGAGGCGTTAGAAATGAGCAAATGTCTTGCGATTACTCATTTCCAGGTGAACAGACAAGAGAATATTGCATTGATTGACGGCAGAGAACTGGTGTTCTCTTTATGGATTGAAGGCCGGGCTCAAACCATGCGCTTTGGCTTATTTACGGAAGGTGCGCAGTGTTGGGATAGCGGTGAAATGCAGTGGGCTCCTCATTGCTCTTTCTCCGGGCTTCCGATGAAAGTGAAAACTGATTACGTGGCGGTCGCTGAAATTAAAAACGAAGAGTCCGTCATCGAGGCGCGCATGGAGCTTCGCACCGGCCTGATGGGTGAGCCGTGGATCGCCCAATGGATCGAGCCGGAACAGGACGCTGCCGTACGCGAACGAGACATTGAGTTTTTCGAGCAGTTTGTGCCGATGCCGGATCATTTTGGCGGCCACGATCGGCTGAAACCGGCACAGGAATTGCGCAGAGTGTTTGAATTGAAGGACCTGCCTGAGCGAACTGTTCTGTATGCCAGTGCACATGGTGTGTATTCTCTGTGGATGAATGGAGAACGTGTTGATGCGCGCCGCCTTGCTCCCGAAACAACGCCTTACGAGCAGTTGCTCTATTATCAGATTTACGATTTGACCGGTTTGGTTCAAAAGGGAGAAAATGAACTCAGAATTCTGCTTGCTGACGGCTGGTGGATCGGACGCATCGGTCTAACCGGCCATAGTTGCCAATACGGCGATCGGCTGGGATTTTTGGGTCAGCTGGAGTTTGCGTATTCGGACGGTCAAACCGAGTGTATTGTTACCGATGGGCAGTTTGAGTCACGCTGCTCCCATATCTGTTACGCCGACTTGCTGATGGGCGAGAAATGGGATATGAGCGTTTCTCCGGCGCAATGGAAGGCGTGTAAACCGGCGGGTGCCGTGTCGGAGAATATGCTGGCCCAGCCGATTGCTCCCGTTTCGTCCTGGACCGTGTTGGAACCTGCTGCATTAATCACCACGCCGCGTGGAGAATTGGTGGCTGATTTCGGCCAGTGTCTGGCCGGCGTGCCCGAATTGGTTCTGAATTGTCCCAAGGGTACCAAGGTTGTTTTGGATCTCTGCGAAGTATTGGATGAACAGGGTAACTTCTTCCGGAATATCCTTGGTCGTAATAAGGACCAACAGGATGTGGTCATCTGCGGCGAAGGGAATACATATTTTTGTCCTGAATTTACTTATCATGGGTTCCGCTATGTGCGGATTGAAGGCGCAGCGCGCGATCAGATCAAATCCGTTCGTGCCGTTGCAGTTGGTACACCTCTCGAAAAGCTGGGCAGTTTCTCCTGTTCGGATCCTAGGCTGAATCAATTACAGCACAACATTCGCTGGAGTACGCGCAGCAACATGGTGTCCGTACCCACTGACTGTCCGCAGCGTGAAAAGGCGGGCTGGACCGGAGATATTATGGCTTTTGCTCCGACAGGGTGTTTTAACTATGATTTGAGCGGTTTCCTTGTAGGGTGGCTTGGTCAAATGAGGCTATCCCAGACCGAGGACGGCGGAATCCCGGTTGTGATCCCGTCTTACCCGGAGCAGACCGCCATGCAGGCCAAAACCTTTGGAGGCAACACATCGGCTGCTTGGAGCGACGCGTGCGTATTGGTTCCCCTGGAACTGTATAGAGCATACGGTGACAAGCAGATTCTCCGGGACAATCTTGAGATGATGACCAACTGGATGGGGTTCATTGATCGGGCATCAAACGATTATTTGTGGACCGAAGGGTTCCACTTTGGTGATTGGCTCATTCCCAGCTATCAGGATGATCCCATGGGCGGCGCTGCAGTGACGCGGCAGGTAATCGCAGCCTGTCAGTATGCGGTTACAGCGAAGGCATATCTGGAAGTACTGGAAATATTGGATGAACCCCGTCAGGTGCAGGATCATTTCCGTGCGCTGCTCGGCGAGATTCGCCGTACCATTCGGGAGAAACTGATCGATCCGGACGGCCGCATACCCGGTGATCTTCAGGGAATGTATGTTATGGCCCTGTATTCCGGGGCGCCAGAAGGTGAGCTGGCGCAAAAAGTGGCCGATCGTCTGGTCGAGTTGATTGAACACAATGGCGGTAGCCTTGACACCGGATTTGTATCGGTTCCGCATCTGCTTGATATGCTGACCGAGTACGGCCACAAGGACCTCGCATGGAAGCTTTTGTTCCGGACCGAAAGTCCGGGTTGGCTTTATCAAGTGGAGCATGGCGCGACAACCATCTGGGAGAATTGGAATGCAATCCGGCCGGACGGAAGCGTTACAACCAGTTCGTTCAATCATTACGCGCTCGGCTGTGTGGGAGATTGGATTTATCAGCATATTGGCGGTCTTCGGCCCACGGCGGCAGGGTGGCGCGCTATTGAGTTTGCACCCGACTTTGACTGCGGCCTGGAATGGGCAAGTTGCAGCCGGATTACTGCGTACGGTCTGGCTGCCTGTTATTGGTGTAAAACCGAAGATGGGGTGCGTGTTGAGCTTTCCGTTCCCTGTGGAGTGACTGCACATCTGATCCTACAGGGGGAAAAGCACGAGCTGACCGCAGGAAACCATGTTTTATTGTTAAAAGGGAAGATGTGATTCGGTGAAACATTATCTTGCGATTGATATTGGAGCATCCTCCGGCCGGCATATCGTCGGGTGGATGGAGAATGGAGATTTGCAGACGAAAGAGGTCTACCGGTTTCCGAACGGGGTTCAGATGGCGGACGGACACTTGGTTTGGGATATTTCATCTCTGCTGGAACAGGTGCGCAAGGGAATTCGAACAGCAATAAAAGAGTTTGGAACCATTGAAAGTCTGTCCATCGATACCTGGGGTGTGGATTATGTCCTGATGCAGGGAGACGCCGAAGTGTTTCCTTGCTATGCGTACCGGGACAGCCGTACCGAGTCGGTGATTGACTCGGTACATGAATTGGTTGCTTTTTCTGAATTGTACCGGCGAACCGGATGTCAGTTTCAGACATTCAATTCAATCTACCAATTGTTTGACGATATGCAGAAGGGACGTTTGGAAGGGGTAACCGATTTCCTGATGATCCCGGAATATCTGCTGTACAAGCTATGTGGAGCGAAAGTAAAAGAGTATACCAATGCTACTACCACCGGCCTGGTAAATGCTCAGACAGGAGAGTTTGATTCTGAGGTCGTTTGCAGACTTGGTCTGCCGGAGCATCTGTTTCCTGAACTGGTTCAGCCGGGTACTGTTATCGGTCTGACTGAGGATGGGATCAAGTGTGTTCTCTGTGCGACCCATGATACTGGCTCTGCCGTGGAGGGGATACCAATGGAAGGGAATGAACTTTACATTTCCTCCGGAACATGGTCTCTGCTTGGCGCGAAGACTCCAAAACCGATTACGGATTATTCCAGCGAACAAGCCAATTACTCTAATGAGGGTGGCGTTGGATACAATCGCTATCAGAAGAACATCATGGGTATGTGGCTGGTGAACGAACTGAAAAAGGACCTGTGTCCCGACACTTCGTTCCAAGAAATCGTTGCGATGGCAGAAAACAGTATCTGTGACATTCTTGTTGATGCAAATGCAAAGGAATTCCTGGCGCCCAAATGCATGAAGGCTGCCTTTGACCATGCTACGCAAGGAAAACTGGTTACAGTTGGTGACTATTTCCGATGCGCTTATCGCAGCCTTGCGTGCAGTTATCGAGATGCGATTCTGGAACTGGAGCAGAACATTGGAAAAACCTACGAAAAATTGTACATTGTTGGCGGCGGAGCGAAGAATGTGTTTTTGAACGGCTTGACTGAAGAAACCACCGGTAAAAAAGTGATTGCACTGCCCATTGAGGCAACGGCACTTGGAAATCTGAAAGTTCAGATGGAGGCGCAATAAAATGAGTTATCTGGAAGCAAAAGCAAAATATGCCGCACTTGGCATGGATACTGATGCAGCAATCGAAAGACTGAAAAAGGTTCCCGTGGCTCTGCACTGCTGGCAAGGCGATGATGTGGGCGGATTTGACCAGAAGGAGAAGTCTCTGACCGGTGGTATCCAGACCACCGGCAACTATCCCGGCAAGGCCCGCACCCCCGAGGAGCTGATGGCCGATATCGATCTGGTTATCGCCTTGGTTCCCGGTCAAGTCAAAATGAATCTCCATGCCAGTTATGCTATTTTTGATGATGAGAACGGCGGCTGGGTCGACCGTGATAAGCTGGAGCCCAAGCACTTTAAAAAGTGGGTGGACTTCTGCAAGGAACGAGGACTGGGATGCGACTTTAACCCCACATATTTTTCCCATCCGAAATGCGATCCGTTGACTCTGTCCAGTCCCAATGAAGAAACTCGTAAATTCTGGGTTGAGCACGGCAAAGCCTGCGTCCGGATCTCTCAGTATCTGGCTGACGAACTGGGTCAGCCTTGTGTTATGAATATTTGGACCGGTGACGGCTACAAGGATGTACCTGCCGACCGCCTCGGTCCTCGCATGCGGTATAAGCAGTCTTTTGATGAGATCCTGTCTGAGCCCTTTGACAAGGAGAAGGTTTATCCCTGTGCGGAAAGCAAGGTGTTTGGTATCGGCGTGGAAAGCTACACAGTGGGCAGCGCCGAGTGGTGCCTGAAATATGCAGCATCCCGGGATGACTGCATCTGCCTGATGGACAACGGTCATTATCATCCTACCGAAGTGGTTTCGGATAAGATCTCCGCCGTTTTGGCATACGACAAGAAGATGGCGCTTCATGTGACCCGCGGTGTGCGTTGGGACAGCGACCATGTGGTGCTGTTTGATGATGAGACCAAGGAGATTTGCAAGGAAATCGTGCGCTGCGACGGGTTGGACCGTGTGTTTATTGCACTGGATTATTTTGACGCATCCATTAACCGCGTCAGCGCCTGGGTCACCGGGTTCCGCAACCTGCAGAAAGCATTGCTGTTTGCCCTGCTGCAGCCCAATGACGAGCTGACCCGTCTGCAGAATGAGGGTAATTTTTCCAAGTTGATGGTCATGCAGGAGGAACTGAAGACTATGCCCTTTGGCGATGTATGGAGCGAGTACTGCAAAGCCTGCGGCAAGCCTGTTGACGGCGAGTGGTACCCTGAAATTGAGAAATATGAAGCGCAAGTGCTTTCCAAGAGAGGATAACGAATATGAAAGATATCTTTACTGCTCCTTTTGTGGAAGAAATGAAGAAGACCACTGCGAATATGTACCGCCTGGGCTGGGACGAGCGCAACGGCGGAAACATCAGTTATTTGC
>RHMF01001225.1_pt1 | contig 11717 bp, 10 predicted proteins | sample 5365151 | NCBI WGS metagenome assembly RHMF01 (sample SAMN10266501, study PRJNA497801) | feces metagenome | isolation source: feces | host: Bos taurus | place: China: Prairie of Fairy Mountain | collected 2017-08-14 | reverse complement strand
CGAAGCGGACGGAGCACAGCGTTCCAATCCCCGCAAAAATTCTTCCACACCCTCCAGCTTCAGCGCAGCACCAAACCAACACGGGAAGATACGGCAATCCGCCACGGCATTGACAATGGCGCGTTCGCTCAAGGCGCCCGATTCCAGATATTCCTCCATCAGTGATTCCCCACACATGGCCAGGCTCTCGAAATCGGGGTTCTGATAGTCAAAAAATCCTTCTCCCAGTTCCCGCTCCATCGATGCAATCAGCTCCGCACGGCCGGGACAGGGCAAATCAAGCTTGTTCAGAAACAGTAGCGTGGGAATGTTCCTGCGGCGCAGCAGGTTCCACAGTGTCCGGGTATGGCTCTGGATTCCAGATGGCGCACTGATGACCAGCACAGCACAATCCAGCACATCCAAAGTGCGCTCCATCTCAGCCGAAAAGTCCACGTGTCCCGGAGTATCCAGCAGGGTGGCCTGCAAGGTAGGCAGGCTGAGCGTGGCCTGCTTGGAAAAGATGGTAATGCCTCGCTCACGCTCCAGGGCAAAATTGTCCAGAAAGGCATTCCCGTGGTCCACCCGTCCCATGGTACGAATGGCACCCGAGGTATACAGCATAGCCTCGGACAGGGTGGTTTTTCCCGCGTCCACATGGGCCAAAATGCCGATTACCGTGCGCCGTTTTGCCTGTTCTGCCATGCTGTTCACCTCCAAAAAATGTTGTGGACATCTTACCACAAACCTTGTTTCTTTTCAAGGTCCGGCCCACGTTGCGCAACAAGCAGAAGAAAAAAATGGGCAAGTACCGGACAAAAAACGCTTGGCAAAAATTTGTGTTTTGTGCTACAATTAAATTGCAAATTTTGTAAGGCCCCCTTGCAACTCTGGAGGAATCGCAATGCAGAAAAAACAAAGAAACGGCTGGGCGATTCTGTTTGCACTCTATTATTACAGTATCGTAGCCTCCTACAACCTCTTGAAAGTTCCCCCCTTATTCGGTATGCTCATGCCGGAATTCGGTCTGGATGCCTCCAACGTGGGTATCATTGTATCGGCTTCGTCCATTGCCGGTCTGATCCTGGTCTTTCCGTCGGCCTTTATTGCCCGGCGACTGGGCACCCGCCGATGCGGTTTGATTGCCATCACCTGCAGCATTGTCGGCTGCGTTATGGGCGCGCTGGCCCCCAATCTCCCGGTGCTCATGGTTGCCCGCTTTATCGAGGGCTGTGGACTTGGCATGACCGGCGTGGTTTGCTCCACCACCATCCCCCAGTATTTCCAAGGCAAAAAAATGGGCCTCCCCATGTCCATCTGGTCTACCTGGTTTGCCGTGGGCAGCGCCGTAGGCAGCATGCTCTCCAGTAAAATCGGTTATGGTTTCAACAACTGGCGCGCCTCCTGGTGGGCCGGCGCCATTCTGGCCGCCATTGGCTTTGTAATTTTCTCCTCGGTGGTATATGAAAACAAGGATGCTCAACCCTTCCATACTCCTGCAGAGCAGCTCGCGCAACCGCTGCCCGGAGGGAAACAGCCCGGATTCTGGTTCGGCATCAAAAACCTGCGCATCTGGCTGATAAGTCTGTATTTTGCCGCTCTTCTGATCTGCTGCGTTGGTTTCCTGTCCTTTGCCACCGAGTTCTTCTCTTCGGTCTATGGCATGGCAAAGGCTGACGCAGGCTCTTTGGCCAGTCTGGGCTACTGGTTTGCCATTGTCGGCGGCATTACTGCCGGTGTGGTCTCCCGCCTTCGTAAAACCAATAGTTTAAGAGGACAATTCGTTCAGCTTATCCTCTGTGCCGCTCTATGCATCGCCGTATACCCCTTCGGTTTCCTGTACAGTCAGAAATACATCATTATTTTCCTGTTCGGCTGCGGTTTCCTGAACGGCTATACCTGCGGTATCGTCATGAGCACGGTGCCCCGTCTGGTGTCCCACCCCCGGGTCGCCGGCGTCAGTATGGGCATCATCTTTGTGGGCCAAAACGTTTCCAGTCTTACCGCCTCTCTGATCGTGGGTTCCTGCATCGAAAAAGGCGGTTGGGGCAATGCGGTAGTTCCTCTTCTTGGTATCACAATCTTCGGTTTTATTTGTGCCATCGGCTCTGCCATTTTCAGTCTGCACAAGGAAAAGAAAATGCATCAAGCCGCCCTCCCCACGCAGCAAGAAATGGATGCCTTGAAAGCCGAAGTGGAGCAGTTAAAGCAGGAACTCCAAACTTCCACTGCAACCTTGCAAGCCGCTCAGCGTGAAGTGACGGAACTTAAAAAGCAGTTGGACGCCTTCAAGCAGATGAACCCCCTCAAGCGCATGCTTTGGAAAGGATAAATAATCAAGCCGCTGTTTCCAACCGGAAACAGCGGCTTTCCTTATGCCCAGTCGGGCAACGATTCGAATTTCATGGTCTCCCCTTTGTAGGGGAAGGTCAGACAGCAGGAGCATAACATCGGGTCGGTCCGCTCAGCGCGGGATCCGTACTTGTGATCTCCCACCAACGGAAACCCGCGGCTGGAAAATTGCACCCGAATCTGATGGCTGCGTCCGGTGTGCAATCTTACACGAACCAGACTGGTCTCCCCTTCACGCAGACGGCGAAACTCCAACCGCGCCTTCTTGACTCCGCCACGCTGGCGCTTAACTACGAAAACCTTGTTTTTTGCGCTGTCTTTCCAAAGCAGGTCTTCCCAGTCTCCCTCCTCCGGAGGAACCCCATGTACCATGGCCACATACTCCTTGACCATACTGCCCTCCTGCACGGAACGGGACAAGGCGGCAGCAGCAGCTTTGGTACGGGCGTAGACCATCACACCGCCCACATTGCGATCCAACCGATGAATCGTGAAAATTTCGCCACCCAAAGTTTCTTTCAACGTCACCGGCACCTGATGCTCAGAATCCATTCCCACCGGCTTGATGCAGACCACAAGGTCGTTGTTCTGAAACAAAATCTCCACGAAACCACCTCCGCGCTATTTTACAACGAAGCCCTCCCTAAAGCAAGAAGAAAGCCGACCTTTCGGTCGGCTTTCCCATAAAAATCAGTGAGTCTGGGCGCGCGCTGCAATATCCTTTCGGAACAGCACCTTGAACAACGTGCGTACCAGCGGCTGGATAAAGAACAGCTGAGAAAAGAATGCAAAGGGAAAGTTAAAACACACCAGCTTCAGCCAATTCGCCAGCAAGGTCAAGATATGGAAGCCCTCATAATAGGGGTAATACAACCAAGCGGCGATAAAGCTCATGGAAGGACACATCAGACCGACTGTAGCGCAGATAATGGCTGTTTCAAACAGAACCGGGTGAGTCTCACGGGGATTAAAATTCTTTGCAGCCAGCTTAAACGAGCATGGACTGCCCATGACATTCTCCAACAACAAAGCCAGGCAGAACTCAGTAATGACCACGGCCCAGATGGGCACCATGTGACCACACATGTACACACCGCCCTGCATACGGATGGCATCCAGCACGCTGCCTGCACCGGTGACTGCCTTCAGAACAGAACCATTGACCACATACAGGCTATAGAATACATAACCGTGGACAGTAAAAATCACCGAAAGCAGCGCAAAAATAAATCGTTGAAATTGATTCCGGGGCATATTGCAATTCCTCACTTTTCTGAAATTTGCACAAAAAAACACACGTCCTCCCCAATACACCCGATCCGAAAAGTCCATGTTCCGTGATCAGATTTACGTGCGGGAAGCACTACGTGTGTCATCATGTGCGGTATAAAATTGACTTTGACTCCTTACCATAATGAACCGAAATTGTCAAGTTTTCGCTTCCTCGAACCCCCTCTTGCACGAATGTATAAAGTATTGTATGATGGAGAAAACCGATGGAGAAGGTGCCCCGATGGAACAGAACAGACGCTTGGAATTATCGTCTTTCATCCTCCATATTCTGGCCATGGTATTCATGCTGTGTGACCACCTCTGGGCCACCGTTGTACCGGGCAATGAGTGGCTGACCTGCATCGGCCGTATTGCTTATCCCATCTTTGCTTTCCTGATCGTGGAGGGATATTTCCATACCAAAAATCTGAAACGGTATGTGCTGCGATTGCTGATTTTCGCGGCAGCCTCCGAAATTCCCTTTAACCTGATGACCGGTGGCAGTCCGTTCAATCTGCTGCACCAGAATGTGCTCTGGACCTTCCTGATCGGCATTGGCCTGATCCATTTGATCGAACGGGCCAGACAGAACCCACGCAAAATCGGAAGATGGCTGCTCGCCGCGCTGGGTCTGTCGCTTGGATGCGCCGTCGCTTTGGTCGGCATGACCGACTATATGCATTTCGGTGTATTGACTATGTTGGTGTTCTATCTGTTCCGTGGCCGTCGCTGGTGGTGTTTTGGCGGTCAGTTGGTCTGCCTTTGGATCCTCAATATAGAAATGATGGGCGGAATCGTATATCCCGTCGAACTGTTTGGAAATGAGTTTCTCATTCACCAGCAGGGCTTTGCTCTGCTGGCCCTGATCCCCATCTGGCTGTACCGCGGAAAACAGGGCATGTACAACAAAGCCGTAAAATATACATACTATGCCTTTTATCCCGTTCATTTGCTGATTCTGTATCTGCTGATGCTCGCACTACACTGAAAGGAGGAATGGACCGTGAAGCCATTGCTGGCTCCGTTGGTCGGTGATGCCGATACCGTAACCATCATCGGTCTGTGCAAAAACGCAGGCAAAACCACCGCCATGTGCCGTTTGATTTCCGAACTGGCAGACGAATGTTTGGCTATGACTTCGGTCGGCCGCGATGGCGAGCGCACCGATATAGTCACCGGCACCGAAAAACCCGAAATCTGGGTGCGCCGGGGCACCCTGTTTGCCACCGCCAAAGGTCTGCTTCCTCTTTGCGATGTGACAACCGAAGTAGTTACCTCCACCGATGTGCTGACTCCGTTGGGACAGGTGGCGGTATTCCGTGCCCTGTCGGATGGTTACGTACAGTTGGCCGGCCCCTCTGCCGTGGGACAACTGGAACCATTGAAGCAGAGCTTCCGTCAGCTTGGCGCCCAGCGCGTCCTGATTGACGGCGCTGCCGGGCGCAAAAGTCTGGCCGGTGCCGGTGAAACCGGCTGCGCCATCCTTTGTGTCGGCGCCTCTATGGACGGAACAGTAGAGCATATTGCCGCCGAAACCGCCCATGTATGTACTCTGTTTGCCGCACAATCGCTCCAACTAAATCACTGCAGCGCGCGGTTTGCTCTGTTTGATTCCAACGGCAATCCGCTTTCTCTGGAAACCGGGTCCGATGGGATTCCCCTGTGGAAGAGTTTGCCCCGAAGCCACTGCATCCTTTGGACTTCAGGCGGTGTGACCACCCCCATGCTGCGCACACTGGCACAGCGCGGCGCACCCACTACCATTGTTGCCCCCGACGCCACCCATTTCCTGTTTGACCGGGCAACGGCACAACTGTTCGCCCGCCATGGCGGCCACCTGCGGGTGGATCACACCCTGCGCATTGCCGCCGTCTGCGCCAACCCATGGTCGGCATACGGCAAACATCTGGACCAAGCAGAACTGTTGTCGGCATTGCGCCGCACCATCAGCATCCCCGTTGTCAACGTAAAGGAGGCCAACGCATGAAACTGGATCCTCAACTGAAACAGGATAGCGGCTACGCCTGGGTCTTGTCCCGACTGGAAACCTCCTCTCCCTTCGGCGGGGCGATGGCCCGCAACCCGGTGTGGTTCGGCCCCGGTCAGGAGACCGAGCTGGCTGAAGAACTGCTTCGCGTGGAGCAGGCCCTCGCTTGGGACAGTACCCATCTGGAAACCTTGATCCATCTTCTTTCAGAATTTCATGACATCCGCTCCTCCTTTCACCGCCACAGCAATGCCCCCATGGATATGGTGGAACTGTTTGAAGTGAAGCATTTTCTGCTCCGTCTGGAGCGTCTGGCCGCTGCATATGCACCATCCCCTCTGACCGGTGTCAGCATCGCGCCTATGGATGATATGCTCGCCCTGTTGGATCCCAGCGGCCGCAAACTGCCTCCCTTCCACATCGAAGATTCCTTTGACCCGGCGTTGGAGCGTATCCGTGCAGAGAAAGCGCAGGTGGAAACCCAGCTGCGCAGCGAACACAGCGACGAACTGATGCGCCGCCGTCAGGATCTGGTCCGTCAGGAGGACGCAGCCGAGCTGAATGCCCGGCGCCGACTGACCACTGCCCTGCTGCGTGAAAAAGAACGTTTCCTGAACACCATGGATGCACTGGCACAACTGGACCTGTCGGCCGCAAAAGCCAAACTGGCACGGAAATACGGCTGTATCAAGCCGGAAATAGGCGGCGATGCGGTTATGCTGCACGAAATGGTCCATCCGCAGGTTGCTCACTCTTTGACCGAAAAGGGCGCAGAATTTACGCCGGTCTCTGCCGAATTGGTACCGGGTTCCACCGTGGTAACCGGCGCCAACATGGGCGGCAAGAGCGTGGCCATGAAATCCATCGTCCTCAACCTTCTTCTGCTGCACACCGGCTTTTTTGTCTTTGCAAAAGCCATGTCTTCCCCTCTGTTCCATGCCGTACACTTGATCGGTACTGACGGCCAGTCGGTGGAACAGGGTCTCAGTTCCTTCGGCGCTGAGATCAAACAGCTGGATCTGGTTCTGCGCGAAGAGAAAAATCATTTCTTTTTCCTTGCTTTGGACGAGTTTGCCCGCGGAACCAATCCCCGGGAGGGCGCCGCTCTGGCCCGCGCTTTGGTCGGTCACCTGAACACCTTGCATTGTGTCGCGCTGATGACCACCCATTACGATGCAGTGGCTGATGCGGCAAGACGGCATTATCAGGTTGCGGGATTGGATGAGCACGCCCGAAAAATTGATTATCGTCTTGTTTTGAGTCCCCCGGATGCCCCATGTCCGCAGGACGCACTGAAAGTGTGCCGTTTGCTTAATTTAGACCCAATTCTTCTTGATGTTTTCGAGAAAATAGTTGACAGAAATACTCTGCGGCAGTAAAATATTTTTGTTGAAAAATCACAATTTAATACCGTGAAATAGAGGCGCGGCAATTCAGGTAGTACTGCGATGCAAAGGGAGGCCAGACCCAATGCGCAGCACAAATGGGATCGCCGCCGAAGGAACGAAAATCTGCACCGTTTCGGGTCCTGGTTTGCGAGCTCAGTGCCCACAGACTGTCATGGAAACATGAAGAGCTATTTATATTTGTGCATTTGCACGGATATAGGTGGCTCTTTTTTGTTTTTTATCGGTTGCCCTGTTCCCGATTTTTTCCAAAGTGCAAAAACAGGGGTTTTTATCCGGTTAGCACGAATAAAATGAACATATATGGGAGGAAATGACAATGGAAAAAATGACTTCGATGATTCGCGTACGTATGGGTGCTGAGGACGCACATTACGGTGGAAACCTGGTGGACGGCGCTCACATGCTCCATCTGTTTGGCGATGTAGCCACCGAACTGCTGATTATCAGCGACGGCGACGAGGGCCTGTTCTGCGCTTATGACAATGTGGAGTTTTTGGCTCCCGTTTTCGCCGGCGACTTCATTGAGGCCGTGGGTGAAATCACCAAGATGGGCAACACTTCCCGCAAGATGACCTTCGAAGCCCGCAAGATCATCGTTCCCCGCCCCGACATCAACGATTCCGCTGCTGACGTTCTGGCTGAGCCCATCGTGGTCTGCCGTGCTTCCGGCACCTGCGTGGTCCCCAAGGATAAACAGCGCATCGCCCGCTAAGGAGGAACAACATGGAGAAATTGATTATCACCGCTGCCATTTGCGGTGCAGAGGTCACCAAAGAGCAGAACCCCGCCGTTCCCTACACCAAGGAGGAAATGGTCCGCGAAGCCAAGAGCGCTTTTGAGGCCGGCGCCGCTGTTATCCACGTCCACGTGCGCTGGGACGACGGCACCCCCACTCAGGACCGCGAGCGTTTCCGTGAGGTTCTGGACGCCATCAAGGAAGCCTGCCCCGGCGTCATCCTGATTCCCTCCACCGGCGGCGCCGTCGGCATGACTCCCGAGGAGCGCCTGCAGCCCACCGAGCTGTATCCCGAAATGGCCACTCTGGACTGCGGCACCTGCAACTTCGGCGACGACGTGTTCGTCAACGACATGCCCACCCTGCGTGCCTTCGGTAAGCGCATGATTGAAAATAACATCAAGCCCGAATATGAGTGCTTCGAAATCGGTCATGTGGAAACCGCTCTGGCTCTGGCCAAGAAGGGTCAGGCCCCCGGCGCCCCCATGCAGTTCAACTTCGTGCTGGGCGTTCCCGGCTGCACCCCTGCCACTGTGCCCGACCTGTGCTATCTGGTCAGCCGCATCCCCAGCGATGCCACCTGGACCGCTACCGGCATTGGCCGCAATGCCTTCACTCTGGCTGCCGCTGCCATCGCCATGGGCGGCAACGTGCGTGTGGGCTTCGAAGATAACCTGAACCTGTCCCGCGGTGTTCCCGCCAAGTCCAACGGTGAGTTGGTTGCCAAGGTCGTTCGCATCGCCAACGAGCTGGGTCGCGAGATCGCCACTCCCGATGAAGCAAGAAAGATTCTGAATCTGAACTAAATAGGAGGATACAATTATGCAGAAGCAAGGCAACAAGTATGGTACTCATCGCGTCATTGAACCCCAGGGTGTTCTGACCCAGGCCGCTTACAAGATCGACAACAACATGGATGAGATCTACTCCAACGAGATCCTGTGCAACGTCACCGCTCTGAACATCGACTCGGCTTCCTTCACTCAGATCGCTGAAGCCTGCGGTCATGACAACGAGAAGATCGGCGAGATGATCATGTCCATTGTCTCTGAGCGCGGCAAGCAGCAGAACCCCGTCACCGGTTCCGGCGGCATGTTCATGGGCAATGTGGCCAAGATCGGCGACGACCTGAAGGGCAAGATCGACCTGAAGGAAGGCGACAAGGTGGTCTCTCTGGTTTCCCTGTCCCTGACCCCCCTGAAGATCAACAAGATCCTGGCTATCCACCCCGAGATTGACCGCGTGGATGTGGACGCTCAGGCCATCCTGTTTGAGTCCGGTATCTACGCCAAGATGCCCGACGATATGCCCGAACCCCTGGCTCTGGCTGCTCTGGACGTGGCCGGTGCTCCCGCTCAGGCCCGCAAGCTGCCCAAGGAAGGTGACAGCGTTCTGATTCTGGGCGCCAACGGCAAGTCCGGCGTTCTGTGCGGCTACGAGGCCATGAAGAAGGTCGGCCCCAACGGCAAGGTTGTCGGCGTGGTCCGCAATCCCAAGCAGGTTGCCGATCTGATCGAACTGGGTGTTTACACCGACGTGGTCGTTGCTGACTGCACCAAGCCCGTCGAGGTTATGGAAGCTGCTCTGGCAGTTAACGGCGGCAAAGAGTACGACATCTCCATCTGCTGCGTCAACATTGAGAACTGCGAGATGGCCGCCATCCTGCCCGTTAAGGACGATGGTCTGGTTTACTTCTTCTCCATGGCTACCTCCTTCACCAAGGCCGCTCTGGGCGCCGAAGGCATCGGCAAGGACGTCACCATGATCGTGGGCAACGGATACACCAAGAACCACGCCGAAATCACTCTGAATGTTCTGCGTGAGAACGAAAAGCTGCGCAAGCTCTTCGAAGAGAAGTACGTGTAATTGTAACCAATAGAGTTTTTGAAAAAAGAACTGAGAGGTAACATATGCAGAAAAAAGGAAATAAGTACGGTTCTCATCGCGTCATTGAACCTAAGGGCGTTCTCACTCAGGCCGCTTACAAAATCGATAACAACATGGACGAGATTTATTCCAATGAGATCTTGATCAACGTTTCTGCACTGAACATCGACTCCGCTTCCTTCACTCAGATTGCCGAGGCCTGTGGCCACGACAATGAGAAAATCGGTGAGATGATCCTCTCCATCGTCAACGAGCGCGGCAAGCAGCAGAACCCTGTCACCGGCTCCGGCGGCATGTTCATCGGCACCGTCGCTCAGATCGGCGATGATCTAAAGGGCAAAATTGACCTGAAGGAAGGCGACAAGGTCGCAAGTCTGGTCTCCCTGTCTATGACCCCTCTGAAAATCAACAAAATTTTGGCCATTCACGAAGACATTGACCGTGTGGACGTGGATGCACAGGCCATCCTCTTTGAGTCCGGCCTGTATGCCAAGTTGCCCGACGATATGAGCGAAGAACTGGCCCTGGCCGCTTTGGACGTGGCCGGCGCTCCCGCTCAGACAGCCAAACTGGTCACCGAAGGCAGCAGCGTGCTCATTCTGGGCGGTGCCGGCAAGTCCGGTATGCTCTGCTGCTACGAGGCCATGAAGCGCTGCGGCCTGACCGGCCGTGTGGTGGCTTTGGTCATCTGCGAAGAGGATGCCCTCCTGCTGCGCCGCATGCGTCTGTGCCACGAAGCTATCGTCTGCAGCGCCACCGAGCCGGTGGAAGTGCTGGAGAAGGCTCTGGCTGCCAACGGCGGTCTGGAGTACGATGTCTCCATCTGCGTGGTCAACGTAAAGAACTGCGAGATGAGCTGCATCCTGCCCGTCCGTGACGACGGCACCGTGTACTTCTTCTCCATGGCAACCTCCTTCACCCGCGCCGCTCTGGGCGCCGAAGGTGTCGGCAAAGACGTCAACATGATCGTCGGCAACGGTTACACCAAGGGCCATGCCGAAACCACCCTTTCCGAACTGCGCGAAAACCCTCAGCTCAAGGCCTACTTTGAGGCAAAATATCTGTAAGATCAAACGTTATGACCCTATCTCAAAAATATATTTTGGAGGTAAAAACCATGAACGTTTCCCGTAGAGACATTCTGTTCCCCAATGTTCCCGATGAGCAGTGGAACGACTGGCACTGGCAGGTTCGCAACCGCATTGAGACCCTGGAAGACCTGAAGAAGTATGTCGCTCTGACTCCCGAAGAGGAAGAGGGCGTCCAGGCCTGCCTGGGCACCCTGCGCATGGCTATCACCCCCTATTATCTGTCCCTGATTGACCCCGAGGATCCCAACGATCCCGTCCGTAAGCAGGCCATCCCCACCGCAAAGGAGCTGCACCGCTCCGCTGCCGACCTGGAGGACCCCCTGCACGAGGATACCGACTCTCCCGTTCCCGGTCTGACTCACCGTTATCCCGACCGTGTTCTGATTCTGACCACCGACCAGTGCTCCATGTACTGCCGTCACTGCACCCGTCGCCGCTTCGCCGGCCAGACCGACGCCGCTGTCCCCGTGGACAAGATCGACAAGTGCATTGAGTACGTGGCCGCTCACCCCGAGGTTCGTGACGTGCTGCTGTCCGGCGGCGACGTCCTGATGCTGTCCGACGAGCGTCTGGATTACATCTTCACCAAGCTGCGCGCCATCCCCCACGTGGAAATCGTCCGTCTGGGCTCCCGCACCCCCGTTGTTATGCCCCAGCGTATTACTCCCGAACTGTGCGCCGTGCTGAAGAAGCATCACCCCGTGTGGCTGAACACCCACTACAACCACCCCAACGAGATCACCGCCGAGGCCGCCAAGGCATGCGCCATGCTGGCTGATGCCGGTGTGCCTCTGGGCAACCAGTCCGTGCTGCTGGCCGGCGTCAATGATTGTGTCCATGTCATGAAGAAGCTGGTCAACGAGCTGGTCAAGATCCGTGTCCGTCCCTATTACATCTATCAGTGCGACCTGTCCCTGGGTCTGGAGCACTTCCGTACTCCCGTTTCCAAGGGCATCGAGATCATCGAAGGCCTGCGCGGCCACACTTCCGGCTACTGCGTGCCC
>RHMF01001223.1_pt1 | contig 11722 bp, 8 predicted proteins | sample 5365151 | NCBI WGS metagenome assembly RHMF01 (sample SAMN10266501, study PRJNA497801) | feces metagenome | isolation source: feces | host: Bos taurus | place: China: Prairie of Fairy Mountain | collected 2017-08-14 | reverse complement strand
AGAAAAGGAACACAGGAGAAGATGATTAATGTGAGATATCGGTTTATTCCCCAAAGGTAAATAAAGGAAATGATAATTGTTATGCCGGATATAATAAGATTTTCGGGACCGTGGTGGGCAAGCTCGGTTACGTTCATAAGGTCGTTTGTCATTCTTGACATAATTTTGCCCGTTTCATGTTCGTCGTAGAAAGAATAAGGGAGCTTTTCAAGATGGCGGAACATATCTGAACGCATCTGCGCCTGCATCTTTACACCCATAACATGCCCTTTGTACTGAATGAAATAGTTTAGAAGCATTTTGAGTATGTAGAGCACCAGAAGTGTAATGCCGAAAAATACTATAAGCCTGTAATTTTTTTCGGGTATAAGCTCATTAAGCATTTTTCTTGTAATTATGGGGTAAACAATGCCTATAAAGGATACAAGAAGGGATGCTGCCATATCAAGGATAAACAGCTTTTTGTGGAATTTATAGTAGCTTAAAAAACGTTTTATCATTTCATACTCCGTGTTTTATGCAAAATATCGGGACGGCACAGCCGTCCCGTGTTTGTTTTTATAATGAAGCTGCCATAATTTCATGGAAATATTCGGAATACTGAGGAAGATCGCTGAATGTATATCCGTTTTCCGAAACATAGGCATCAATTGCCTTTCTGTCGGGAATTGTACCAAGGAATGCATTTATCATTCTTACTGCGTCCTTGCGGGTAAGCTTTTCGTCGGGGCGGAAAGCTCCGTTTTCGTCGGGTTTTACAATGCCTGCACTGTAAACAAGTGCAGCATAATCCTTTGCCCAGTGACGTTCGAGATCATTGAAAATGTTTACTCCGGTAACGCCTTCAAACTTGCCGAGACGCACGAGAATACTTGCAAATTCAGCTCTTGTAATGTTGCCGTCGGGTTTGAAAGTGCCGTCGGTGTATCCTGAAATGTATCCTGCACCGGAGCAGAAGGAAATGTAAGGTTCATACCAGTAACCCGCTTTGCAGTCGGTGAAGGTGTGGCAGTATCTCTTTGACTCGCTGAAAGTACCGCTGATTTTTGCAATAAGTGTTGCGGCCTCAGCTCTTGTCACGTTGCCGTCGGGCCGGAATGTGCCGTCTTCGTAGCCTTTGATGTAGGACAACGGTTTAGCGGGGACTTTTTTTGAAATGACGGCTGTAAACTTTGTGTCGCAGTAAATCTTTTCGTTTTCAATATCGCAGAGTGTGATGCCTCCGTCTTTGGACCATCCGATAAGAAATTCGCCGCCCTTGGGAATGATGTCGGGTATTTTGTCGGGAGTTCTGCCGTATAAAACCTTTTCTTCTTCAAACCCGAAAAGGTATCCGCTTTTGACTTCATAAGTAACTGTGAAGAAATTTATGGGAGGATTGTATTCGTAATCTTCAGTTTCAACGCTGTAAAGTTTTGAAGAGTAAAGCTTGCCGTCGGCAACTGCAGTGAGATATATTTTGTATTCTCTTCCGCCAAAAAGATTTTTTGCTGTGTAGGAGGCACTTATTGAGGAAATTCCCGATATTTCGTAAACCTCATCAAAGTCGCTGTCAAGTATGTAAATACAGTAGGACTCAATGCCTCCGATGTTTTCAGGCCTAGCCCAACGGATGCGGATGGTGCTTTCGGTAATATCTGTGAATTCAAGCCCGAAGTTGTATTCAGTTGCCGCTTCGGGAGCCTTTACTTCCTCAACATTGACATTGGGACAGTTTGTGCCTTGCTCGGCACCCTTGTCATCCTCGGCACCCTTGTCATCCTCGGAAACCTTGTCATCCTCGGTACCCTTGTCATCCACAGGAACCTTGTCATCCTCGGTACCCTTGTCATCCTCGGAAACCTTGTCATCCTCGGTAACCTTGTTATCCTCGGTAACCTTGTCATCCACAGGAACCTTGTCATCCTCGGCACCCTTGTCATCCTCGGTAATCTTGTCATCCTCAGGAACCTTGTCATCCTCAGGAACCTTATCATCCACAGGAACCTTGTCATCCTCGGTAACCTTGTCATCCACAGGAACCTTGTCTTCCTCAGGAACTTTGTCTTCCTCAGGTGCAACCGGATTGCCGCCCATAATTAACTCAGAAATATATAAAGTTTCGTTTTTGATTTCTCCGTTGTAGGAATACTGTGTCTGATTTTTGTCCATGACAACAATACCGGGGAACCAACCGGAAACATTGCTTGTCACACTCTTGTCGGCGGGTTTTACGCAATCGGTTTTAAGATCCTCGGGTTTTGCGCCGTCGCAAAGAGAAAATCTTACTTTTGCAATAAGCTGTTCACCGCTGCCTGCGTCGATGCAGGAAATGGAACTGGGAAGATACCATGCAAATAGGAAATATCCGTCTTTGGTGTTTATAAGTTTTGCCGTGCCGTTGCCGATATCGGTGATTTCAATGCTGTTTTCGGCATAAATAACATCTGAAAGGGAGGAAGGCAGATTGTTTTCCGATACTGCATCAAGATTTTTGTCCAGAAGCTTTAAAACAGAGGCGTCGTAATCAAAACTGCAGTATCCGACAATGGCAGTACCCTTTGATATGTACAGTTCCATGTCAAGGGTTGAGTCTGTTTCGTTGTAACTGAGAACGGTCTTGTGCTGAGTTTCGCCCTCGGCAAAAACAAAGGCAGAAAGACAAAGAATAAGACAGAAAACAGCCAGACAGAATACATAAAAGCGTCTTGTTTTTTTCATGTGAATAACCTCCGTAAAATTGTATAGCTTCTTTATTATATTTTATAATAAAGAAATGTATTTTTCAATAGATAAATTCATATTAGTACAAGAAAATTTGTAAACATTGTTTAATTTGTCATAGTATGCGAAAAAATGGGAAAGATTACTTACATATAAAACGAAATGAAAGGCTGATTTTTCGTGATAGACAAAAGGAAAGTGCAGGCAGTCGTGCTTGCCGGCGGCTTAGGAACCAGGCTTTCTCCGCTGACGGATACAAAGCCAAAGCCCCTTGTTAAGATTCTTGATACACCCGTAATATCATCAGTGCTGGAAAATGCAAAGTCGGCGGGGGCAGATGAAATAACCCTGTCGGTATGCTATAAGGGCGAAATGATAAAGGAAGAAACAAAAAATATAGAGGGGAATATCTCGGCGGTTACAGAAGTGACGCCGCTCGGTACGGCAGGCGCCGTAAAAAACTGTATAAAAAACGGCTATGACGTGTATCTTGTACTGTCAGGAGATGCCCTTTTTGATTATGATCTTGAGGCTGTGATTGAGTATCACTTTGAAAAGCAAAATGATGTAACCGTGGTGAGTGCTGTATGTGAAAACCCCACAGAATACGGTTGTATAATATCCGGAGAGGATGGAAAAATTGCCGCTTTTGCCGAAAAACCGCCGTGGAAAAGGGTAAAAACAAATCTTGTCAATACGGGGATATACCTTCTTTCACCGAGGGCTGTCGGAGAAATTCCGGATAATACCGTGTATGATTTTGCAAAGAATCTGTTTCCGAAACTGATGGAATCGGGGTTTGTGATGAGACATATTTGCGCAGAGGGAAGATGGTGCGATGTAGGGACTCCGGATGAATATGTAAAGGCAAATAAAATGGCGGCAAAGGGATTTTACAGTTGTATAAAAAATAACGGCTTTAAGCCTTCAGAACTTCGTGACAGAGGAATATATGCACTTGACGGGATATATGCCTCGGAAACCGTGAAATTCGGAAAAAACGTTAGTATAACCGATAGTTCTGTTCTGTGTGAAAATGTTTTTGTTGGGGATAATTGCGATGTTTCGGGTTCGGTTGTAGGGAAAAATACACAAATCGGCAAGGGAAGCAGCATAAGTTGTGCGATTGTTTCTGATAATTGCCGTATAGGTGAAAATTGTGTAATTTCAAAAGGTTGCGTGCTGGGGGATGGCGTAGTTGTACACGAGGGAACGGTTCTGAAAAGCGGCAGCAGGATAAAACCCTTCAGTGTTTTGTCGGGAAAGGATGAGCAAAACGTGGAATTTGTAAAAAACAGATGTGTGTTCTGCGATGACGGAAAGGTGGTATTTTCCGGTGCGGACATTTTTACGCGAGTGTATAATTTTGCGTTATGCTGCGGAAAAGCCTTTGATATAAAAAATATGGGACATATGAATGTCGGTATTATGTCGGACGATATTTCAGCCGGCGAGATTGCGGCAATCGCATCTGCACTTTGCCGTGACGGTAATGTCATATATGATTTGGGAAAAGGAGATGAGACTCTTTTCCGATATGCTTCATTTGTTCTGCCGCTGGATTTTTCATTGTATGCGTCAAGAAACGGTGACGGTCATGTTGTTTATATTCTCGATGAAAACGGAAAGGAGCCGGACGATGCAACTGAACGTAAAATTCTGAAGTATTATAATAATCCCGACGATAGTTTCGAGAATAAACCTACATTGTCGGGAAATGCCGTCAAGGTGCCCGTAAAACAGATGTATAACAGTTTTGTTTCGGCAGTCGTAAAGAATCTTGTGAAAGGAGGAAATAACGTATTTCCCGTTAGTTTCAAAGGCGGAAACGATTTCAGGTGTAATGTGATGAAAAGCTTGTATGAAAACATGGAATTTGCGTTTTCCGCCAAAGGAAAAGACGTACTGACAGTGACATTTTCCCCATATTTTTCGGTTGTGCAGAACGGAACGGAAATTGATAAAAACCACGCGGCGGCAATCGTGGTCAAAAATCTTGATGTAACGAAGGTGTCAAACATTGATTTGCCCGAAAATTCCCCCTTCATTCTTTATAAACTGCTGAAAGAGAATAAGGGCACTGATATTCCCGGAACGCCTGTGGAGTTTGCAGTGTCAAAACTTGCACTTTATGATGAGTGCGTACTGTTTGCACTTCTGTTTTCTGTTTTGAATCTCAGAGCAGTAACTTTGTCTGAGGCACTTGCTGAAATCGAAGAATTCTGCGTATTTGACGATGAATACTTTTGTACAGAAAACAGAGCTTCTGCCATGGAAAGACTGAGAGGACTGTATGTTGCTTCCGATAAGAATTCCGGAGACGGAATACTTCTGCATCTTCCCGGCGGCACGGTAAGGGTAATCCCGAAAAGGAAAGACGGTTTCAGGATTATCTCCGAGGCGGTCAGTATGGAAGCGGCAAAGGAGATTTCCTTTAAAATCGGCGAAGCGATAAAAGGCAGTTAGAGAAGGGAAATGTACTAATTGTACGAATCCGGTTTGGCGCAGATTCTTATAATGTCAGGTGTATGTCTTGCATAAATAAAAAAAACCCGTACCGTTTTAGATACGGGGGATTTTTAAAAAGTTGTCCTTTTATCTCTGTACTCGTCCGCTGCCGCCGTTCTTTACGAGAGCTTCAACTTCGGATACGGAAACAAGGTTCATGTCGCCTTCAATTGTATGCTTGAGTGCGGATGCTGCAACTGCAAATTCGATAATGTCCTGACTTGCTTTGCCTGTCATCATGGAGTAGATAAGACCGCCGCCGAAGGAGTCGCCGCCACCTACACGGTCAACGATGTGGAGCATGTATTTGTTGGAGAAGAAGTAGTCAACGCCGTCGTAAAGCATTGCACCCCAGTTGTTGTCGTTGGCAGAGATGCTTTCTCTCAAAGTGATAGCAACGTACTTGAAGCCGAACTTGTCAGCAAGCTGCTTTGCAACGCTCTTGTAACCCTCGTGGTTGAGCTTGCCTGCATTTACGTCAGTGCCTTCAGCCTTGATGCCGAATACGTCGTCAGCATCCTCTTCATTGGCAATGCAAACATCAACGTAAGGCATAAGAGTACCCATGACTTCTCTTGCCTTTTCCTTGGTCCAGAGCTTTTTTCTGTAGTTGAGGTCGCAGGAAACGGTAATGCCCTTTTCCTTGCATACCTTGAGTGCGTCGAGAGTGATTTCGGCAACGTTGTCGCCGAGGGCGGGAGTGATGCCGGTAAAGTGGAACCAGTCAGCACCGTCAAGAATCTTTTCCCAGTCAAAATCAGCCTTGGTTGCAGTTGCGATGGAGGAACCTGCTCTGTCGTAAACAACCTTGGAACCTCTGACGCTTGCACCCTTTTCAAGATAATAGATGCCTACTCTGTCGCCGCCTCTTACGATATCGCTTGTGTCAACACCGTACTTGCGAAGGCTGTTGACTGCCATCTGACCGATTTCGTGGGTGGGGAGCTTTGTGACAAAGGAAGCATCAAGACCGTAATTCTGAAGAGAAACGGAAACGTTTGCCTCGCCGCCTCCGAAGGATGCACAGAACTTTTCGCTCTGAACAAATCTGTCATAGAGATTGGGAGTAAGTCTTAACATTATTTCGCCGAAACATACTGCTTTCATAATTTATATCCTTTCTGCCTGATTTTGGCACATGAATTGATATTTTTTTGGTGTTTCTCTTGCAATTTTCCGTGGCCTGTGCTAACATAAAAGCAAAATTACACCTAATAACATAGACATTTTACCACCCGAAACGGTAAAAGTCAATAGATTGGAAAGTAAAAAAATGCTAAATATAACCTATATTTATTTCGGTCAGCAGAAGGATGATTACTTCCGAAGAGCGATGGACGAATATATAAAAAGAATAGGAAAATACTCAAGATTTTCCGAAAAGGTTCTGAAACCCGAAAATCTGCCCGATAATCCAAAACAGAGTGAGATTGATGCGGCACTTGAAAAAGAAGCAAAAACGCTTCTTCCGCTTTTGTCTAAAAGTGCATATAAAATAGCGATGTGCGTTGAAGGAAAAACAATGTCCAGCGAAGCCTTTGCAAATGTTTTCCAAAAGGCAATGAACGACGGAAAAAGTGAAATTGTGTTTGTAGTAGGTTCGTCCCACGGGCTTTCCGAATCCGTAAAAAAAGCGTGCGATATGCGCCTTTCATTTTCACCCATGACCTTTGCCCACGGGCTTTTTGGAGTAATGCTCACCGAGCAGATTTACAGAGCGTTTACCATTCTCGGCGGAGAAAAATACCATAAGTGATTTGTAAGGAATAAAAATGGATATAGCAGTTCTTGTTTTGTTTTCGGTAATATTGCTTTTGTGCGTAATTGCCGATGTTTCCGTATTATATGCAATGCTTGCGGGATACTTTGTGTTTTCTTTTTATGCGTTGTACCGTAAGTATAAAATAAAAGACGTCCTGAAAATGTCTCTTGACGGGGCAAATACCGCAAAGAATATACTTGTAACCTTCGTTCTGATAGGCATCCTTACGGCACTCTGGCGTTCAGGCGGTACCCTTGCCGCAATAGTTTCTTTCACGACGGATTTTATGACACCGTCCACCTTTGTGCTTTTTGCATTTCTCGTAAATTGCCTCGTTTCCTTTCTTACGGGAACGGCGTTCGGCACTGCAGCAACCATGGGTGCAATATGTATGACGATATCGGAAACACTCGGTGCAAATCCATTTGTGACGGGCGGTGCGATACTTTCCGGTGCATATTTCGGTGACAGATGTTCTTTTGTTTCCACAAGCGCGCTTCTTGTATCAACGCTTACGGAAACAAAACTTCACGATAATATGAAAGGCATGGTGAAAACTGCCGCAGTACCTTTTGTAACCACCTGCGTTTTATATATAATTTACGGTTTTTCCGTACCGTCTTCGGGAATTGCGGACGCATCTGTCATGGATGTGATTTCAGCACATTTCAATATGGGATTTTTAGCGTTTCTGCCTGCTTTTGTGATGCTCGGTCTTTCCTTTGCAAGAGTCAATGTAAAGATAACAATGCTTGCGACGGTTCTTGTGTCGGCACTTGTTTGTATTTTTAATGAAAACATGTCTGTTTCGGATGTGTTGAGGTGTTCCGTTTTTGGCTTTTCTCCCGATAATGAACAGGTGGCAGAAATGTTCTCGGGCGGCGGTGTTGTTTCAATGCTCCGTGTGTCATTTATCGTCCTTATTTCTTCATGTTATTCGGGAATCTTCAGAAAAACGGGCCTGCTTGATTCACTGAAGAATGTGATGAGAAAACTTTCAAAAAGAGTAACAACCTTTGAACTTGTGCTTATGACATCTGTTTTTTCTGCCATAATTACCTGTAATCAGACTCTGTCAATAATGCTTACCCATCAGATATGCGAGGAGTTTGAAAAAGATAACGGTAAAATGGCAATATTCCTGGAAAACAGCGCTGTTGTAGTGGCGCCGCTTGTGCCTTGGTCGATTGCCTGTGCAACGGTGTTTGATTCGTCGGGAGCGCCCGGAAATTCGTTTGTTACAGCACTTTTCCTTTTCCTTGTGCCGTTGTGGAGCCTTTTGTGTGAAAGACTCAAATATCCCCAAAATACATAAAAAGGGTATTCGTTTAGCGAATACCCTTTTTTTATTGGCGCGTCATTTTTCTGTACTGATTTGCCGAAACACCTGTTATCTTTTTGAAAGCATGTGAAAAATAACAATAATCGTTGAAACCGCACTCTTCAGCAATTTCCGAGATTGATTCCTGCGACGTGATAATGCGTATTTTTGCAAGGCCGATTCTCTGATTCATTATAAAACGGGTTATCGTAATTCCGGTTTGCTTCTTGAAAACGGTACAGACATACTGCGGAGCAAGATGGACATGAGAAGCAATGCTTTCAAGTGTCAGCTTTTCTGTCAGATTCATACATATGTAGTTTTTGATTTGCCTTATGCGTTCGTCGTCCGAGTCGTATGACCGTTCACAAACCGAGTTGTAAACATAGGAAAATAATGATAAAAATTTTTCGTTTTTCAACGGAGAAAATGAAGAAAACTCCTTTTTCATTTCTTCAAGTATTGCCACCGTAGACGGTGTTATACATCTCGGAAGATATCCGCAAACCAGTGGTTCTTGGTATTTGTCAAGCTGTATGTTGAAGGATGCGTAAAGGCACGGTATGCCTGATGCAAGACGCTCTCTAACGCTTCCTTGCGGAAAAAGAATTGCATCTCCGGAATGAAGCACGATACGGTTTCCCTCGTAGATGTAGTGCATTTCACCTTCTACGCAGAGTGTCAGGTCGTAATATGGGATCTGCGAAGGTAAAAGCTCTGTGACAAAGTTTCTTCTTTCAAAATTATAAATGAGAATTTTCACTCCGTCTGTTCTGATTAACTGCATACTGCCGCCTCCCTTTGATAAGTATAAGTTGTTTGTGATAAAAAAGCAAGTAATAAATCAAAAAACACGCAATTATTGCGAAAAAGTTTTTATAAATCTTAAAATAACGCAATTAATTGCCTTTTGTCATTAATATAATACATTTTAAAAACCGGACCGATTTGGTATAATTTAATCAAATAAGGGCAAAAGCCTGATGGGAGGAAAAACAATGATTAAATTCGGTGTTGCAGATTACGGTCTTCAGGTATGGTACGGCAATATGTACGATTACGAAGAGAGAATTGATACTGTAAAGAAACTCGGCTTTGACGGTCTTGAAAGACTCTACACTTCCTCTGCCGAGGAAACATTGCACAGAGGCGCATATCTCAGAAAGAACGGTATGAGCTTTGCTACTGTACACGCAGAAAATATCGAACAGTCGATAAAGTGGACTGCTGCCATGGGCGGAAAGTATGTATGGCTTAACGTTATGGCAAATAATGTAGTTAATTCCGTAGTTCCCGGATATACCTTTGACGATTATATCCGCCAGATAAATGAGATGACGAAGGTTTGTAAGAAATACGGAATAGACGCCGTTCTTCATAACCATATGGGAACGAAGTCCGAAACGCAGGCACAGACGGAGGAAGTTCTCGCAAGATGCCCCGATTTGAAACTTCTTTTCGATGTTGGCCATATGGCTGTTGCAGGCGGTGACGTAAAATATATGGTTGAAAATTATTTCGACAGAATTGCCGCTTATCACTTCAAGGGCTGGCAGATAAGCGAAACAACCCCTGACCATCCCGATTGGGATAAGAGAGGATATTTCTGCGGTCTCGGACAGGGTAACTTCAATGTTGATAATGAATATGTGTTCAAGTATGCCGTAAGAAACGGATTTGACGGATGGATGTTTATTGAACACGATACTCATAAGCGGGATCCCGAAATTGACCTTGCAGAAAGCCTCGGAATTATGAAGAGTTGGTATTCCCAAGTAAAATAATGCAGCAAAATATAAAATGAGTATGCCGTAACCGTTGACAATAAAAAACATCAGTGATAAAATGAACTCGTATTAATCACGGTGGAGGTACAGATTGTGAGACTTGGAAGAATTTACTTTGACCATACGGCAGAAGGTTATAAAAAGGTTAAGGAAAACGGACTTGATTTCGTTGAAATATGCTGTAATTACGATAAGGATGTAGAATGGGTTGTAGGCGAAAGAGAATATTTTAAGAATATCGTTGAAGAATCGGGGGTAGAAATCGGCTGTCTCGGAAAGTGGAACCATGAGCTTCTCGTTAACGGAACGGTTGACCGTGTAAAGCTGGATTCTTATGTAAAACTTCTCGATACGGCAGCATATCTCGGTGCAAAGACCTTTGTCTGCGGCTGTAACTACGATGACAGTATAAGCCTTTATAAAAATTATACAAATGCCATTGAGGTTTTCGGAACTCTTACCGAATACGCGTCGGGAAAGGGGATTAAGGTTGCCGTAGAAAACTGCGACTGGAACAATTTCGTTGTATGTCCCGAACAGTGGAAAGTTATTCTCGGAGAGCTTCCCGAACTTTGTATCAAGTATGATCCGTCCCATGCGTATAACAGAAATGCAAATTACCTTGACGAGCTTGCTGATTGGGGACACAGGGTTGCCCATGTGCATATCAAGGGTACGACACATGCAGGAAAGGACGGAATGGTGGACGATCCGCCTGCAGGAATGGATGACCTTAATTGGCCGTCGATATTTGCCGTTCTCTATGCAACGGGCTACGACGGAGATCTGAGTATCGAGCCTCATTCGGAAACATGGCGCGGTGAGCTCGGAGAAAAGGGTGTTAACTTTACAAGAGATTTTATCAGAAAGTTCATGCTCAGATAAATACATATGGAATACTTAAGGCTGTATGCAGAAATACTGTATACAGCCTTTTGGTTTATTTCATTTTAGATTCATAATAAAGTCTGGAAAAACTTTTCCTGTAGTCCAGAGGGGACATATGTCTGTTCTTTTTGAACATTCGTGCAAAATGTTCCGGGCTGTCAATTCCCAGAATTCTTGCAATTTCCTTTATGGGAAGCAGTGTGTTGAGAAGCAGATGACGCGCTCTTTGCATTCTCGTTTCGAGAATAAGTCCCGAAAAGTCATTGTCGGTATTTTTCTTTATGATTCTGTGAAGCTGTGAACGGGAATAACCGAATCTTGATGCGGCTTCGTCCAATGTTACCGTGCTGAAGTTATCCGTAATGTATCTGATTATGTCATCGGGAGAGTAGTTGGGACGTCCCAGACGCTTGCCGCTTTCAGACGCATATTCCTGCGGCGAACATCTTACGGCGGAAAGCAAGAAATCCGTAATCATGTTTTCAAGCGTCAGATTCTCATAAAGGTCAAGGTGCCGGTTAATCATATGAGAAAAGTTGTAAATCTTCATCACATCATCCGTAAAGGAAATGTCGTGAATTGACGGATAAAAAACACTGTAAACACCTTTCCTGATGATTCTTGTCAGATAGTTGTCGCTGTCGTAAAGTGCGAATTTCTGCGATAGCTCGGTTGCCCAGTTTCTTCTTAAAAGAATGTTGAAGGCAACGCATTGAGAATCAGGAAAGCAGGTGTGAAAAACCGACGGAGGCA
>RHMF01001222.1_pt1 | contig 11725 bp, 10 predicted proteins | sample 5365151 | NCBI WGS metagenome assembly RHMF01 (sample SAMN10266501, study PRJNA497801) | feces metagenome | isolation source: feces | host: Bos taurus | place: China: Prairie of Fairy Mountain | collected 2017-08-14 | reverse complement strand
TTGCTGGATAATATATTGAGCTAAATTTTGTAATTGAGAAGTTTGATTAATTTGACCTTTAAGCTCAGTAATTTCATTATTAGCTTTTAATAATGCATCACGAGTTTGTTGATTAGCAATTTCACGCATAACTTCACGATCAGCACAATTTTCTTGAGCAATTTGAGCAGCAAGTTGCTGAGTTTGAAGTCTATTTTCAAGACCTTGTTGAGTAATACTATTAATAATTTGACCAAGTTTTTCAGAAAGATTGGCCATTCCTTGAAGACTGGTAATATTTAATTGATTTAAAGCAGCAGTAAGCAAATCTCCTGTTTGATCAATCTCTTGAGAAATTTTACCTGATGCACAACAAATTTGATTTTGAGTAGCACTCTGACCTTGAAGAGCAGCAATAATTTGTTGCATGATGGTATTATTAAGGTTAGCTCCAGTATTGGCAATTTGCATTCCTGTAGCACCAACACCTTGAGCTTGAGCAACTGCTCCTTGGTTTACTGCATTCTGAAGATTTTGAATACCAGTTTGAATAGTAACATCAGCTACACCTTGACCGGGAGACATTCCTCTATTACCCCAGCCTCCCCAGCCACCACCCCAGCCTTGACCAAGCCAGGAACCAACTAAACCACCAAATCCAGCAGCTAAACCTTGACCACTACCCCATCCACCTTCAGGAATTGCAACAGTTGTTTCATTAGCCATTGTTTTAATCCTTTCCTTTAATTAGTTTGATTTAAACATTGTTTAACTTTATTCCATCACAATGATGAAATATCTTTACTAATTATTTATTTAGTTTTTATTTTACGAACATATATTTTTTACTATAATTAAATTGTTGGAGCATAAACAGTAATTGTTGTTCCAACTGGTAAGGAACTATGCGTAATTCCTATAGATGTAATTAATGGAACATTTCCATTAATTGGTAAGAAAATTTTAGTATTCATCCTAGCTGGATAAAGAGCATTTCCTTGTAAATCTTCATTAAAAGATATTCCTAAACCAATACCGTGAAATGGGAAATAAAGGAATGAAAAAGTAGTTCCTTCAACATCAGTATGGAAATAAAAATTGTTAATTACAAACGAAAGATCGTTTGTTGTAGATATATTTTTTATTGTAACAAGTATAGCAGATAAACCGTTTCCAAAAATAGACGTTGGAATTTGATATACATTTACTTCTTCATCATCATAATACCATTCTTGAGACAATGTTTCTGTATATATGGGGATTGAATTAAAACTCCAATTATCTCCTGTATTACTTCTACTCGTTTCACCTAATTCATCCCAAGATTCACCATTCCAGGCATAATTCATTCCTGTAGAAGATGTATTATAAACATCACCTACTGAATTATCGTTTAAAGGTAAATCAAATTCAGTTTCTACCGTTCCTTTATAAACATATGCTCCTCTAACTTTATTAGCATCTGCTTCTAATTGAGTAATTTTATTAGAATGTTGTTGAACTGTAGCAATGGTATTAAGTAAGTTTTGTTCTTTAAGAGAACTTACTTTAGCATGACCTAATTTATCAGCTAATAAAAGCTTATTTTCATTTTTATAAGCTTCTACTTTATTCATTTTATTTGCACCTGAATGAAGATAATCAGCCATAGTTTTTCCTTATTATGCATTAAGAGGAGCATATACTGTTACTTTTGCTCCAGCAGGAATTGAAGAATAAACAGCACAACCAGTAATTCCTAAAGAATTAATAGGAGGAAGTAAATATAAAGTAGGAGGAGGAGCATCTGGAACAGTTTCATAACTACTTCTAAGAAGTGATTTATTTCTACTTCCAATAATAAAATATTGATTATGAATAGGAAAAGCTTCAAGAGTTAAAGAATATGTAGTATCTGTAATACTTGTTGTTTTTATTGGTAAAGCAACATCAACTGTTAAACCTTGTGAAACATTTACATCACCTGGTAAAGAAATATTTTTATTAAAAGATATTGTACATGTATGATTTAAAGCTGATGCAAGTGTTCCACCAAAAATACAAACTAAAATTGCTTTTAAAGGAACAGTAAATAAAGATGAAGGAATTGCATATGGGCTTCCATCTTCATCATCATAGTAAAAACCATTAGTTAAAGTTTCTTCATAAATAGGAGTTGGATTCCATTCCCAATCTGATCCAGAACTACCAAGTCCTGCTTGAATTTCATTAATAGCAGATACTAAATTAGTTTTATTTGTTGTATTTAAATTATTTAAATTACCTATTTTAGCATCTTCTTCTAACTCTGTTCTTAAGTTTTCAATAGTTACATCACTTTCTTTAGCATTACCAAATTTATCAGTAACTAAAACTTTACCAATATGAGGTTTAACAATACGATTCATTTTACCTGCAACACCAGAATGAATATATTCAGACATTTTAACCTCCTTTAGGTATTTTCTAATAAAGTAATACGTTCTTCTAATGAAGCAATTTTATTTTCAAGTTCAGTTAAATCAATTACTGTAGTAACTGTATTTGTTACTGAGTGTATGTTTAAAGTAATTTTTGTAAGTAAATTACGATTAAGCCAATTATTGTATGCACTAGAAGCAGCTGCTGTAAAAAGACGAATATTCTTTAATGTAGCTTTATTTTGATTATTTTCTTGTTCAATAACTAAATTAGCTTCTACACCTCGAATAAAAGCATCACCTAACCAATTTAAAGAACAAATAGGATAAGTAGTAAAATCATCTAATGTTTTAATTGTAAAAGTAGGAGAATAACCAGTTTGATTTCCTTGATAAGTTGTGTTTGATGTAAACTTTTTTGTTTTATAACCTGTTATTTGAAAAGTAAATGGATTGTTTTCTGAAAAAGTAAAATTTGTTGAAATAACTAAATCAGTTAAATTAACAATTTCACCTTGTTTTATGTAATTATCATTTTGCACTGAATCTCCCCAGTGTACCTGTTCTGATCCACCATTAATTTTATAACGAATTCCTAAACCTGCCATAACAGCATCACCTGTTCCAACATAGGTTGGTTCTGGTTCATTTGCTTGACTATATTGAAAAGTTCCTGAAGCAGATAATAATAAATTATCTAAAAATTGATCTGCATTAACTGGTAATGATAATTTATGTAATAAATTTTGTTTATCTTTGAGATAAATCTCACCAGTTACAGGTAAAGAAAAATTATCGTTGGAAATCATTAGTTACCTCTTCATTTTCTATGTTAGCTTCAATAATTGGAGAATTTTCTACTTGAGTTAATCGTATACCTCCTCCAGTAACTATAGTTGGATTTATGATAAAAATAGCAATTCCTTCTGTTTGATTTAAGTTATCTACATCATTTTGTGATAATTCATTAAAATATTCATCTGATCCAATAGCTTCTGGATAACCTGAGATAATACTTATAGTATCTATAGTAGGAACGATTTCTTCTAATGAAGGAAGCTCTACTTGATCCTGAGCAGTTATTCCATTAACTGTAACAGTAGATACTAAATTATTTTGCTGAGTAAAAGGAGCTACACTTAATGTAAGTTTATTTGTTTCAGAATTATATTGACAATAAAGTTTAAAATCTTCAGCTTCATTTATTGATGAATAATTATCCCAATCACCACTAAGAGAATATATTTTTACTCCATTTTCTGAAATTAAATCTTCTAAAGAAATTGGATGAACATATAAAGAGTTATGAGAGTTAGCTGTTACTGGTAAACTTGAATTGTGTGTAACCCAATATTCATTAGTCATTGGATCATCTAAACCAAAACTAATCATTAAAGCATAAGTAGTTGAATCTAAAGTTACTTCAAAAGAACTTTGTAAATCATTTTCTGAATTAGCCTCAAAAGCAAATAGTTCAACAAAAGAAGATCCATAATCTGATGAAGTTAAAAGACCTTCCATAAATCGATCATAACCTTCTTTGTTACAACTATCAATATACATAACAGCAATTTGTTTATTATTATTACCAGATAAATCTAAAACATTATCTTGATTTAAATTTAAAGTATGTTCAACAGTTGTAATTGAATTTCCATTTCCATTTCCATTACAACAATGAGGCATTAAAGCTAAAATTCTACCTAAAGTTAAATTCTTTGCCATATTTTACCTCATTACAATTCTGGTTCAATTTCTGTTAAACAATGAGGACAATGTATTTCATTCCATTGTCTTGTTGGTTCATCAAAAATAAATTTCTTACAAGTATTTGTTTCAATACAAATACTTCCTCCAGAAATTCCTTCAATCGGTTTAGTTTCATTACTATTTAAATAAATAGTACATAATCGTATATCACCTGTATTTACTTCTTCTATAATATTCATAATATATCCTTTTAAAGGAGAGAGGAATAAATCCTCTCTCCTTTTATAAAGTTAATCATTTGCAGGTGAAATCCATGCACCTGTTTTAGTTGATACATATGCTTCTGAAGGTTGTTGACCAATAGTTGATTTTCTTCCTGGTAAATAAGTATCTCTATCTATTGGATCAGTTGCAGGTAAGATTAATGAAGAACCTGTACGAATTCTGTAAGGTACTCCTCGAACTTTATTATAATCATATAAGAATACTGGTTTTAAACCAGTACCATGATAATTTATTTGTGTATTTTGAAGTAAATCCATAAAATAATTAAAGGAACCTTCAATATAATAACCATAATTTAAATAATCAGTTCCAGCATTATTTTCACCTGAAGTTAGTAATACACATTGACCACCTAAATCTAAATAAAACCAAGTAGCACTTAAAGCATCTGATCCAACAAAAGTAGTTGTATTTGATATAGTAATATCTTCTAAAACTTCTCCAATAGGAATATCATTAGTTTCTTTTGAAACAGACTTAGTGTTAATAATTGGACCATAATCAAAAGAAGAAGGAACTAAGAAAGATCCAGCAGCAATTACTGAACCACTCTTTAAATCAAAAGAATAAACTATAGTTTCTGCATCTAAAGTTAAATCACTTCCTGTAACTGTTGTTCCATTAAATTCAGATCCAACTTTAATTACAGATCCAGCAGCAAAACGACATCTACGCAAAAAACCTTTAAAAGTGCTTGCATAATTTACAATATAACTTTCAGGATCGGTTTCACTATCTGGATCAAATGGCTCTAAATCAATTGATTTAATAGTTCCAACATTTGCTGCACCAGCACTAATTGTAATTTCAGAATCTACAGTTTGATCAGCAACAGTTGAAATAGTAGTACCATTTACTTTACTACCAATTATTAAAATAGAGTTTGGTTTAATTACACTATTTTCAACTAAAACTGTTTCACGATAAATTGTTAAATCATTTGTTAATGTAAGATCAGATGTAACTTTTTGACCATTAAATGTAGAACCTGCTTTAATTACACTATTTTTGGTTAATTTACTAAATCTAGGATTAGGTGCATCTGAGACTGTTCGTCTAGGTTTATTTAGAACAGCAGCATTAGCTCCAGCAATTCTAATTTGTCCAGCAGTACTCGGATAAATACAACGTAAAATAACACTTCCTGCACTATAAGTTACTTCTGGATTTGAAGTAGGAATAGCTGTTCCTGTTTTAAGAGTTTTATCAATAAATTCCCAATTACAATTATAAAAGTAAATTAAAGTTGATGAGGTTGATGTTACAAAAGAAGGAAATTTTGTTGCTCCATTGTTTTGAGGAAGAATAGTATTAATAAAGTTAAAATTATAAAAACCCCATTTACCACCAGTATGAGAAATTATATCACCTGCTGTCCCTGAGACATGAATAGTAGGTTTATCATTTATAGTTGCTGGACAAAAAATAATTTCTCCAGATGTTCTAGTTTGTTGATTACATTTAACAGGAGATGTAAATTCATAACCATCTGTACAATGTACTCTAACATAAACTGTATTCTTAGAAATATTATACTTAGCAGCTAATAATTCAGCAGCATAAGCAACTGTTTTCCAAGGATGTTCTGAAGACCAACCATAACGTTTTTTTACAATTTTATTGTTTTCAACAACAAAGTATGTTTCTTTATCTGCTGCATTTGGAGCTTTATAAGTATTACCTGTTACAAAATCAGTTCCAAAATCAGTATCAGGATAATCAGTAATATTAATTGTTGTCATATATCCTGATAATTGTGGATTTACATGATATTCTGTTGGAATAGTCTCATTACCATAGCTTGCACCAACATAATAAGGTAATTGTAAAACATCTAATAAACTTATAAATTCATCTAAACTCATTCGTTCAAGTTTAACAACAAGTTGACCATCTTCATTCCAGTATAAACCACCATCATCCGCAATTAATGGTGCTAATAAAGCTTTTAATTCATCAGCAGTCATTTGCTGAAAATCAACATTTAATGTTCCTAAATTATTTAAACCAGTTAAACCTTTTCCTGCTAATTCAGTAGGTTTAATTTTAATTTTACCATCAGTAACAACTAAACCATCTGTTCCATCACCAACAATAAGTTCATTAACATCAACTTTAAGTTTACCATCAGTAGAATCTAAATCAGCAAAACCATTAGTTTCAGCAGCTAATAAACTAGCAAGTAATGCTTTTAACTGAGCAGCAGTTAATCGAGATAAATCAAGAGGACCATCAACAATGAGATTTTTAATAGTTACTGGACCATTATGAGTTTCTGTTCCAGTATGAGTTTCAGTACCACTATGGGTTTCATTTCCAGAATGAGTTTCTGTTCCAGAATGAGTTTCTGCACCTTTATGATCTTCAGGACCATTATGAACTTCTGTTCCATTATAAGTTAATGTAGTACCAGAAGCTTTTCCATGAGTTTCACTACCCTCATGGGTTTCAGTTCCTTTATGTGTTTCAGTTCCATTATAGGTTTCTGATCCATTATGTACTTCAGTACCATTATAAGTTAAAGTTGTACCAGAGTTTTGACCATGAGTTTCATTTCCATCATGTACTTCTGTACCATGATAAGTAAGTGTTGTACCACTATTTTGACCGTGAGTCTCATTTCCAGTATGTGTTTCAGCACCAGAATGATTCTCTGTTCCTGTATGAGTTTCAGCTCCTTCATGAGATTCTGAACCTTCATGTACTTCAGCACCTTTATAAGTTAAGGTTGTTCCTGAAGTTTTACCATGAGTTTCTGAACCAGTATGAGTTTCTGTACCAGAGTGAGACTCTGTACCAGAATGAGATTCGGCTCCTTCATTAACAGTTTGACCTTTAAAATTCCATTTACCTAATGCTTGTTTATCTCCATAAATTTTTTCATAAGTACCAGAAGGCAAATATTCTTCATTTTTATGTACATAATCATCATAAAGATCAGTACATTCTTTATCCATTAAAGTAGCACCATTACCATTAAAGGTAGGATGACCAAATGAAATAAATTCACCAGTTACTGGAGTATTAAGTCTATATTCACCATGAGGAACATAAATAACTCCGTTAGGGGTAGTTGTTGCAGCTTGATCAACAGCAGCTTGAAATGCAGCAGAATCATCTGTAACACCATCACCTTTTGCACCAAAATCTTTTACATTAAGAACATCACCAAAACGATCTTTTAAAGTTCTTTCTTCAGTTGAACCTTCAGCAGTAACAACACCATTATTAACATCTATTACGTCATTTGCTGGATTATTTTCAACTAATTCACCAGCTACAAACACCAAGGGTTTACGTTTTGCCATCTTATTAATCTCCTAAATATTAATGTTCAAAAGGAAAAGGAGGAGGAGCAATTTCATTAAATTCCGGTTGTAAAGGATAAGGTCCATTCGGTACAGAAGGAGGCGGAGGTACAGGAGGACCATAATTAAACGGAGGAATATGCTCACCACACCCACAATTCCACGGATTAACAAAAGGTTCAGGTTGAGGTTTATATGGTCTAGCATTCCATGCTTTATTAATTAAAGTAGCTACCCATAAAATATTCATACCTTTTTGATCATCAGGAGCTTGAAGATCAATATTAAGTACTAAACCAGCATTACTTAAATGACAATTCCGATATTTATATTTTCTGTTACCAGAATTTGTTACTGCCCATACAACAGAGTCTTTAATATCCAACATTCTAACATAAGGAGGATAAACAATAAGCTGTGTATCTTCAGTAGTTGTAAGTTTTGCAGGAATTTGAAATGTATTATTAGTTGGTCCTTGCTGTGAATTTAATTTACTCCACAACCAAGGTAAAGCCATATATACAGCTTTAACAACTTTATAAGGTTCTCCATGAATATCATGAATTAATGGAGCACCGCCTGAAGCAGGATTTAAGCAATTATATCTAATCATATTAACACCACCCATTTAAAAAGAATCGAGAGTTATCTTGAGAAATAGAGCTATTTACTGCATCTGTCTCTATTGTTTCTTGAACTAATGCCATATAAGTTTGTAAATATTTTTGTGCTGCTTCTGAAGCTTCTTTTGTATTCATTGTATTATAGATTGAGTATGCTACATAAGAAGAAAGAGCTGCTAGAAGTGAATCTGGCAACTCTATCTCTTGTTGAGGATTAAGTGAATAATTTAAAACTGGATGTTTTGCTTGATAATTTATAGATAATAATCGTCCATATAAATCTATATTAGGTACTTGTATAACATTTGCTTTAGGAGTAAAAATACTTAAAGAATTAGAAGTATTATTTATAGGAATTTTTTTACCATAAGCATCATAAACATCCAAAATTTTAATTAAATCATCCGTAAATGGTTTATTTCCATCCATAATATACTTATCTGAACTTAATCCAGTTGAATAAGCATATTTAGATTCTAATTTATATTCTCCAATCCAATCTTTTAATTCAAGAATAAAACTTTTTTCTTTTAAAATAAATCTTGTATAAAGTCGTAATAAAGCATCATTAATACAAGAAACAACAAAAGGTATTTTATCATTTTTAATTGTACCTGAACCACTATCAGAAAGAGATAAATTAGATAATTCTTTATATGAAAGATCTGTTAGATAATCTGAAAGATTCATTTATATTCTCCTAAACAATATATGATGATAATGCAGTCTCTTGTCTAACAGTTTCTTCATACCATAAGTTATCTTCTGTATTATCTGTTACTGTTATAGTTGGTTTCCAAGGTTTTAAATATCCTAACATAGAAATAACATCTATGCAATCATCATGACCCTTTAAACCATTAATTGTAGCTAAACTTATTTGTTCCATCATTCTACCTAATGCAACTGATTCTCTCATTTCTTCAGGAAAAAACATTTTTCCAGCTTTGAACCAAGGAACAACAAGAGAGAATCTAGTAAATTTATCTTGTGTAGGCCTAATTCCAGGTAAATTAGAAGAAGATGAAGCAAAATTAAACCATATATTTCTACTCATCATTTGTTCTTGAAGCCAAGTAATAAATGCTAATTGTTGTCCTGTAATTTCTATACCTACAGATTGAGGTTGATACATACTTACAAACATAAACAATTGATCAATAGTTTTATTTATAGTTTGTCTTTCTGTAATACCATCTACCCAAAACCAATCAGCATTATTATTATATGCCCATACTCCAATAGCTGAATAATCTGCTGTTCGTCTTGATGAAACAGCAAAATCAGTTGTTATATAAAAATTAAAGTTGTTTTTATGGTTTAATAATTGCTTTCTTGAATACCATCGAATATCAGAATCTAAAACTAAACGTTCTTCTTCAGATGAAATACGTAACATCATTTCTTGTTGAAATGCAGCAGTCTTACCAGTAGCTATAGCTATATCATATTGACTCTTAATAACATCATAACTAAACCTATCAGGCCATGCTCCAGCAAAATCTTCTTCTTTACAAGGAAATCTTTCACATACAGGCCATACATTTACATTCCATGCACCTGATTCTACAGCTTCAATAAGTACATCATCTTTGTTAAATGGAGTACCATTTAAAACTACTTTTCTTTTCTTTGGATCCAAGGCATAGTTAATACCTTTGTATACTGTATCTTTAATTGTATTCATTTGTACTTTGGAATTTGCTGCATCATCACTAATTAAATCATCCAGAATAGCCAAAACAGGACGTTTACCAAATATTTTAGTACCACGCAAACCAGTAGCCGCACCAAATAATTTAATTCCAAGTCGTTCATTGTTTTTATTTGTAAATTCTATATATGCATCGGTAAAAGTAGCTTTAGGAAGCCATTCCTGTAAAAAGTCAGAGTTATTATATCGATATTCAATATTCTTTCTTGCTGATTTTACACCATTTTCCATAGAATCGGATACATATATCATTCCATCTATAGAGCCAAAGTTAGGAATATGATGAAACACTCCTAAATATAATGATAAATACTCCATAAATAAGGTTGTTTTAGCAGCTCCACGAAAGACTAAATTAACAATATATTGTTCTTTGCTTGCTAATTTATCTAACATTTTTAAATGAAACACAGGAGTCTTATTAGACTCTCCTTCTACTCCATTTACTAACTTAATAAAGTTCATAAATGTTAATGAAAAAGGAGTTGGCATATATTCCTTCTCCATTAATTTATAATCTACTTCATTAAGCCAAGCATCAACTGATTGTTTTTTCTTCATAAGTAATTTCCCTTAAAGGTTGTTCAGCAATTTCTTTAGGAGTTACACCATTTTTAATTGCAGTTAGTTGTTTTGAAGCTAAATCCATTAACATATTTTGCAATTCTTTAAATCCAGCAGTTTCTCTTGCATCAATAGAAATTAATGGACCCATTTCTTTTGGTTCTTGTAAGTAATTTAATAAAGTATCAGCAGCTTTTACTCTAGCTAGATCATTTCTACTGCCTTCCATAATTTGTACACAAGTATTTACTGCTTTTTGTCTTGCATCTTGATTTAAGACCCAGAAAGGAACAAGTGATTGTTCCATTATTTTATTTACAAGCTTATTTTTATGATACAAATTTACATTCATATCAATATAACGTTCACTTCTTCCAGCAGCTTGTAAATTAGCTAGTCTATCAGGAAATGTTCTTTCCCATGCATCTCTATTAGATAAACCCATTAACTTAAAACTTACATATACAACTGCGTTCACATAATCTGCTATTTTATAAACTCCACCTTGTAATACATTTATATAAGAGAAAAAGTTCTCTTTCATTTCTTCAGCTAAATGAGGATCTTGTATTGCTTGGTTCAGTCTATTAACTAAATCATCAGTTACAGATTTTTTTAAATTCTTTGGAACTTTATTTCGTACTTCTTCTAATGTTAATGGAAGCATAAATATACCTATACCTTTCATTAGTTTTTCTTTTATTATATAAGCTTTGAACCAGAAAAGAAAAGCCCTAAGAACTTTATTTAAGTTCTAGGGCTTTTTTTATTTGGTGCAGGATGAGGGATTTGAACCCTCACGCTCTTCTAGGAGCAAGAGATTTTAAGTCTCTGGTGTCTACCAATTCCACCAATCCTGCTTATTTAATTGGTAGGGAGAACAGGATTTGAACCTGTAAATATGGAGTCAAAGTCCATCATGTTACCCTTACACCATCTCCCTAATTTGGAGCCTTCTATTGGAATTGAACCAATATCTTCTGCTTACAAGGCAGACATAATAGCCATTATACGAAGAAGGCAAACTGAAAGAGCTTATATTCTTTTATTTAATTTAAGTCAATATTTATTTTATTAAAAAAACAAAAGATCTTACTCAGGCGATAAGTAAGATCTTTTGAACTGAACCAATTTCAGTTTTTA
>RHMF01003284.1_pt1 | contig 11727 bp, 21 predicted proteins | sample 5365151 | NCBI WGS metagenome assembly RHMF01 (sample SAMN10266501, study PRJNA497801) | feces metagenome | isolation source: feces | host: Bos taurus | place: China: Prairie of Fairy Mountain | collected 2017-08-14 | reverse complement strand
TTTAGTGGTACTACTGCAAAAGGAAGTGCTACTACTGTTTCTAATACTGCTTCTGCTGTTAATATGACTCCAGGCACGTGGACTAGAAACGAACTTCAAAATGCACGAATTCGTGTTTATGGTGTCAGAGGTACTTCTAATACAACAACCACATATTATTTTAGATTTTATGGAGCTACCTTTACTGTAACTTATTCTATAAATGGAACTGCTTATACAATTGGAGCAACCAGTAATGTAACTGGAACAACGGTAGACCCTGCTTCTCAAGAAGTAATGGGCGGTGAAAGCGCTATTGTTTCAGTTTATACAGGTTCGATTGATGATATTACAGTAACAGATAATGATGTAGATGTAACTGACCAACTTGTTCAACACGCAGCTCCAACTGGTGGTACTACTGAAACCGTTCTTGGTTCTTACAGTTTAGTAAGTGGAAGTTTTAATGGTTCCGGTGCAACGTATTTTCAAGGGTTGGTAGGTGCAGGTGTAGACAATACTAAAACAACTTCAAACTATTATTCAGGTGGTAGTGGTACAATCGCCGTATTCACTTATGACTTAGTCTTTGCAAATATTCCTTCTAATGCAACAATTACTGAGTTATATTGTGAGGTTAATGGACACGCAGAATCAACCTCAAACTCAAATGAATATATGTGTGTGAGGTTAATAAGTGGAAGTACGAATCTATCAGACGAGTTAAACTTTAAAGATATAGGTACTTCAAACTCAACTCAAACAATAACTGCAACTACTTTACCTACAGTTGCTCAACTTGCTAATTTAAAATTGCAATGTAGGTTAGGTTACTACGGCGGCGCCATTAACGGAGCGACTTGTTATTTAACTTATACAGTTCCTTCGTCTGGTTGGGACTATTATTATACATATACAATAACCAATATTGCTGCAGACCATATAATTGTAGTTGATGAAGCCGGGGCATTTGTTCCTCCAGAAGAAGACCCGCAATATAATTATTATCCAATTACAATTTCTTCAATTAATGCGTCAACAGACCCGCATAATGGGACAACTCGTGTGCAAGAAGGAACAACACAAGTAGTTACAATTTCACCAACTGACCCGCAATTAACTCTTGCTTTAGATAATGGAGTTGATATTACAAGTCAATTAGTTGGTGGAGTGCCAACAAATACTTATACGATTGATACTAAGGTTAGTGGTGCTTCATACGGATTTAACTTAAATAGTTCAACTGGATATTACGTATCTACAAATAATGGTGTATCAAAGTCTGCATCGGTGGCACGCATAAATATGGATTTTGAAAGTGATTGTTTAGTTACTATTCAAAATATTAACTATGCTGAAGCTGATTATGACTATGGTATGTTTGGTAAACTTGATACTACAGTTGCTACAGACGGATTAACGGCCAGTTCTGGCGGTTCTTCCCCGTCGGATTCAACATCTAACTATCAAATTGCCAAATGTTCAAACAGCTCCTCTGCGCAGACAACAACCTATCAAGTCCCTGCAGGAGAACATTACATTGATGTTAAATATGGTAAAGACGATGCTACGGATGCTAATAACGATACACTTCAATGGAAAATTACTAGTGTAGAAGCTACTAGCGCTGGCGGCGATTATACATATACTTTGACGAACATTAATCAAAAGCATAGTTTAGTGTTCATATTTGGTGATGTTGACTACTATTTTATAACATCAAGCGGTAATAGCTGTAAGTTATATCCAGATGGTCAGGTAGTTAAATTAGATGGCGATTCTTATATGATAAGAATTGTTCCTGATGACCCTAATGCTACTGTTACTTTAAGGGATAATAACGTAGATAAAACTTCTTCACTTGAATATGAAAGTACACAAGATAAGTATGGGAATACAGTTGTTAATTATATTTATAAAATAACAAATATAAATGCAGCTCATACTCTTTCGGTAACTTGTTCAAGTGGAAGTGCGCGAATTTACTTAAAGAGTAATGGTACGTGGACACAATATAGTAAGGTATATAAGAAAGTAAATGGTAGTTGGGTTGAGCAGAATAGTTCAACATGGACTACTTTGTTTGACACACGAACAAATTATAGATTAATTCAATCATAAATTAGTGAAGGTTTGTTTCTTATAAGTTACTTATATATATAGGAAAATAAGTCTACTCGCTAATAGAGTTAGGCTTTTTATATATATCTCTTGGGCGGTCGGTAGGATTCGCCCATTTTTTTTGGAGGAAAATAAATGTTACCTAATATTCCATTACCTGAAGCTCCTAGTGAAAGTAGCATATATAATACTCCATATGGTGTTGTTACCAGTTATGAAGCATATGGAGAGGTTTATCCTGGACGTTTTAATGGTAAGGTTGTTGCAACTGTGCCAAGTTATAATGGTATGGATAATGCTTTAGATTTGCTTATTGTAGCAATGAGTGGGGCGGCAAAAAATGAAAAGGCCAGAGAAAAGCAATTAATTGAAGCTTATATTAATAAAATTCCTCAAGGTACTAAATTGAGAAAAGATTTTGAAGAATTGATTTTAAATGAAAAATATTCTCAAGCGTTTGACACTCTACAAAAAGCAATGCATGATATATATGATTTTAATAAAACTTTACAAGAAAATCAAGCTCATTTTACTGAAATAAATGAATTTTATTTAAATAAAACTTTTATTAATAATTTAGCAGATGTTTTGGGGAAAACAAGTCATGTTACTACAGAAGCCAATTTTAATAATATAAACTTAGATATGACTGGAGAACAAATTATTGATAATATATTAACTAATGCAGAAAAACAAGCCAGTCAACATATGGATAATAAAGAACTTATTAGATATAAAAATTTTTTACTTCAAATTAAATCTTATATAGAAAAAATTTTTATAGAGTCTTATGGAAGTAATAGTTTAAATCATGCCATATCAAATTTAGAAAACAATAAAAAAGTAAAGGCTCAACGTAAAAAAGATAATGGAAAACATGCAAATGACCCATTAAATCAATTAGTTTGGAATCAAGTGTGGGGATTATTAAATGGAATGTCTACAGAAATTACTATATCTTTAAATGGCGGTGTTCAAACTGGTAGTATTAAAAATGATTTAGGTCAAAATATTAAAAGTGATGCTTATACTATTATGACTGCAGAAGGGGGTTTTGTATTTGAAGAAAAAGAGCAGGAAAAGTTGAATTTACAACAAATTACTCATAAAAATGAATTAGATACTTTTTTACAACAGGGCGCTTTTGAAGACAATTTTATTATTTCTTCTTCTGCAAAAGACCAATCTTTAGCAGCTTCTTTTAGCGGAAAATTTTCAGATGATGCAATAAAATTTGCAGAGCCGGCTTCATTAAATCAACGTATTGCTGATATTAGAGATTTTGGTTCGAGTGCTGGTCTTATGGGTAGTGGTATAGATGATTTAATTTTTGCTTTAGTTAATTTAGAACATGATATGGTTTGTGCTGGAGCAGAGGGCGCGGTTAAAAAAGCTTTAGGAGCAATTTGTGCTAATTGGATGTTTGATGATGTAGGAGATATTGTCACTAATATATCAATGGAAAATGATGCTACTAAAATTTGTGTTTATTTCATCAATGGATGGTATATTACTTTAGGAGATATTCTACAAAGAACTGTTGACAAATTAAGTAAAAATAAACAACAAGATTTAGTTACTGTTTCTTTAAGTATACCTAAAGGCTCATCTTATGGAGATGCTGCAAAAAGTACAGAACCAGGATTAGAAAGATGGGATACAACACGTAGTATTATTATGGACAGTACAAAATTAGGCTTTCGTTTACGAGTAAAAAATTTATTTAATGCTTTTTATTAAATTTAACGGTCGTACTCCGACCGTTATTTTTTTGACTTTTTTTGAAATTTTTGATATAATATATATAGAAAAAGGTAGAAAGGAGAATATACCCTATGAGATTCTACGTAATCCGCAGCTCAACTGATGAGTTAATAGAGGTAATAGATAAACCTGACCTTGCCGCAGCTTGTAAGTATATGTACAAGGTATATGGTGAGGATAGCCAAACTGATTTATTTACAGAAAGGAGTTATGAACAATGGAAAGATATAATGGATGGGAAGACCCAGCTTGGAGAGATTACTACGGTATGAATGATGATGGCAACTATGATGAGGATTATATGAACGAAGGAGAAGAATAATGAAAGAAGTAACAATTAGAGTAGAGCTTGATGGTGACTATATGGATATACCTTATGAGGTAGAAGACAATCTAACCGAAGATGAAACCTTTGAAGAGTGTATTGAATACGCTATGTCTAATCTTGCAATAACGATAATTTGACAAATTTTCATTTTTATGTTATAATATATATAGAAAGAATGAGAAAGGAGCAAAATTATGTCACAGTATCTTAGTTTTTATATCAGAGGAAAAGATAATCAGTTTTATCCAATCGCAGAATACTGTCGTAGCTCTTCATATTATGAAGCCTTTGAAGGTTATGTTCCATCATACGATGGACTGGGCGCAGTAACTGAACGTATACTTGGGTGCATACGCAGAGATGTAGAGTGTCATATTAAGGAACAGAAGCAGTTTGTTAAGCGTGAGCAAGCCCATAAACAGGATATTCTCCAGGCTAACAACTCTTTTGAAGAAAAAATGGATGCTATCTGTGATTGTGACCAGTTTATTGATGAAACAAAAGATGAAATTGAAGCTTGGGTAGGCGTAGACCACTTCATTAATTTCCTTTATGGAATACTTGAGTCAATGAACTATCGTTCTGAGTTTGAGGGGTTAGAAGATAAGTATCTGTATGCGGCTATTGAGCCGGAGAGTAAGAAAGACGTAAAAGAAATCACCGACGAAGAAAGAAAAGGGTGGAGGTCATGGTAACGAATAATACATATATAGAATTATTCTCTAAAGTAAGCCACTGTACTGTAAATGTATATAACTTCTTTGATAATAAAACTGCTCTTATTTTTGACCCAAATCAGGCTGGACGTTGTAAAGGAAATGGATGGCAGATAATTGCTTTAAAAAACCTTATTCCTTTAGAATATGTTACTGATGAGATGTTTATGTCTAAGTCTGAAAAGAATAAGATTAAAGAAAGACTGGTTTTAAGTCATGCTATATGGACTTGTACAGATGGTACAAATTTTAATAATTGTGAAGCTGCAATTGACCATGAACGTGCTTTAATGGCAGTAGAGGCGGTGAGAAATCATGATATTTAACAAAATAGATATGCACAAAAAACGTCAGAGAGCACTGGCACACGTTGAGAAAATTAAATGGATTAAACCAATAGAGGGCGCCGACAACATAGAGTTAGTCGGTGTCCTTGGCTGGGTTTGTATTGCCAAAATTGGTGAGTTTAAGGAAGGCGACTGGTGTGTCTATATAGAGATAGATTCTAAAGTACCAGAGAAAGAATGGTCTGAGTTTCTGCGCCCAAAGCACTTCAAGATTAAAACAATGAAGTTAGGTAAGTTCAAAGTTATATCGCAAGGTATAGCTCTGCCGCTCTCTACGTTTGACGTAAACATACCACAGGAAGAAGGCGCAGACGTTACGAAGCTACTTGGAGTTAAGTATTCTGTAGCTGAGGATAATGTTAGAAAATCTGAAATAGATAAATATAAAGCTATGGCTCAGCGTAGACCTGACGTGTTTAAAAAACCGTGGGCGCGCAAAATGATGAAGAATCCAATTGGAAAACGTATTATGTTCTTACTTTATGGTAAGAAACGTGATGACCAGAAAAAGTTTCCAAAGAAGTTCCAGTTCGTTCATCCAACTGACGAAGAAAGAATCGAAAATATGCCGTGGATTCTTGAAGACCGTGATGCTCGTTATATTAAAACAACGAAGATAGATGGTACGTCAACTACGTTCATTCTTGAAAAGAAACTGTTCGGTTATGAATTCTATGTGCTCTCGCGCAATGTGCGTCAGTTCACACCAGAACAGGGTAACTATCATTCACAAGATGAAAACGTCTATTGGGAAGTGGCAGAAAAGTACAATGTAAAGAACTTCCTTATGAACTTTATGAAAGGTAGTAACTACCGTTACGTAGCTTTACAAGGAGAAACTTATGGTTGTACTGAAAATGGTGTAAAAATACAAGGTGACCCGCATCATATTGGCGAACTCAGATTCGCAGCCTTCAATCTCATTGACTCTAAAGCAGGACGTTGGGATTCAGTAGAAGGACGTAAATGGTGTTCTTCGTTTGGAATACCTTGGGTACCTATTGTAGATACGAATTGTCAGGTTGAATTAGATATGGAAGCTTTCAAACTTACTGCTGATGGACCATGGGAAATACCAGGTTCAACGGGACTGCGCGAAGGATATGTTTATAGGAAAGTAGGCGACCCTGACTTTTCCTTTAAGAACGTATCAAGAGAATATTTGCTGAAACATAATGGATAGGGAGCAGAGTAACGGCGCCCCTTCAGAAACATATGATTTGCCTAGTATGTGTATGAAAAAGATTAGAGTATGGCAACTACTTGAAAATCTACGCCGCGAATCCTGGGCGAATAGACCAATTGGCAGAGTCAATAGTTTTAGAAACTATGTAGTGAGAGTCCGAATCTCTCTTTGCCCATACATCGGAGTATAGCTCAGTTTGGTAGAGCGCTCGGCCTGGGACCGAGAGGCCGTAGGTTCAAATCCTACTACTCCGACCAGGGAGTTGAGAAGACTATGACGTTCGTATTGTACACTACGGCGCCGGCGTCAAACAGTAATCATGATGATTCTCAATAAGACACTCCCACCATATGCCCCTATAGGCTAACGAATAGACCGTGCCGCTACGGACGGCAAACTGTGGGTTTAATTCCTACTGGGGGTACCATTAATTATATTTGGAGGCGCGCTGAATGAGTGAAGCAATTATCATAGCTGTAATTAGTGCAATTTCTCCAGTTTTGGTAGCCATTATTTCTATTATTTCAAATGGTTTGGTTGTAAAAACAAAAATAGAACAATTAGAAAATAGGTTGAGTGAATGTAAACGTGCAACCGAAGAAGTTTTTCTATTAAAACGATGGGTAATAGAAGATGGACGTATAATAAATGATTTATTAAATCGTGTTAAGAAATTGGAGGATAAGGATGACAGATAAATTAGTAATTATACTCTTAATTGGTATTATACCGTCTATATTAATAGTCATCGTATCTGTTATAACTAATATTATAATTATTAGAACGAAAGTTGAGGAGTTCAAAGAAAGATACGACCAACTCGCTAATAAGACTTACGAATTAAAATATAGTCAGGACATATACCAAATGGAACACAATGAATTAAAAAGCAGAATAGAAGAATTAGAGCGTGATAATGATAAAAGGGGGTAGAAAAATGATTAGTTATTGGGTAGGCTTTGCAACTGGCGCATTTGCTATGTTTGCAGGTTTAGCAATATACGCATGTTGTAAGATTAGTTCAAACATAGATAGAGAGGAAGAACGTAAATGGAATTTGTAATGACAGTTGGACTTCCCGCTTCGGGGAAATCAACTTGGGCAAAAGAACAAATAGATAAGGGATATGACTGGATTTCATCTGACGAAATTAGAAAAGAACCGACTACCATATAGAGAATAATGAAGTATTTGCAGAGATGGAAGAACATGTCTTTACGTCGCTGGCGGCTGGTCATAATGTGGTGTATGACGCTACGAACCTGTCGCATAAACGCAGGAAGTTCATTGTAGATAAAGTTAAATACTATAATCCAACAGTTTATCTACGCTGTGAAGTGTTCATCGCGCCGCTTGATGTTTTAAGGAAACGTAACTCACATCGGACGGGCGCAGAGTGCGTACCAGACGAAGTTTTTGAGAAATTTATTCGTGGCTTTCAGTTCCCGCAGTACTTTGAGGGCTGGGATGAGATAAATGTCAACGGACTAAGCGTCTTTGACAAGCTGGATATGTTACAGTTTTATGGTTTTGACCAGAAGAATCCATTCCATACGGCAGACTTAGGTACTCATCTACTCAATGCGCGCCAGTACTGCGAGGAACATGAGTTTTGTCACCTCGTACAGGATGCGGCGTGGTTCCACGACATTGGAAAGTACTATACTCAGACATTCGGTCCAGATGGAATCGCGCACTACTACGGACATGAAAACGTAGGTGCTTACTATTTTGCTCTGTGCTGTTGGAATAGTGGTATGTGGACAAAAGAAGAAAAACTTGTGCTTCTCTTTTTAATCAACTATCATATGCGCCCATACCATTGGACGGCCGCAGCGTACAAAAGAGATTATAAGTTATTCGGTGCTCGCAATATATATTGGCTTAAGCAGCTTCATCAGGCTGACATCAAAGCCCATTAGGAGGTCTTATGACTAAGAAGAAACAGAAGCAGAAAGATAAAACACGTAGCGTAGATAAGTTTTCAGTGATAGAGCTGATACAGCCTCTGCCGCATGGAAACTATTTGAAACAACGCTATGAACACTTAACCGATTCTAACTTATGGAAGGTGGTTCATTCAACCAACTCTTCCTACCATTTATGTCCGTATGACGGAGTATTTAGGAATTGTGAAGAGTGCGGCGCTGATAGTGAGGACTTTGATGATTCTTTTTGCAAGAATAAAATGGAATTTGTTGATGGAAAAGAGCTTAATGAGCGCATTGCCGATTGCAGGCGCGCAAACTTGGAGGTAAAATATTACTAATGCCTGAAGATAATGGTGGTGGATGGTCTAGATTAGATTGGTTATTCTTCATATTGATAAACATCATGGCGGCGTTATTCTTTATTTTCTTAATCATAGTGCCGCACGAACCATATGAAGGAATAATAGCAATGATGATGTGGTTTTATGGAACAATTACACTTTGGTGTGTTTATTAGGTAAGAAAATGGATAAGGAAAAAGATATATTTGATTTAATTATAGCGATACTTGTATTTGTTGTTGCTGTTTGTGATGTATGGATGATACATACCCTACCTCATGCTAAATATGAATTTCATATCGCCTCAATGGTATGGTTCTGGGGAGTAATGAACTATATTCAAGGTTTGAGAAAATAGTAATTTGAATAATCCTGGAATTTTTGATATAATATATATGAAAGATGAAAGGAGAGTCCAAATGAATATTACCTTTGAACTTGCAAAAGAGAGAACGGAAGCAATACTGGAGAAGTTAACTGAGTGCGGCTATAATGTAAATGAGCCGTTTGAGGGAAACATACCAGATACATTTAGTATTGACAGTGGAGCTTGCCGTGTAGTGATTATTGACGAAGCCCATCCTGACTTTGTAATTAAGTTTGGTTGCTCTGAATCTGATGAGAAGTATTGCAAGAGAGAAGTTGAGATTTACGAAGAAGCAAAGAAGGAAGGGTTAGCCAAATACTTTGCTTGGACTCAGTATATCTGTGAATATCAGGGTCGTGGTATCTATGCGATGGAGTATCTGGACTGCGATGAAGAAACTGTTGATGACAGAAGCTCTGATTACTGCTGGGAACTCTATTGTGAGGATAATGACCTGGACGAAGAAAAGGCAAGAGAAGATTGGGATATTCGTGATGAATTTTGGGATTCATACAACGATTCAACTGACCATACTTACGGTGTAGTTAGATATTTATTTTCTCTGATTAGTGCAGGTGATGCAGTTAAGTTAGACCAGCTCATGTGGCATTGGGATATTAACGATATGCATGCTGGTAATTGGGGACTTAGGGGAAAACAGCTGGTAATGTGCGATTATGCAGGTTATGGTTGGTAGAAGTTTTCCAAAAATATGGATTATGAAAGCATATGCTTTCTGGGGTTCGGAGTTCCGAACGAGCTGCGGTGGCGGAATAGGTAGACGCTAAGTAGACATAAGGCTTGAACCCGCATTGACAGGCGGTCTGCAAGAGTTGGGTGCAACAAGGGACAACTTATGTAAGGTGCAAATCCTTACCCGTAGTATTTTTTTGAAAGGAGCAAAAAACATGACAGTTAGAGAATTATATGCGTGGGCAGAAGAACACGAAGCGTTAGATTATGACATAGAAATATCATATCGTGATGGTGGTGGATATTATCTTGGTTGTGATGATGCAGAACCTTGTATTGGAGAAAGAGAACACGAGTGGAATACTGAACAAGTGGTTAGTTTGTAGAGGAACAAGAGAATGAACGAGATAGCTAAAGGGATATTACAAGCAGACTTTGCTGAAGTGGCTATATGTTTTGGACTTGTATTAGCAATATCAATACTTGAAGTAATGGTAGAAAAGGTAAGGCAAAACCGCAAAGCAAAAAAGAAGGAACAGAAACATGAGTGAGTGGAAAGCGGAAGATATGACATGGTATTGTGACTATGATAAAAATGACTACATAAAGAAGGGTGACGCAATAAAAGGCTTAGAAATATGGATAGAAGACCAAGTTGAAGATGTCGCTGATGAAATGTGGAACAAAGGTATTGAAGCCTGCATAAATGAGATTAAGCACCATGTACCGTCTGCTGATGTGGTAAAAGTAAGACACGCATACGATATGGACGAGTATACAAGTCTATTTGAATGTTCTAATTGTGGTTGGACGTGTGATGACACATACGGTGGAGAACCGTGTGTTGGCAATACGGTTACATATAACTATTGTCCTAACTGTGGAGCGAAAATAGACTATAAAATTGGTTATGGTGAGCGCGGTGAGTGACTACATAAAGAGGGAAGACGCAAAAGAGTTATGTTTTAAGTTAGCGTTTAATCGCTATGAAAATATCATTGATGGATTAAATAGTATACCTTCTGCTGATGTAGCCGAAGTAAAACACAGCGTATGGAGAGTTGCGTCAACAGACCCTGACAAAGAGTATGAGTGCATGAGATGTAAAGAAGCTGTGGGATGGAAATACCTATATTGTCCTAATTGCGGGGCGAGAATGGATGGAAAGGGGTAAGAGCATGAAGTGGATTCATATTAGGGATAATATATATAGATGTCCCAAATGTGGCACAAGATTTTCCATAAATATGCAGAAGCCTTGGAAATGCTGTCCAGTATGTGAACAGAAAATAAGTGGAATAAGTACACATTCATGGACAAATGAAGAAGTTATTAGGAATATGTCTACAGAAGAATTAGCCGACTATCTTTTTGAGCGTGGAAATTTCCAAGAATATTGTTACGGGATATGTGCTTATCAAGATGAATGTGAAGGCGCGCAGGACGAAGATTTTTGCAAAAAACAAATTGTGAAATGGTTGAAAAGTCCAGTTCATTTGACCTATTAGCTCATCGGGAAGAGCACTTGACTTTTAATCAAGGCGTGCGGAGTTCAAGTCTCCGATAGGTCACCATAGAGGTGTAGCTCAGTCGGTTAGAGCGTTTGCCTGATAAGCAAAAGGTCGGTGGTTCAATTCCACCCACCTCTACCAAATAGGGAGCTGCAAGGAATCTCCTTGAATAAATACAAATGGTCTAATTTATGGGAGAGGAAGTTCGGTTAGTTAACCGAGCTTCTTTTCTTATGGGATAATTTTCCAAAAAATTATCGGTCGGCCGCACTCAACGTAAAACATTTTCCAAGATTTTGGGAGAAGCATACGGGGTTATTATACGTATACAGCGCGGCTCCATAAATTTTCTGAAAACACTGTACCTATATTTTTGCAGGAATTGTAGTGCCTGTATAATTTTCCAAGAATTTGCCAAGCGAATAATTTTCCAAGAAATTGGT
>RHMF01001220.1_pt1 | contig 11735 bp, 16 predicted proteins | sample 5365151 | NCBI WGS metagenome assembly RHMF01 (sample SAMN10266501, study PRJNA497801) | feces metagenome | isolation source: feces | host: Bos taurus | place: China: Prairie of Fairy Mountain | collected 2017-08-14 | reverse complement strand
AATTGGTATCAACAAATTCTGGTCAATGCCAGTTCTTCACCCATGTGATGGAAAAGCTGGATGAACAGCAATTTGGCGTATTTGTTATTGGAAAGAAACTTGAAGGTGCTGGTGGATATTTCACCGAAAAGAAACTCGTCACTCGTATCGTTCTGCCCGAAGGCACTGCTACTTATGACGAAGTAAATAACACTATTTCTTTCCCGTCCGACAAAGAATTCGCTATCTTTGTCCATGAAGCATCTCACTTCCTTCACATGATTGTCGATAAAGGTCATTATATGGCTAAACCGCTTCGTGGAATGGAAGATATTTCGATGGACTCTAAAGACTTCACCGATATGAAATATCGTAAATATATCGAATATGAAGCAGGTTGGCGTTCTCTTGTTTATAATCAGCGATACAATATGGATATTGCTAAAGCGATTTTGAAGGTCAATTTGACCAATATGAGCAATTATCTTAGTGAGTCTGAAGATTTTCAAACTTACATTAAAAAGCCGTCCGAAGATATTTTCCAAAAGAAAATGGACTATTTTAAGTCTATTAAAGCAAAGCAGGAAGACGTCGTAAAGTGGACTGAAGAAGTATTCAACCCCGCTATGGACGCATGCATTGAAGTGATTAAGCCGGCTCGTGCAGCATATCTTGATACGGTGACTAAATTCGCTGAAATCGGTAATATGAAGTTTAATTATACTATCGATGCCGCAGCTCAAACTGAAATTTCTAATATCTTAGGAGCACTATAATGATTTTCCATACTCTCGATGACCTTGAAAATTACTTCCATCAAATGGGCTTCAATGTGCTCCATTTTACTCACAACCTCGTCGTTGATACGTATATTCTCGTCATTAACTCTAACTACGACGTTAAAGACAGACTTTATATTGAAATCAACTACACGACTGGCCGTGATAGCAAATATGAATTGATTTATCTTCCACTCATTACAGATGTGTATTCTTGTCCAGAAGACAAGGCATTGGATTTTGAAACAAATCCTAAGGACCACATGAGTGATTTGGAATGTATTACTTCTAACTTTGATTTTGAGAACATTCCTGATGAACTGGCTAATCAGTTTACGACTGAATTCGAACTTTATCTGAATTTTATTCGTCAGGAATCAGACCTTAACTTTAAGAAATGTGTTGCTGAAAAGAAGCAATATGATGCTAAGGTCCGTAAACTTCTTATCGAAAATCTTAATATCCTCGACGACTTGTTTAATGGATATGATTTTGAAGAAGTTGAAAATCCATTTGGATATAAGAACCCTGATGAAGTCGTTCTTAAAGCCGCTCAATACAAATCTAAATCTGGAAGCGTATTGACTGTAATTGTAAACGTATACGACTCTGGTAAATATAAGTATCGTATTCGTAATGCTTCTGGTGGAAACCTTCATTCGTCTGTAAAGATCCCAGATAGGAATGTATTTGTCTCTGATTTTCAGAAGACTTTCCTCCAGTTCTAAAAAATATCCTGCATGCCATGCAAAAGAGAGAGCCTTACACGACTCTCTCTTTTCATATATTCTTAAGATAATTTTCTATTTCAGTGACGACTTCTAACATTTCAAACCAATCGACCATTGTTCCTCTAGGCAATTCTTCTTCACCTGTACTCATTAAATCGTATGGATTGTATTTGAATCGAAACTTATTAGCCTTAATCTCTTTCTTTATTTCTTTACAACGTTTAATTCCAAACTCTTTATATGTCTTTAATCGTTCAACACAGAGTTTAAGCAATGGACTCCATTCAGGTTTATCCATTAAACTTTTAATCGTTCTACAATTTATCCTTTTACTAATAAGATAAAATCTCATTACTTGTTCTACATCTCTCATATTTTCTCTCCTTTCTAAACAATTATAAGGATATAACTTAATCGTTATATCCTTTGTTTTATATCTGAGTATTTATATAAATTATGCTATTTAAATTTGCTTATCTTTCTACATTACCAATAAGATCCATAATCTTGCCTAAATAACTATTCTCATCGTTCAATAATGAATAATACTTATCTACACTATATTTAGCTTCGATTCCACCTTCCTTACCATCTATATCATATTCAATCCATAATAACTTCTCATTATAATCAGTAATACTAATCTCAAATGACATATCTACATCTTGAACTTGTGTCTTTATTGCCAAATACCAACTATGTTCTTCATCATATTCATCTATTGAACTCTTACATTTAGCACTACATTCTCTATCAAAGAATGCAATTATCATAGTTCCTACTCGTTCCAATATACTAGCATCTGCCTGCATTTCTTTAATCTTTCGATGCAATTTATCCATGTTAACTGAATAATCTGCATTCTCTAGCAAATAACCATGATCTTCTAATACTTTCTTTGCTTCATTTAAATCCATTTTATTTTCTCCTAATCATATTAACAACTTTCTTTAATGTATCAAAGTCATTAGCCTTCAATAACTCCATTATATCAGTTGCATCATATCGTCCATATTCAAATGTATATGGCTTTAAATCATGCGTAAAGTATATAGTTAAATTAACTCCACTCTTTAACTTTGTAAATGCTCTACCTTCTAAACTTGATAATGCTCCACTAGCTACTCCCTTAGAATCCTCAAATCCTAATTCAGTCATCTTATCTTCTAACTTCTTAGCAAAATCTTCACGTAATTTATCGTGCTCTGCCTTTATTCTACGACGTTCCTGTCTCTTTGCTAATTGTTCAGGAGTACATTCATCATCAGTCTTATAATGATATTCTCTCTTAGGTTTTGAACGACGAATATATCCACCACAACCATATTCAACACTATCATAATAACATTCATTCAATATTGGTCTTACGATATATCCATGCTCAGATAATTCTCTTTTTGCTTCTCTCAAGTTCATCTTATTACCTATACATTATATTCAACGAAATCTAATACTTGATCAATAGCTTTATCTATTGTACTTACACTAAAATCATCTGTTTCTGCACCAATTGCATCTTCATCAAATATCTGTAGTTTAACATATCCATCTTCATCATAATACATTACTTCCAAACAATATGCATTCTTATTATACATGAAATAATATCTTACAAACTGATATTTTTCATCATCTTCATAATCTTCTGCTTCTTGTTGAACGTTCTTATAACTCTTATTCAATCCATTCAATATACCATTAAAGAAATTCTTTATATTGAAATTAGCAGCACGATTAACTTTATCTTCTAAATTAGCATGTTTATTATATAATTTAGTTCTTTTATTCAATTTAGTTCTTAATGATTTTGATATATCATTCTTCCACCAAGTTGGATCTTTCTCCATTTCATCAGTCAATGCATCATATTCATCATCCTGAGTCTCTGTATCTTCAACGATATATCCAGCAGACTCTAATAACTCTTTTGCTTCATTCAAATCCATTTTTATATTCTCCTCTATCTATTAACAATATATTGTCTTTTACGACAAATATTGTTTATTAACAATATACGAACAATCTCAAAAAATTCTGTTCGTAAGTTGTTAATATAATATGGGCCCTAAGGCAATGTGTGTATGTATAACTAATTTATTTATACTCATCTCAAGGGTTCTATGCTACAAATTCTTTTCTATATTCTCTTTTCAAAAGCTCTATGTTATGATTAGACTTTTGTTAAACTGAAGGATCATCGCGCGCAAAAAATTTTTTTATCGAGAAAAAATTATTAATATTGTTAAAATATAATATCCGGATATGCCACCCAGACCAGGACTACCTTTGGAGGCCCCGAGGACAATATAACAATATTATTAACAATTTACTCGGGAGTAATGTAAAGGTACCGAGCAATAAGTATACCTCTTTAACTCGGAGGATAAAGGTATAATATACGTGATTTCAATTTGGATTGGCGCAATTCCGAATAATCTTTATACCTGGATGGGCTCCGAGAAAACAGCATTCCTTCCGCTGACTCGGGGGCTAGGCTTGTGATCCAGGATTGGCGAAGTCTAGACTTGCTTGGTCACATGGAGATAACGTGTTAACAATATGGAGAAATGGATGTGGATGCAGTTCTGAGGGTTTTTTGGTAAGTAGCCGGTAAACAATAAAAAATCCATATTTAGACCAGCTTGGAACACGTGTGATAGCTTAATGTAAACATTGTTAAACAATATAGGGTCAGTAGTAAGCACATAAATGTAAACAATGTTTTACAAATGGGCCCGAGTAGGCTTATAGTATGTAAATATCTTTTTACAAAAAATGGGGTTTACAGGAGCCATAGAAATACTTATATTATACTTGTAAAATTTAAGAGGCTGATGCTTCTTAAGAAAAACCTGGGCCAGGTGGGTCTGGGTAAGGTTATGCTGGCTGTGGCCAGTTTGAAGTGAAACAAAAAAAGGATAGAAAAACTTATGAAGTTTTCTCAGATTGCAAAGTTGCTCGATGTTGTTGACCCGAAACTCTCTATCATGCTCCAGGGTACGCATGGTATTGGTAAAACCGAATTCGTCAAGGCTTGGGCGAAGCAGAAGGGCTTGAAGCTCGTTGTTTGGCATGCCTCTCACGCAGCAGATGCTGGTGATATTACTGGTCTGCCGTATTTGTTTGAATGGACTGTTGAAGATGAAAATGGTGTTAAGCACACTGAAAGGACTACGAAGTTTGCTCCTCCTGCATGGATGATCAATAACGAACCTGTTTGTCTTCTTTTGGATGAAATTAACCGTGGTCTGTCGGTTGCATTGAACGCTGTTATGCAGTTGACGAATGACCAGACTTATGATAGTATGGAATTGCCTGAAGGCTCTCGTATTATTGCATGTATCAACCCAGAAAAGGATGGTACTTATGACGTGGGTCGTATGGATGATGCTCAGCTCGACCGTTTCGGTATCTATGAAGTGACTTCTGATCCGGAAGAATGGTGTAAGTGGGCTGCGGAACATGACGTTGATGAACGCATTATTCGCTATATTACGCAGTTCCCGTCTAACCTTTGTCCGTATGATAATAAGGAATTGGTGAAGACTACTAATGGTGCCGCTGGCATTCATGTTCTTCCTTCTCCGCGTGCTTGGGTTCACCTTGACAAGACTATTAAGGAAGGTGAAAAGAGTGGTGCTTTCGAAGGCGCTGAAGGTGTGAAGTTCTTGGTCGACGTGGCCAGTGGTATTGTTGGCGCTTCTATCGCACTTGACTTTAAGCGCTTCTTCATGGAAAAGAGCACTTTGAACCCGAAGGAAATGCTGAGTGCAAAGACCTTCAAGAAGGAATGGACTAAGAAGCTGATGGAACTGTCCAAGACTGATACTCCGGATGCAATTAAGTTCATGAAGGGTGTTGAACTCCACATGAAGCAGGTTGAACCTGAATTGGTGAAGTCTAAGGCTTCTGACAAGGTCATGCTGAAGACTTACGCTGATAACTTCTTGGCTATCATGGAAAGCCTGACTCCTGAAGTTCAGATTTCTGTAGTCAATGATATTGTTCTCACTGCTTCGGCTAACGGTGACCGTTGGGTCTCGATTATCCAGAGTGTGGACAAGAGCTACAAGAAGAAGTTCGATGACCTCTACACCAAGGCAACCTTGGAAGACGACGTCTAATCGACTCGGAATTTGAAAGAATGGAGGAACAGAACCTCCATTCTTTTATCTTGTTTTTACTCAGCTTGTTTTTAACTAATTGATTTTATTATGCTTAACGAAATTAAGAAAATTCAGAAACTTATCGAAGATGATTCTCAGGCCATGGTGTGGTCTTATTCTAGCTCTAATGGGTCTGATTTGAATTTTAATTACAATCGCATTGGTACTGATGATCTCGGTAATGCTGTTTTCATTCTATTTCCTAAGCATGATTGGCCACTGACTTATGTTCAAAAGGATATAAACGGAGCTATAACTACATATAACAATCCATATACTAAAAATGGATTTAGAATTTATCCATATAATTATGGTATAAATGATTTGGATTTGTTAGGTACGCAGTTTAAAACAAAATTCGGCCACACAGTTAAGCCTCATGATTATCCTCTTGTTAATACTGACCATCCTGAATACTCTCTCCAGAATAATCAGAATGCTGATTATGGTAAACATTATTTAGATAACGCAAAGACTGTCGCTGATATAATGCCTTATCTTATTAAAGAAATGCCTATCGTTCGTCTAAATGATACGTATTTGGCTTCTGATGATAAGTCTATTATTAAACCAAGTGAAGTCAAGAGCAACTTTATTTGTCGTAATCAGATTGCTCATTGTTTTTATAAGAGAGTCACCAAAAGAATGGGTAATAAACCTATTACTGGTCAGAACATTATTAACTGTATTATGGAATTGGCTAATTATCGCTGTAAAGATATATTGGCTAGCCAGAAAGTCCAAAGAAAACAATTAGCTAAGAATAAGCTTAATAAAATCTCTTATATGGCTGATATTCAAAATCTATTCACTGGTATTAAAACCAAATATGAATGGACTGTCACTGCCTCTAAGAATAATAACAATTTACAACATTATCTCGCTAAATCTAATGCTTTCAAATATAGCATTCACATTGATATTAATCCTAAGAAAAATACATTCAAGGTTTCTTCCCTATTTCTAAAAAGAACCCAGAATTTTAAGGATAAAGATAATGCTTACAAATTCATTACATGCCTCATTAACCTTTTCGACCTTTCTTCTATGACTGATTAAAGGTTATTTGGCTCTTTTGTCTTATTTTTTAATAAACAGGGTTGACAGAGAACCCTAAATAACTTATATTAAATTATACAAACTTAACAATAAAAGGAATAAACGTATATGGATAACTCTAATCTTATTGATAATACTATGAACCCAGTCGAATCTCTTGCTCGCAACATTGTTGCCTCTATTAAAGCAGGAAATACCTCTAACCATACCAAGTCTGATACTTCTGAATCTTGGAACATTACTGATGTAGATGATGGCGGAAAATCTGGTCTATATCGACTTGAAATCACTAATGGCGTTAACAAATCCGGCAAGAAGTATTGCCACCACATTCTATACAGAGTTAACCCCACTGATAAGTCTGAAAAGCCCGTAAACCTTGGTATCTATAAGAAGAAGTTTATCTATACCATTGCCTATAATCTTCAGTCCAATAAGGTCTTCAAGAAGATTAAGCAGGATAATAACGCTATCAAGGCAATCGCTAAGGATATGAAGAAGAACCCAGATAACTATACCAAGAATGGTGATACTATCTCTGGTACCTTCAATAACTCCAAGCTCGTTATTAACAGAGAAGCCCACCTCATGAAGAACGGTAAGACTATGTATCGCATTACCTCCACTCTTAACGATGAGGATTATCTCAAGGGTTCTCAACTCGCTGTTCTCTATAAGTAATAGAACAGATTGACATAACATTAGTCATAGTCTTGTGACAAGTTCACAGGCCTATGACATTTTTATTGACACTATATAATGACAATTTCAATGACAATATAAGCGCATATTGTCAACAATAATGACAACCTGGCGGCCTACCAGGGGCCCCCTCCCAGGACGCCCCAGGGGCCCCCTGCCTGACGGCCCTGTGCGAAGGTAAATTTAGCATGCTCAAAATTATAGTATAGGAGCATTTTCAGCCCATTCCGGGGCCTGCTACTGGCCCCTGGGCTATATGAGGCGAAAAAAGCGTGTGTCTCTATGCGCCCTAAAAAAAATTTTTCCGGGAAATTTCGGTATGCCTTGGAATTCCTGGAATGAAATTGGTTTTTTGAAAAGTTGCTCTTAAAAAAATTTTCGGGGGAAAAAATTTAAGCCCCAGGAACTGGAGAATATAAATGTATACAAATGATATAAAGAACATTGATGTGACCTTGGAAGATCTCAAGAGCCGTTTTAAACGTTTTGAGGGTATTTGTGCGGATATAAAATATATTGATAAAACTATTGGTAAATATATTTTAGAAAAGGCAGGAAAGACTTATGGTCAACATGATGTATACACGAATAATTTGTTTAATAGTAGATTGAGTACTGTAGGCAAATTTGATAATAAGAGTTTTATGGTTGAGTATAAAGTACAATTTTCTTCTGGTAAGCGATTTCTAAGTTTGCAACCTGATGAGATCTTTTGGGAAGATTATACATTTAATATAAAGTTTTATATGAGTAATCAGTATGCAAGATATTTGTATGGTTCATTCTATACATTTGATAATAAGAGTATGGAATATAGGAGAATTCATAATGATTTTGCTAAGGAAGTAGAAAGAAGACAGGAAGCAATGAGGAAGATTGAAACGATGACTCATCCACAGAGTTTTAGGACTCCGGAAGCTGTTGTAGATTTTCTTATGACGTATGCATCTAAGGTTGATGATTTTGATGGTTTAATTCGTCATTTTAATAAGATAGATAAATTAAATTCAATAAAGAGTATTTGTAAGGAAAAGTCATAATGGAATATGGTAAGAAATTTCATGGCTATGAAAAGTATACTCATAATATAGAAAAATTATTAAATAATTATTGTAAGAAGTATGGTTATGAATTTTCTATAAGTACTGGTTTTGGAAGAGAAATTAGTTATTCTATATTGGATGGATATAGTGTTATCACACAGATAAAGTATAATTATGAATGGCATAGATGGATGTTTTATCATTTTGAATTTCATATTGATATAGAGAATGGATATGATAGCATAAAGGTTCCTGTTATTCATTTTAGTAATGATGGATATACTGAATGTGATGAATATAAGATAAAGGAATTATTTAAGGAAAGAGAAAAGCTATTAGAGGTATATAGGAATAAATCTTTGGAAATAAAGAATATAAAGAATAAGATAAGAAAATATAGTGAAATACTATGTGCTGGATTTGATAAAACAATATAAGGAGAAGAAATGGAAGCATTAGAAGAAATACATGAATTTATTACTGATCCACAGTATGCAGATGATGATGCAATTGGATGTACTTTGACTATAATTGCATTTGTAGGTATAATTGGATGGATAGTTATAGGATGTAATTTGGCTATAGGATGGATTGTGCCAGTTGCATGTTATTTGATTGCAGCATTATGTGGTTTTATATGGTATTATATTGATAGTGACCATATAATTGCGCATTATGTATATTTCTTGCTTATGTTGACATTGAGTGGATGTGGTATATTTGCTATTCCATTATTGTTAGCATTTGGAATATTGACAATGCCATTATGGATTGGAAAGGCTATAGCATTTTGGAAGGAATTAAAATGAGAAAATGGCGAATATCATATAGAGCAAATCATAATTTATATGTGCCAGAGTATAAGGATTTATTATTTTGGCATGAAATGGATATTAGGGAAGATGTTGATGAATATCTAAGAGATATGGGAATTAAGAAGTCTACAATATGTCGAGATGATATGATATATTATTGGGGATTTCATACAATAGATGATGCTATATATGCTATTAGAGAGCATGATAGAATGAGTCAATTAAAAGGTGGAAAAAGAAAGAATAAAGTATATTATTTGACAGATAATTATAAGGTAAAACAAGAATGAAACCAGAAATAAAAGCGCAAATTATTGAACATTTGAAGTTATTGATTCCATTAGGAATAACTTTATTATTTGGAATGTTTTTGTATTATGTTATGACGCATGATACGAGTACACCAGAATTAGTCAAGAAAGTAAGTTATTACAATGAGAAATTAAATGATGCAATTCCTGATTGGGCGGATATGAGTCAAATGTATATTCATTATGATTGGGATAAGATACAGAAAGGTGAATTTCCAAGGAAATAAAGAAAGAGAGTCGATTAAGACTCTCTTTTATTTTATGTGTAATTTTAATTAATTCTCTGTTGCTATTTTAAATATAGTCTTAAAGAATTCAGCTGGATTTTGTCTTCCTGTACCTAAAGCTGTATTATCCCATTCACCACTATTAGTATCAAATTCATAAGTATTATTTTCTGTTTCTACTATAACTGTTGATGGTCTTGTATATACATCTATCTTATCTTCACCAAGAAAAGCATTTACAGCGGCACCTAATTTCTCAAAATAAGAAAATTCATCCATATAATTCCATATTGAATCATATTCATCTGGATTGCATCCATCTTCGATTAATTCTTTATCATTTTTCTTTTTTTCCTTTACGACAAAATTATACAAACCTTTTATTTTGTTATCATTCATAAAGGATTCAAAATCATTGGATTGCTTAAATACCTGACGATGCATTCCTGGACGTCTAGTTTCTTTTAGAAGTTTATATCCGTGTTCTCTTAGTTCTTGTTTTGCTTCAGAAAGACTCATTACTGATTCAACTTTTAAACCTTTATCTGCAGCAATCTTTTGCCATTCATTTATGAATAATTTACGAATTGCTTTGATAATTTGAGCTCCCTCACCATAGGCATCAAAATCACTTATTTCCAATCCAGTAATTGCTTTTACTGAATATTCAAGTCTATCATCTATAATGTCAATACCTAACTTCTTATTTGAATTATTTGGATATGGAACTTCTAATACACCATTTTCTTCTAATTCTTTTTTAATTAGTTTCCATGTATTCATCAATTGTGAATAAGTCCAGCCATATTTATTGGCATTTGTAAAATTCATGATTTCAGATAGACCTTTTTCTACTCCACCGTCTAAAATTATATTTGATAATGCTTCTGATAAATTCATAATTGACTCCTATTATAGTTTCTTTAATTCAAAGATATATTGTTTTAGCGCTTCTGCTACAATCTTAGATGTTTCTGCATTACCTTTATTAGCTAATTTCTTATCGAATTCAGCTTTTGCTTGGTCAATAGAAATTTTCTTTTCAATTAATAGACCAGATTTTTCATCTAAGACCCATTTTGCAGATTCATTAACTGCATCTACATAAGCATCAGGACATGATGGCATATAAACAGCATCAATGGTGATTAGGTTATAGTCATCACAAACAATAGATTCATTTGTTAAATTACCAGTACCTCTTGTAGAAACACCCATTTTGATACCATCAAGAATTAGTCCTTGAAGTAATTGGCCCATAGGAGTGTGAGTACAAACACGAGCTTTACCCATACCATAATTACCATCCATAGTCAATTCAGTAATAAGGATTGCAGCACGTTCTGGATTGATTTCACCTGTTTCTGGGTGGTTTAATTCACCTACAGACTGACAAGTTTTAATCAAATCTTGATACTTTTTAACTTCTCTTTCGATAATGTGTAGAGGATAGATTCTACCATTACGATTTTTCTTTTCTGCTCCAATGAATGGACCAGTAATATACAATGAAGGAGTTTGTTGACCTTCATGTGCTTCTTTAAGAATTGTGATGTCTTCTACGTCACAATTTTCATTTAACAATTTCTTTGGTTGTATAACTTCCATTTTATACCTCGTATAAATATAACTAGTTTATAATATATTTATACAAAATAGAAGAATAAAATAAAAGAGAGCTTTTCGCTCTCTTTTTTATTTGAAAAATTTTGAAGGTTTTGTGACCGCTCTCATTGCTTCCTCAGACCAACCGTCTTTGGGAGCTTCTCTATTTAGATTTACCACAGGTTCATCTTCAACTTCATCTTGGACTTCTAAAACAATATTCTTAGAAACATCTTCAATTGGGTCTTTATAAACTTCTGGATCACTAAAACAACCAAAAATTTCACGTAAGAATTTTAACATAATCACCTCTTAAAT
>RHMF01001218.1_pt1 | contig 11741 bp, 11 predicted proteins | sample 5365151 | NCBI WGS metagenome assembly RHMF01 (sample SAMN10266501, study PRJNA497801) | feces metagenome | isolation source: feces | host: Bos taurus | place: China: Prairie of Fairy Mountain | collected 2017-08-14 | reverse complement strand
TAGTTGCCGCCCTGGGAAGTGGTGGGCAGGAACACGCCTGCGCCCAGCAACTTTGCTTCAGCGATAGCCATCAGAGCATAACGGCTTGCTTCGTCTTCAGCAGCCAGAGCTGCCTGATAAGCAGTGTTGAATTCGCCCAGAACTTCTTCGTAGATAATCTGAGATTTCTCGAAGTGAGTCAGTTCAACGGGTTCTTCCTGAGCTGCTTCTTTCTTGCCGCAAGCAGCCAGGCCCAGAACCATAACAACTGCCAGCAGAAGAGCAAGGATCTTCTTCATTTTCTTTTCCTCCAAATGAAAATTTATATACACGGCCTATTGGCCATTGTATAAGATGTAAAAGCCTTTGTATGAATTTCCAGAAATATACAAGTTTTCACAAAAAGTTTGCATTTCACCGAAACAGGATGGATAATTGCATACAATTCGCTTGTTATTTAGGAAATATACCACACAAACGACCATCTGTCAACACATTTTTGAAAAAGTGTGTATTTCCACGAAAAACAACTGTTTTTCCCGGAGCATATTGTATCCCTTTTGCATAGTCGTCCACCGCTGACGGAAAATGCATAAACTTTGTATGCCAGTTGTTAACAGAGTATTAAGTTACCTCAGCGGTTTTGGCAATTTCCCACTTTCCTCTTTCCATTTTCCACTAAAAAACAGGCCCAAAGGCATCCGGCAGGGTCATGTTTTCAAAGCAGTATGCCATTGCCCCGGGGCGTTCTCCCCAAGAAACTTCCATATTTAATGTATAGAGAATATGGGGAAGGTCTTTGGTTTCGCCCAAATATTCCTGTACTCCTTCCCTGCCAACGGCTAAAAGCCAGTTTTCTCCGGCATAGAATTGGCAGAATTTTCCCAAATAAGAAAAGGCCTCTTTTCCCCAGCCGATGGCAGGGGCCATTTTTTGCCGCTGTGCAAAGTATTCATCCGGAGTTACTTTTTGCACGGGCAGACCGGGCCCACACTTTTCCGGGCGCTGTGCCTTTTCAAAGGTTACAAAGCCCGCCTTTTCATAGTAGGCGCAAAGTGCTTCCTCTCCAGGCACCAAAATTGCCCCCACATATCCCTGCTCTTTTAGCGCTTCCAGCGCTTTCTTCAAAAGGGTTTTTCCAACACCTCTACCCCTGAACTCTTTTTGTACCCCGAGGGCATATAGATATGCGGTCTTTTTCCCGGCAATTTGGGCATCTATCCAGTATATGCCGGCAACCGGATTTTGTTCCTGCGCAAGAAGAGCTCGGTCAAAGGAAAATGCAGTTTCATAAAAGAACGCAACATCCTCCGCACTGTCTCCGAAGGCTTCCTGCCACAGGGCCGAAAGGTCGGGCAGGTCTTTTTGCGTGGGTTTTCTAATAATCATAGCATTCATCCTTCAGGCAGGCCCAGTATTTTTCTATCAAACAGACAGGATGGTAAGAAAGTTTTGCTTTCCGCAGGCCCTCAAGCCCCATATCATCTTCCCGGTTCAGATACCGCAAAACAGGGTATTTTTCCATAAGATACCCCGCAAAAGCCTGATTGATTCGGGCATACGCCCCTTCTTCCGTATCCAACGCCTTCTCAAAGTGAACATCAAAAGTATCCTCTGCCAGACGGGAGCCTACCGTCATAGCCAATGCCCGGTTTCCTTCCATCAAAGCAACGCCTTCCAACCCCAATTCTTCCATATGGGAGAGGGCCTTCTGCAACGCCGCCTTTTCCATATGATAATCTCCCTGGGGGTCCTTTACCCGGCGGTCTGCAAACCAGGTATCCAGCATCTGCTCTACCGCTTCCCGGTTTTCTTCCCCGATGGGCACCACCTTGGCGTTGGGTTGGTTTTTCTGAAAACGGTTGGCGAAATTCCGCTTGGATTGATAGGCTTTTCCTTTCAGATTGGCCAAGTCCTCTACATTATATATATAGTCGTAGTCGCTGCGGGCATTGTGAAACCGAAATCTGCCCGGAAACAGGCTTTCCAGTTCCTGGCAGTCTTCTGCCAAAAGCCCCGTGAGCCGCAAGGGAATGCCCCGTTCTTTCGCATCTTCCATCAGCCGCCCCACCAGAGCCTTTCGATTTGCCCCTAAGGGAAACAGATAGACCGTCTTTCGGCTGAATTGGGAGAAAAACACCAGGCCCTCTTCCAAAATTGCCCCCTGTTGGCGACCCCACATACATAGATTGGCAAAACTGTACTCACAACCCCGGTTTTTGGCCAGGGCGAGATAGGGCGCATATTTTTCCCGGTCACCGGGAACAAAAGGCTGAAATGTAATCATTGCTTCCCCCTTACTGAAAAAGTTTCCGAATTTGGGGTTTTATCATCGTGTAAAAAAGGGCTGTGCCAAGGGTGTAAAGAACGATTGCCTCCCCTGCCGCCACATACAAACTATTTACCCAGAATGCGCCGCCTATATACACATGCAATTCCCAGCCTACCAAAAAGGCGTTAAATAGCGCAGGCATACCAAGCCCCAGCAGAGGAAAGCCTTTTACCTTGACCTGGCGGCACAGGTACATCGCCCCCGTTGCCAGTATTGTTGCCAATGGGCCAACAAGCCAGTCAAGGGGCAGCGCCCCGGCATACAGGATATTAAACAGGAAACAGCCGATGCCCAACCCCCAAATAGCAGCGGGAGTGAAGAACGCCAGCACACACATACATTCTGACAGGCGCATTTGAATGGCCCAGGTAGCAGAGCCGGGCAAGAGCAGGTTTTGGGCGTGGGTCAGCACCGCATACAGCGCCGCAATGATGGCCCCTTGGGTTAAAAGCCGGGATTTGTTGTTCATAATACCTCACAATACAAAAAGATGGGTATAGCATACCCATCTTTTGCATTTCCATAGTTTTATTTTGAGCGCAAGGGCTCGGACAGGATGGTTTCGAACTGTCCTATTCGGTTTTGCTTATTATACCCATTTGCAGGTATTTTGTCAATTATTTTAAGGGATTGTGGAAAAAGTGGTGTTTGGGTGCGTTCTGCACACGGGCGCTGGTCTTACCCTCGGCTTTGATTTCTCCCGCTTTTGTCAGAGCAATCTTGGTAAGCATAGGGCCAATCAGTTCATAAATCAGCACAGAGAACAAAACTACGTTGCGAACCAGCTCTCCGCCCTGCAAGGAAGCGGCCGTCATAGCCATACCCAATGCCACACCGGCCTGGGGCAGGAGGGTCACGCCCAAATTGTTCGTGATTTTTTTATTGCAGGCAGTCAGCTTACAGCTTGTGAAAGCACCGCCGATCTTGCCGGCAGAACGGGCAATAATATAGGTAATGCCCACCAAAAGAACCATAGGATCTGCCAGAATAGAAAGATTTAGCTCTGCACCGGAGATCACGAAAAACAAAATGCTGATGGGCGCCGTCCAGCGATCTGCCCGTTCCATCAATTCCTCGGAAAAATCGCAGATATTGCAGAACACGGTGCCGGTCATCATGCAAACAAGCAGGAGAGAAAAGCCGCAATGGACGCCGCCAATGGTGAATTTCACCATAGAAAGGCCTACGGTCAGAAGCACAAAGGCCACTGACACGGAAAGCCGCTTACTGCGGGAGTGGAAGAACCTCTCCACCCAGTAAAGGGCCAGGCCTGCCAGACTTCCCAGGCCCAGGGACAAGACAATCTCCAAGATCGGCTCTAAAACCACACCCAAAAGGCTGATGGTGCCCTGCTCCAGGGCTCTTGCAATGCCAAAGGATGCAGAAAACAGCACAAGACCCACTGCATCATCAATGGCTACCACCAAAAGGAGCAGTTTGGTTAGAGGACCTTCTGCCTTGTATTGCCGGACAACCATCAATGTTGCCGCCGGCGCAGTGGCAGAAGCGATGGCGCCCAAGGTAATGGCTACAGGCAGGGAAATTACGTGAGGAAAAGCAAGGTGCAGACAAATCAGCACAACATCAACCAGTACCGTTGTCAGTACCGCCTGTAAAATGCCGATGGTCACCGCCTGCCGGCCCATCGTTTTCAGTTGGGAAAGGCGGAACTCATTACCGATGGCAAAGGCAATAAAGCCCAGAGCCACCTGGCTGATAATAGAAAAGCCCTCTACTTCTTCCAAAGAGCCGAAGCCCAATCCGGGAATATGGAGAAGACCCAGGCAAAAGGGTCCTAAAATAAGACCGGCCACCAGATAAGCCGTCACCGCAGGCAGGGATAGTATCTTTGCCACTCGGGAGAGCATCAGCCCTCCGATCAGACACAAAGAAAGGGTAATCAGTATATATTCCATAACAAACGCTTCTTTCTGTTTGCATTTTTGTTTTGACCTGCCATATCATAGCACTTTCTTATCTGCTTTACAACATCAATTCTGCATAATTTCCCGGTTTTTTGCCACTTTCTTTTGTATAAAAGAACAACGGCACAAGTATTGTGCCGTTGTTTGCTGTATTACATTTTGGAAAGCAGAGCCTTGCCACCCTGGATAATCCGCTCAGCCACGCCCCCGCGAAAACGGGAGGTTCTGGCTTCATAGCCGCCCTCGTCAAAAGCAGACTGCATGGGGAAGTAACCCAGGTAGCCATTTGTCAGTGCGCAGGGCAAAATCAAATCCCAACCAGGGGTGTCCTTGATTGCCACACCCACATCCGTGAAGGGCTCGCCGGGGATGCCCACCAACGCTACCGGTCCCAACTTCACGCCGGTCAGCCGGACGGTAAAGTCTTCCGGTCCGTTTTCCAGTTCGCACATCCGGATGGCTTCAGCCACCACAGTGGTCAGTTCCATAGCAGTATAGGGGATCAAATCGTCCCGGCCTGCATCATGGTATGCCTTATATTCTTTTGCCAGAGGCAGTTGCTCTGCCGTAGGCATATTGGAAGGTACTTTGATGTAATCATTGGTAATGGAAATATCCACATCGTCCACATAGTTTACTTTATCGTAGACCTGCAGAACGGTACCTGCCAGGGCACGGCCAACAAACCGGGCCATACCGGGGCTCTTCATTTCATTGTCGAAACTGATTTCCGTGTCGTTCATATCGCCGCCGGCAGGGTGGACATTGGTGCTTCCTACATCACCCTGAGCACCGCAGATAAACATACACTTCACCCCATCCAGGGCCTTGTCCAGGGTCTTTGCCATCCAGGCGGGCCAGTCAGCAGAGAGCATTTCGCCGTTGACTGTATCGGTGTGAACGCCGTAGTTTACCAGCACTACAGGCTCTGCGCCCTCTCTGTCAAAGCGAAGCACATTCACTCTTTGATCCAGAGTGCCGATAGGATGGTCGATATTGGGGTCATTGATGGGTGGGCAGGTCCAGGTGCTGCCATCTTTCATCTTATACCGGCGAATATAGGCAACCCGTTCCGGGGCATAGCCCACAATGTAACCCATCCGGGCAGGCTTTACGTCTGCAAGAGCCAGTTTGGCCGCTTCCACAACCTTTGTGCCTAAAAATGCGGAATAAGCCAGAATAGGTTCCGGGTCTGCTTCAAACATAGTGGTGGGTGCCAGGAAAGGACCGGTATGGGTGTGGGTGGCAGAAAGGAAAATGTTGTCCGGGGAAACGCCGGTTTCCTTTTCAATCAAAGCAGAATATTCTGCCACTTGGCTTTCGTGAACCATACAGCTATCCACACTTAAGAGGATAATCTTGGTATCCCCCTGCTGCAAAGCAATCGCCCGGACACCGATGTCGTCTAAATTCCCCTTGGCAAACCGGGGCACGTAATAGCCGTCGATACCAATGCCCAGAGGAGGATTGGCTACCACAGCACTATAACCGACTTTTAACCGTTCCATATTTATTCTCCTTATCTTACCACATTGCCGCCAACCAGGACTCGCTGTACCTGGAAGCGGTCACTTACAAACACCAGATCTGCAGCCTTGCCCGGCGCAATAGAGCCAATCGTATCGTCCATTCCAATCACCTTTGCCGGATTGGTGGCAGCCATCAGAAACGCCTGGGCAATGCCGCAGTTGGTAGCCGCCATAATATTCTTGCAGGCCTGATCCAATGTCAGCCGACTGCCGCACAGATCACTGTTATGGTCGAAATTCAAATCTGTGATGTGTGCCAAAGCAGGGGGATTTGCGCCTACTGCCACAGTACAGTCGGTGATCAGCACCACTTTGTCTGCGCCCTTGCTGTGAAGGAGCAATCTTTGCATTTCCGGGTGAACGTGAATGCCGCAAGAATCGGAAATCAGTTCACAGTACACTTCCGGAGTCTGAAGGGCATACTCATCCGGTCCGTATCCCCGGGTGCCAAGCAGCACCGGCTGGCGGCCGGTTGCATCAAAAATATGGGTCATTAGGGTAGGCCGGTACTTGCCCAAAGCGCGAACCTGCATAGGCGTAGCCTCAGAGTGACCCAAGGCAAACACCACATTGGGATTTACCTTCCGGGCATAGGCCATAAAGGGCAGAAGATCCGCCCGCTCCGGGGCAACGGTCCAGACCTTGATGTCTGTGCCGCCCAGGTCGGCCATCGCCTGAAATTCCTCAGGCGTAATTTCGTGCCGCCAGGGGTTGATATCCTGGTTAGCACCGTAATCCGGATTGGTAAAGGGACCTTCCATATAAATACCCTTGATGGTGGGCACATGGGGTATCGCCGCCTTTACACTGGCAATGCTGTCCATAATTTCCTGAAAGGTCTGGGAATAGGAAGGCGTGGGCAAAAATGCGGTGTGGCCGCAATCCAGGAAAAATTCCGCCACTTCCTTGGGGTGTGCAAAACTTTCCAGGTCATTGCCTGCGTGAACGTGGATATCCACAAAGCCGGGACCCACATAGGCCCCCTGGGCATCAATTCTCGTTGCGCCGGCAGGACAGGACAACTCCCGCTCCTTACCGACAGCCTGAATGACTCCGTCAGCGATCACCATCGCACCGTCCCAGATAATGCCGGTTTCCAGCACAATTTGACCGTTATATATGTACGTCAGATTTGTCATTTCTTCTTCTCCTAAAAGGATAATTTACTCTTTTAGTATAAGCCTCCCGCACCCATTTGTCAAACCCTGCCTATTGCTTTTCATTTCATTTTATGATATAAGGACAACAGAGAATAGGAAAGAAGGCATACTTATGAAAATTTTGATCGTTCGTCACGGTGACCCCTACTATCCCACCGACTCTTTGACGGAAAAAGGCTTCCGGGAAGCGGCACTTTTGAAGGACCGTCTTGTAAAAGAAAATATTGACGATTTCTACTGTTCTCCCTTGGGAAGAGCCCAAAGAACCGCTGAGCCCACACTGCAAGCCCTGGGCAAAACCGCCGAGACCCTTCCCTGGCTGGCAGAATTCCGGGGGCAGTTTGTTTCTCCTTTTACCGGCAGCCCCAGAATTACCTGGGATCTTCCTCCCTATATGTGGTGCAAGGATGCCAGAAACTATGACCTGAATGCTTGGGTCCATTCCGACCTTATGAAATCGGGTAATGCCGGAGAGATCTTCCGGGAAACAGCAGAAGGGGTAGACGAAGTGCTCTCCCGCTACGGTATGGTAAGAGAAGGGATGCTCTACAAGGGCGGCCAGGATAAGACCATTGCTTTTGTGTGCCACTTTGGTTTGGGTATTACTATTCTGGCATACCTGCTGGGTATCTCCCCGATTGTAGCCCAAAACAATTTCTTTTTAGCGCCCACTTCTGTCACTACTTTGGTAACAGAAACCGACTCTCAAGGCTATTCCCACTTCCGGGCCACCGGCGTTGGTGATATTTCTCACCTGTATGTGGCAGGTGAAGCCCCTTCCCAGTCGGGACTTTATCCCAACTTTGAAATTTAACAGCAAACGGCGAGAGTTTCCTCTCGCCGTATTTTTATTGGTCACACACTGTTCGAAAGACCTCCGAAAGGCCCTCCCGGATCACCAGTTCCGCCTGGCTGTCATAGGGTGTGGGGGTGCGGTTAATAATGATCAAATGTTCTCCCCGGAACTGCCCCACCAGGGAGGCCGCCGGATGAACCGTCAGAGAAGTGCCACCCACAATCAGCACATCTGCGTTGGCGATCTCCTCTTGCGCATCATAAAACGCATTGCCGGGCAAACTTTCTCCGTAAAGCGTCACATCGGGGCGGACAATGCCCCCACACTTTTCACAACGGGGGATTTCTTCGCCGCCCTCCACATAGGAAGGATCGTAAAGCTTACCGCAGCGGCCGCAGTAATACCGCGCCGTTGTGCCGTGAAGTTCAATCACCCTCCGGCTTCCTGCCTTTTGATGAAGACCATCAATGTTTTGCGTAATCACCGCCCGGAGTTTGCCCATTTGCTCCAACCGGGCCAACGCCAAATGGGTATCATTGGGTCGGGCATCGGGATAGAGCATATTGCCCCGGTAGAATCGGAAAAACGCCTCCGGGTCGTTTCTTAAACAGGCATTGCTTAAGTAGTATTCCTTGCTTTCGTCTGCACCGTAAACACCGCCGCTGCTGCGAAAATCCGGAATGCCGCTGTCTGTAGATACCCCCGCGCCGCCAAAGAACACTGCATATCGGGCATCTTTCAAAATCTCTTTTGCCTGCAAAATACCTTCCATTTGTCTGTCCCCTTTTCTTTTATTGTAACATACTATCAATGCCAATGCAAAGAAAAAGCAAGTGCTGCTACGCACTTGCTTTTTTATCTAATTTGCGGTTGCGGAAGTACAGGCAGAAGTCGATGAACACCATCACAAAATTCAGCACATAGAAGAAAAGCACATACCACTTTTCCCCGAAGGATGCCATATACACCGGGTTGATCAGCTTGCCGGTGATGCCTGCCACATAGCCAAAGAGGATCAGGCACAAAAAGGCCAGACTCTTACCCTTTGTAGTTCTTGCTTTATAGGACTTCATCACATTCATAGGCCAGGATGCGCCAAAGCTGACGATCATAACCACTTCCAAAAACTCTGCCATATTACTGCTCTCCTTTTTTCTTTCTGTAGATCAACACGCCAATGATAGACGCCACGATGGCGATGGTTTCATTCATAATGCCGCCAATGGTGGGATAGGCCATAAAAATGTTGTATGTAAGAATCAAAGAGGATGTGCCGATGACACTCTTGCGGAGCAGTTGCGGATCGCCAAAGGACATAAAGATGGTGTTGGCCATCAGGGCGACCACCATAAGTGCTGAAATAGGGCCTTCCCAGGAGAGCATACCCATGCCGCCCATTGCAAGGGCCAAAATCACCGCCGCAATCCGGTTGGCCTTGGACTTGGGATCCAGGAAGAAAAATGTCAGATTTCTGATGGTGCAAACAATGTTCAGCGCAAAGCCGGAGTTGCCCCCCAGCAGCAAATAGGAAATGCAGATCGTTACCGTTGCCACCGTCTGTAGAAGTAAAAGTTTATTTTTGGAATTGACCTGATAGGAAATAAAGGTCACAATGGGCGCAACAATGCCCAAAATTTGACCTATGATAATATGTGGCATACTTTTGCCCCCTTTCCTGGCAGATTATAGCACATGGCCAGCCCTGGGTCAACAACCCATAAGAATATGTTTTGCTGCACAAAATACCACACTGTGCCAGCGCAACCTTATTTTCGGTGCACAATACGATACCCGACTGCATTCCGGCAAGAAAGCGCAAAAAGAACACCACCTGATTGGGTAGTGTTCTTTTGGCTTCATAGTACAAAAATGCAACTATCGATAAAGTTTAATTTTTATTTGAAATTATAGAAAGTATTTTATCAATACATTCTGCTTCTACACCGCAATCCAACAAAAACGCTCTTACCTTTGCGGAAAGTGCGCCTCCAGGTGCATATTCATTAAGCATTGCCAGAAATTCTGTATAATAGTCACTATTACGATTCCTGAATCCGTCTCTTCTGGCGCCCTCGGCAAGTCCGTATGCATATGTAGAAAGGCCGGTAAGCTCATAGTCAAGGTGAATAAGCTCATCGCATTCTCCTGCCAAAGCACGCAAATAAAAGGCAATCATTCCCGTGCGGTCCGCACCGCCAAGACAATGAATATATATAGGATAGTTTTCTTCATCAGACAAAAAATTCATAATACTGCATATTCCTTGTCTGTGTTCTTCCTCAAATACCTCTCGATACGGTCTATATGGTAAGCTTTTCAAATGAACTTGGTCTCCCAAAGCACACGGTCTGTTTGCATCTGCTTCTTTACGCAAATCGATCTCTGTTTTTATTCCAAGTTGATTACAAAAGATCTCCTTGCCTTTTTCAGATATCTTATATACAAGGTCAAGATCGCTTCCACGGTAAATAAGCCCTTGCTCTATGTTTTTTCCGCCGATATCACGAACGTTAAGTAAGCCGTCGATTTTAATGAAGCGTATATCGTTATCCTTCGTATAGAAATAATGCGCTTCTCCTCCGTTTACTCGCCAATAATATTTCTTTGCCACCTTAAGATTACCTATTTCACAAAACGAAGTGTCGCATTTAACGGAATAAGAATTTGTAAACTCACAATTATCAGACAATTCAAAAAGACCGCCATCAATCCCGCTCCAAACAAATTTTAATGCTTGCGGATAAGATAATTCAGATTTCTTCACGGTTTTTAACCATTCTATAGCAACGTCAGTATTGTATTTTTCTATCTTTTCGATAAACTTGTTCTGTATATCCGTGTGGGTATCAAAAACATAACCGCAAGGTGGAAATAATAATTCAACCGCATTCGATGAGGTGCTCATATCAAGCTCCTAACATAAATTAAATTATAGTAGTATTATAACACCCCCCCATTATTTTTCAAGTGCTTTTACCCCCAAAGCGGTTAATCTTCAAATGTGCGAAAATGTCGCTGGTTCAAGTAAAAAAGGTTCAGAAAAAGGTGCAATGGTGAAAGGGTAGTGTTTTTTACCCCTAAATTTTTTATCTTTTTTTACCCCAACTATTGACAAAGAGCCGAATAAAATTGCGACTCTTGAATTTAGTGAAATATTCGGCGTTGCCGAATGTGAAATAATTTTCTTACGGAAATTGTGAAATATCTCACTCAGCTCGATGTGAAATGAAATTCGCCTCTTCACATTTGCGAAGCAAATATTTCACAGCGCAGCTATTTCACATGGCGGAAACCATATTTCACTCGCCGAGGCGAATTTCGTTGAAAAAAGCACTTGCTTTCGCAAGTGCTTTTTCTGGCTCCCCCTGTTGGACTTGAACCAACGACCTGCGGATTAACAGAACATGAAACGCCACCCCAAAAAGCGAGACAAGCGATCAAAAAATCGGATTGGCACATTGTTTTTGGCGACCGTTTGCCGATCGAACTACCAAAACAGGTCTTCACAAAGGTAATTTCCTTCCCCTCTGCTCTCCCTATTCTCCCCAATTTCCCCGGGAGATTTCTCTCCACCGGGATACCAGCCGGGAAGCCCTCATCCCCAAGCTGCTAAAACAAAGAACAACAGCACAGCATCCTTCCGCCAAAACTCCCAAGTTCCCATCAAAATTAGCGTTGGTCTATAAAAATAAATAATTCTCGATAATACTAACAAAACCCAATCATACAACGGGTAAGGTAAACCGCAGATCAAATACTATCTCCCAGCCTCACCGCATTTGTCCAAGCCACAAATAAATATAATTAACATAACCTCCATAGCACTAGGCTTTCCTAGCCATGGAAGATTACTGTTTTGGGAGAATTACAGTATGGACAAACACAAGGACTTTGGGATTAGACTTGAGAAATCGAATTTGGTAGAATTTCCCAAAGAGGTGATGCGGATGGCTGAACAGGATTCCGAACTGCTAAATACTGTCTACAAAGAAGTTAGCGAAAGGCTGGGTATGGACACAG
>RHMF01001216.1_pt1 | contig 11744 bp, 10 predicted proteins | sample 5365151 | NCBI WGS metagenome assembly RHMF01 (sample SAMN10266501, study PRJNA497801) | feces metagenome | isolation source: feces | host: Bos taurus | place: China: Prairie of Fairy Mountain | collected 2017-08-14 | reverse complement strand
TGATAGCTTTTTGTTCATCGGCAATAATCAATCCCCTCGATTTCATCATTTCGATGATTGAGTTATAATCTAATGGAGTCTTTGAATATATCATAGTGTATAAAGCAAAAGTTCCGCCCTGGTTCGCTGTTCTACGGGAAGCGTGGCGGAAACTGTCGATGCAAAGATACAACTTTTTTCATTTATAACAAATATAATGCCCTAAAAATCATCTTTAAGCATGAAATATAGTGCTTCTAGCTTTTTATTTTATATCGTATAAATAATGAAAGAGAAGAAAAATCAATGCCCTTCAATCCATTGTGTCTTATCATTCATAAAATCCAACGATAATTTTACTTTCTCTGATTAAATTTATATCTGATTTTACTACAGTTTTGTTGATCCCTTGGGGACATAATAAATAGATAGTTTGACATAAATCTTTTTCTTTGTCCGAAAGATTTAGCTTGTCTACTGGTTTGATGAGACAAATAATTACATTTGAAAAAATGTAATCTTTATCAAATCCATTAAAATTGAAGATTAAATCCTTTAAATAATCCGAGTTATCGCATTCTCCATAAGAATAAGAATTATAGGAATATGCTGCAAATCTCTTTGAACCAGATATTTTGCAAATTTCCTCCAAAGTTAAATTTTCTGCATCGGGAGTCCAAATATCTATTATAAATCTGGCAATAGAATTAAGATATTGATAATATGATATCTTAAGAAACTCCTTTCGAAATAGACGGTTTCTTACTCGTTTGTTTATATGCTTACGTTTCCAGTTATTGTAAGTATGGTTTGCTCTTCTTTTGACAATCCTCTTCACAACCTCATAAGAAGGTAGCGATATGTTTTCATAACCGATTCTTTTAAGTTCTGCTAAACTATTATCCAATTCGAATTGACTGAATTCTAACTCCGTTTTATCTCGGTAAACAGAGAAATCTTTTGCAGTCTCTGCTAATTGTTCTTCGGTATAACCGTAAAATGATGTGTGCCATAAGCAACAGGCAACTATCTCTTCTTTTGTTGCTATTACTTCTGGATCAATTATCACTTCCTTACATAGACTAGCACTCCATTTATCTCCTTCCAATGGGTAGGCACTTAAATATGTTTTATTGACTAATTCATCATAGTACAAGGATATTCTGCACTCTTGTGAGTTGGCATTTTCATCGTAAACAGGTGTCATATGATACAGTATATCAAAATGGCATTTTAAAAATGGAAGCATGTGCTTGTCTTCAGGATACATTCTTTCGAAGGCTAACGCTACTCCCTTAAAATCAATAGAGTGTAAAAATTCTTGAAGCTTCATTCCTTTAATATTTTAAGATCCATGTTGGAATACCTTTTTCTTGTGCTATTTCAATCATATGTTTTGTTCCACTAGATTCTCCATTCCAAAATGCAATCAGATGAGTGGCTATGCTTAGCATATCATTATTCCTAAGGAATCCAGCAATACGAGGATATTCTTTCCAATTAGCAGGAAATAAAATTTTGGTCAATTTATGTTCATCTGCATATTGAATACCAAGGGTATCTGCTCCTTTCGCCATTCCTGAGATAACCTTAATCGCTTTATTATTAAATAAATTCTGGTCTTTGAATAATTCATTCAACTTAGTAGACATGTATTCATAATCATTAAAGTCTCGTCCGCCGGCAATAATAACTCTACTCGCTTCCTGATAATCACTAAGATATTTTTCGCTTAAATTCATTTTTATTTCATTCAGTTTCATCTACTCTGCTGCTTTAAAATTAAATATAGGTTTTATTATATTTACTACTTCGACTGTATCAGTAATGTTACCTATAATTTCAGCCATAGGTTTATATACCATGGGACACTCATCTTTGGTAGCTTCAGTGACAGTCTCGCTATATATTCCATTCATGGATTTAGCAAAATCATTCATGTTAATTTGCTTGAATGCCTGGCTTCTACTCATTATTCGTCCTGCACCATGAGGAGCAGAGAAATTCCAATCCTCATTACCTTTGCCAATGCAGACAAGAGAACCGTCACGCATATTCATAGGTATAATGCACTTTTCGCCTTTACGTGCAGAAATTGCCCCTTTACGAATAATGTTGTCATAACCAATATAGTTATGTACACTTTCAAATGAGTCATTAGATGCTTCTGCATAACCTTCATCTACAAGAAAATCTAAAAGCAAATCAATAATTAGTTTCCGGTTGATTTCCGCCCATCGCTGGCATAGACGCATATCGTGCAGATAGTCCTCCCGAAAATGTCCTTCCAGATAAGAGAGTTCTGCTGGAATTGTCGGTTTGCGCATTTTGAACGAATTATGAAGATTACGAATGACTTCCTGCAACTCACACTTTCGTCCTGCCTGTTTGTATTCTTCAATAAGACGGTTCTGTTTCTCCATCATTTCAGCCCAACCGGATTGACATTTTACAGCCAATTTTTGATATATTTCAGCCACTTGTTTACCTAGGTTTCGGCTTCCTGTATGAACTACCAAGTAACACTCACCTTGTTCATCCTTATCCAACTCGATGAAATGATTTCCACCTCCCAATGTGCCGATTGATTTATCCAGACGTTTCACATCTTTTAAATCACGGTAACAACGTATTTGCCGAATGATGCTTTTTGCTTCACTATACCTTTCCATATACTTCTGAGGTAAAGGAAAATATTCCTCGCTTCGGTGATTTCTACCAGAAGGAATAGCTTTCAATATATACTCGTTAAAAGCATGCAAATCAATTCTCTTTAAACTTTGAAATGGTTGGACGATTATACCACAACCTATATCCACACCCACGATATTTGGAATAACCCTTTCTCCCAAATCACCTGTGAAGCCAATTACACATCCTGCACCTGCGTGAACATCTGGCATGATCCGAATCTTGCAACTGCTGAATACATTAATAGACATCAATCTATTGACTTGTTCAATGGCACTTTCCTCCACGTTGTCAGTGAAGATTTTAACATCGTATCCTTCAATTGTTCTCATTATATTCCCGAATAACAGTTATTACCATCTTATATAAACCATATAAAGGGAGAAACAGAAGTATGATAAAACTTAGGAGATAAATAAAATTCTTTATTATAGGGTTCGATTTATCCCAATATCCATGATTCAATCTACTTCTAAGATTTTCCATATGACCTTTATCTCAGATATATTATGTGTTCAATCCATTCTCTACAAATAGAAGAGTACACGCCTCCAATCGGTACGAGATTAAGTATAAGCAATATGACGAATTGGCTAAAAACCAACAAGCATAGGGTTTTAATTACCCTATGCATTGATGTCTTACATTTCATACATTTACCCAATTTTTTCACAAATCAAGTATGATGCATTCATCTTTGATTTGTCAAAGTTTGTAGAGTACTTAGTGTTAAATGCTTTGGCTATAACCTCATGATATGAGACTACACCTAGTGGCGGAGTTGTTGTTGGTGTACTAAGTTCAATAAACATACCTTTTACTAACTGTTTGCCAGTACCCCAGTTCCAATTGTTTTTCGCAGAAATTCTCCAAAGTGTCATAATGATAAATGTTTTAATGTTAATTAAGCTGTAATTTCTGATATGATTTGTTTTTTGCGCTGCTCTACAATTTCATTCCATAATGATGATCGTTGTAATTTTGCAGCAGGAATGTACTCCTTGTATCTTTCATAAAATTCTATAGCTGAAACATTTGAGAATAGGTTGCTACGATAGTCATCTATTACTGTTTCCCAATCCCATTTATCTACAAATTTTTCCAGCAGTTCATTAGTTATACAGCAATTGCTTGATAATTCATTCCAGTTCCATTTTTCTTTAAATGTCTCTATGCAATTTTCTGTCAACACCTTCTCATCGGCATATCTAGATAGTTTATCCCAATTTATTCGATGCTTAAATTTCTGTAGCATTGGAATAGTCCACAAGATATTTCTGTTTTCAGACAACTCATTCCAGTCTATCTTGTCCTGGTACTTTTCCAATAGTTGTTCAGTCCAACATAAATCACCTGAAATTTCTTTCCATGCACCTTCATCTGCAATACGTTGCATAAATTCATTACTCAATGTTTTTGTTGCCATAAATACAATTTTTAGTGAAACATTTAATTAATTGCTACAAAGTTATAGATGAGGTATGCCAATATGGGGCACAAGCTGAATAAAATACCATATTTGTTTGAAATTATACGAGAGGGGGCAAATCAAGCCGGATTTTCCATTACGTGATTTAACATTAATACTATAATCACAGCAAAGTAAAAAGAAACCTCTGCCGTTTTAAGACAGAGGTTGTCAAAATCTTAGTTAAATGTTTTTTTATTCGTTCAGAATTGAAATAGCTTTGTTGGCTTGTTCTTCTGTTAAACCCTCGTATGGATTGGTCAATATAAAGTTGCTTAATTGAGAATCAAGAACAACATATTCATCATCTATAATGACATATCGTGTATTAGGTAGTCCTTTTTCAGATAACCAAGAAGATATTTCAAGTCCTTTGCAATGATGCATTTTATTACAAAAATCATCTAGAACTACATTTAGTAAGTACTCATCACTTGTTGTAGATGGTGTTATATCAATTATTCTACCTGGCAGGTTCCTAACATTCCATAATTCTTTCATTGCATCTAACCCTAAGTACTTCCATGATGACTCAACAACAATATGGGCATCAGTGGCATCAATAATTCGTTCCAATTGCTTGATTGCATTGGGATCAAAATAAGCGCCATGTTCATCCTGCCAAGGCTTACCCTGAAATTGGAGTAATCCTTGGTAATGTTCTGTGTTTAATACGCCATCAAAATCAAGAAAAATAATCTTCTTATTTAGATTACTCATGTTATATAAATATTTTCTTTATTCGCTTTCAAAATAAACTTGAATAACCAAACTCTTTAATATGTCCAATTCAGAAATGCATGGTAAAAAATGGGTTAACCATATTGCTGTCAGAAATGTCAATAATCACAAAATATAATGATTCCAAGTGGCACAATGCAGAGCGCCACCATGCTTGATAAGTGGTTGAGCAAAAACTTGTCTAATAACCTTATTATCAAATACGTTTTGGAACATTTTTAGTGCTGCCTTATCATTCTCTCCATCATGGTTCATAGATAATGCTGGCAATATAATAGCATTGTCAGTTTCAAGGTAGTTCATGTAACACCAACTATCCTGAGAAAGCATTCCCTTGTATTCCAGTTCCAGAATTTCGAATTGACTATTGAGAATCTTGCGAATTCGTGTTGAAAAGGATTTTCTTTTACCTTTCTCCAACTGATGATAATTATTGAGGAGGATGCGATCATCACCAAGCCATGCAATCATTCCATCCGAATGACCAAATGGTTCATTCATATCCCAAGGTAATAGAATTATTTCTGCTTGAAAAGCTTCTTCAAGTCGACAAAGCAAAGCCAAAGGACGCCAGTTGGGGTTCTCCGAGAAAATCTTATCCGTCATAACTACTTTATCGCCACAACGTACATAATTACCACCATCGAGAACAATATCCACATTATCTGAGATATTAATATTCAAATCCTCAATGGCCAATTCTTGCCGTGTGATGTATTTGTGATACTTTGGATCATCCCACAGATAATCAGGTTGAAAGTTAAAACCAACATACTTTCCTTCACCAATATGGATTGGCATGTAATCTCTACACCACACTTCTTTTGAGTATGGAAGAGTCTTTGGAGTGATGCCAAACTCAGACAAAACTTTATGAAGTTGATTATAGACATCCTTGTAATCCTTTTCTAACCAATCTGAAATATAAATTTCTTGTGTCATATTGTTATGTTTGAAATATTATCAATAAGTTCATTTAGCTTCTGAATAAAATCACATCTACTCTCTATTGCTTGTGTATTGAAGCAGAAGTATTTATCTGTATCGTTTTGTGCTTTTTCATTTCTAATCATATAACCTTCTTTATCTATCAGATAGACAAAATCATTGCGATACCATTGGAATCTTTGAAAATTGAATGTAAAATTAATATCAGAACCAAAAAGTAATGAAGTGTTAGTGATTTTATGTTCACTATTAATCTCTATACCCTCGGTATCAGATAATAAATTATCTCTTTTCTCACTATTCAAGAAAACACCTGTGCTACTTGGAAATATCGCCTTGTGGTTATGATAATCACGAATCCATGAATTGGGAATTTTGTCTCTAACAAAATCTAATAGCGATGTGTGTACAAGTTTATATATCGTTCGTTCTGCAAAATCTGTGGATTTTTCAAATGATGTAGTAGATTGGTTCTTTTCGCCAAGTAACAGATGGTGTATTGCTTTGCAATTATCACTATTCAAAAGATAATATAACCACGATTCTGGCTTGTTGTTAAATGTTCTGTGCTTCCACCATAAGACTTTCCAAAATGTATCAGCAGAATACCAACTCATCATCATCTTAAGCAAATTAGTGTTGCGATATGGAACTTGCATTGCAGAACCTTTTGATGGCGTTTCTTTTAAAAAATATTGTTTTGCATGTTCCAATTTTGAATCAAACGAGCTCCAATCTATCAAGCCATTTTCATCTTGGAACAAAAAGCGTATGCTTCCTTTGAAAAATGCGTATTGTTCGGCTTCTATTATAGCATCTTCCCAAGTTCTTCCATCATTACGAATATTTCCGGCAATAATTTGTCTAGCCTTATGAATTTCCTCATTCCACCTATTTGAGAAATCAGACGAACGTTCATCGAAAGTCATATTACTCAGGCTTTTGTACACATCATGAGAATCAAGCTTCTCTATATGTTCAATTGCCGTTCGGATTGCCATTGTACTTCTGATTTGCGCTCTACTGTCCTCACCTTGTCCAGAAATAAGATTCCAGACTACACGCATCCATCTTTTCATTGAAACATCATCATCATCGACTGTATCATCGTGATCGAAATACTTGCATATAGCGAAGAAAGCAATTCTTTGCACTTGATTCAGCGTGGACACTCTGAGAATTTTTTCATTAGCATTATTTACTATTTCGATATTATCGGTATTCTCATCTTCAACATATTGTGGTATAAACTTAAAACTATCATCCCATGAACAAGTCGGTATAGACCAATCTTTGGAAAACTTGCAGTAATTGTTTAGTACCTTTTGTAATTTCATAAAGAACCCGACAGGAATGCCATTTTCATATTTGTAATCGTCCAATCCTTGATAAGCAATTTTCGTATCATAATCATTGGGATTACGATTATTCGAATCGTTGAGATATCTATATGAAGAATTTTCGTTCTCTTGCGTAGAACCCTCATCACCTTTACCTATGTCAAGTAAATAAAGGTGAGGATTTTCTGATTTCTTAGCAATAAATAGTTCATTCCAAAAGAATCTATTCAAGAAGGCAAAGTAGATTTCATCTATTTGATTTGATTTATACAATTTGCCATTTTTATCATGTATACCCTTAGATTTATTACTCCAAAATATGTCAACCCAGTCTGTATCAAACTTGATAGGTATTCCTTCTATGGTATCCAGTAGAAGTCCCCATTCTTTTAGCTGCGTATTTTCGTATGTATTTTCTTCTGCACGTTTTGTTATGTAACCAACTAAGTCAGCCTTGAAATTTTCAAAACTAGTCAACTGCTTTCCACGGGCATTCATCTTGATATATAAGTCATCAGAAAGGCCAAAATCATGAAGTGGAAGATTATAAAATACAATGGGGCATAAAGACTCATTTGTTAACCTTTTCCAATAATTTTCATAGGTTTTCATTAATGCACACTTATCACCATCTTTGTCACACAACGATGGACATGCGAATAATTCTTCTATTCCGTCTATAATATCAGTTCCTTTTTTATCGGCTATTTTCGTACCACTCAACATCCTGAGCATTGACTGAATAGTAGGATCCTGTTTCCATGCTGAATAAAACCATGTTTGTTTTGTAATAAATCCAACAATATTGATGCCATTGAAGCGTTCAAAGTTTTGTGGAATACATAAACTCCGACAAAACTCTCTAGATGAAATCCTTGTTTCGTATGTAAACTTACGGAGTATTGCACAATTTTCTTCGTTTAATACACCTGCCCGTAAAGCTATATACCAATGTAATAACCATAGAGTGGTAAGTCGTTGTTGACCATCCAATGGATTAAGTTTGTCATTTTCTGTTGATCCGTATACGAAATCTAGCTTCATTTCAGAATCTTTATAAGGAGGCTCGTTGTCAAGTGCCTTTTTTAAATCGCCTAAAAAGTTCTTGCGAAGATTCTCCCTACCCAATCTTCCTTGTGCGTAATCACGCTGGATTATGGGAATTTCTATGTGATTATTTTTTAGAAAATTCCAAAAAGTGGTCTTTTTTGCCATATTAACAATCTAATTTGTTTATACATTCCTTTATATCATTTACATACCCTTCAGCATCAATATTTTTTGTCCAATAATTGGCATCTGACATTATTGGTGAATAATATTTCATGAAAACTTGCTTTGTGCAAAGAGGTACAAATGAAGATCCTGCTTTTTCTTCTCTTATAAATTGCAACTTTCCGTCCTTAGTCATCTTGGGAATGGAAATCTTAATTCCTTTGTCTTTACCAATAATAACTTGGCGCTTTCCTGAGAATAGAGCATTACCATAACTTCTGTTTGTAGAAGAATCTAATAGAGTGTAGTTCCAAATTCTATTCTTCTCTTCTGGAGTCCAATCATCAGTTTGTGGGAAATGATTCTTTATTTCGTGAAAAAGTTTATTTCTTTGCTCTTCATTGACTTGCTCAAAAAAATCATGAATTTTTGTCTGCATCTCTTTATCTGCACTTAAGTACACATTCAATAACCATTGCTTTTGTGTCATCACATCGTCTTCTTCATTTGTCGTATTGGAATTGATGTGCTCTACATCCCAACTTTCAATTTTGTATAAATGAAATGGGAATTTGTGGAAAATTCCTATTTGATACCTTACGTTATCAAGGTTATTCTTATTTTGATTGACTATAGTCTGTATATTATGAAAAAGAAGAATGGGTTTACATTTTCCTTTGTCACTACCATCCGCTTTGTATTGGTAATCAAGTGGAGGACACTTTTTTATCTCACCAGCAATCTTTTTCTTTAGTCCAATCATGAAATAGCTTTTATCAGCAGAAGCATTCCATTCCGCAACAAGATTGTGAATAGTATGTCCATGTACAATCAAATAACCTACATAGTGATAGAGTTCCAAATCCTCATACCACTCCTTGAATGTTTGAAAATATGCTTTCACTTCATTCCAGCATTTCTCAATACTTGATTGGTCTGAATGGAAATATTCATAAAAGTATCTAAAAGTTCTATAGTCATCAGAACCTATCATTCCGTATTTTTCATCATTTAATCCCAATTTATTCTGTTCGCAAATCAAATCAAATATAAAGTCTATTCTCGTAGGGCGGCTATAACCTTTTTCATTTAAGAACAGCCAGAACTCATCGTTTTGCAACGTATATTCAGTGTTGTCCCATTCGCTTGCTATTTCTTGCTGCCTCAATTTTAGGTGTTTGTCGTCTGAGACCCGGAAGTTTGAGCGATTCAAGAACAGGGCCTTGATAAGTTCTGCGTTTGTAAGCGATATTTTTCCGATGTTGAGACGAGTGAAGACTTTGATAGAATCTTCATCTACGGTCTCATACCAAACCACCCTTGTGCGATGGATAAATTTGGACTGAAAATCGTTGTTATCAAAAGTATCGCCCTGTTTACACGCCCATTTGTGAATTGTGCTGTAGGCCTGCTTCATATAGAAGTAGTCAATATAATCTTTGAATTCTTTTCCTGGGGTTACTGCTTCTTGGTCTTCATTGATTTCCAGATTTTTTAAGAAATCGTAACTATCTTTTCTCGTTGCATAGCTGATTGTTGGTAATGGAGTCTTTCTTTTTCCATTCCACATCTCGTTGAAATAATGAATGATTAAATATATTGTGGTTAATCGCTGCTGTCCGTCAATCACTTCATACCAATCTTCTTCCTCGGTTGCTTCGTCACAGCATGTATCCGCTTTTTTCACCTTCTTAACCACTAGAGGCTGTAGACAATACCATGTTCCTTCATCTGAGTTATTGACACTCTCTGGTCTGAAATCGTTGATGTCATTCAGTAGGTCTTCTACCTGTTGGTCATTCCATCTGTAGCCACGCTGATAACTTGGTATGAAGAATTTCAATCCAAGAAGATTACTAACCGATTTCATTTCAATTATATTTTCAACCATATCCATTATTATATTATAGTGTAATTATTAAATACAATAGTTAGATGTAAAGCAATTATAGAATATTTCTTGCTATCCAAGCACAAGCTTCTGCATCCGCAAGTGCATGATGATGTTTATTCAATTTATGACCACATAACTCAGAGATGGTGTGTAATTGATGACTTGGGGCATCTGGAAATGCACACAACGCAGCCTGATAGGTGCAGTAAAACTCATAATCGGGATAATCCATTTGATAGGTACGAAATACAGCCTTCAAACAACTTTCATCAAAAGATTTATTATGTGCTACAAGAGGTAATCCTTCTATAAGTGGTTCGATTTGTTTCCAAACTTGAGGAAATACTGGAGCCTGATCAGTATCATTTCTTGTAATTCCATGTATTTGAGTACACCAATAGTTGTAATAATTTGGTTCTGGTTGAATAAGTGAATAAAATGAGTCAACAATTTCCCCATTTCTTACTATTACAACACCAACACTACAGACACTTGTACGCTCATTATTTGCTGTTTCAAAATCTATTGCTACAAAATTATCCATATATTAGTTGTTATATTTATTCGACATTCTTTTAATCTTACCTGCTATCTCTTTTCGCAACCATAATGGCTCAAGCACTTCTATATCCTCACCGTTCCATAATATTTCTTGTTGAAAATCGTATGCTGGGCGTAATTTTAGTTCAAAAATGCTGTATTCTTCTGTAATCTCAATCTCTTGTTGGCTGTGATGTAGAGGTAATGAACGTAAATAATTAGCTTGGCCGGCAGAAACTTTTAATTTAACAGTTTCCATTGTAGTTCCATCACCTGCTATAACACCATAGCATTCTTCAAAATATTCTGTTGCATTAAATGAATCTGGCATTTTGAACCTTTTGTCTGTACAAATGCTCATTGCTTGGATTCTATCCAAAGCATATATCAATAACTTGTTATAATAAGGACTTCTTGCAATTAAATACCACCTCTGCTTGAATAGTTTTACACAATAAGGTTCTACATCAAATGTATTGCTTTCACCACGCCAATAACTTTGGTATGTCATTTTGATAAGCTGACCTTGTTTCATTGCTTCAATAATATCATATAGGTATTCTTGTCCAGATGGAATTTCTTCAAGCAATATCCTATCTTTCATGTGTTGATTATCTATAAGTACATTACTTACAGAAATGGTATTCAATAACCAATTACGAATGTTACAACCTTTTAATTCATGAGCATTTGCTATGTAATAGTGGTATCCTCCTTTACGTTCGCATTCAATGATTAATCCAAACATTTCTTCAGCTGCGATTCGCCATTTGTGAAATGTTCTTAGAGCCAGTTCTATGCCCTCACTTAAATCATTAGCTAGCCACTTTTCGTTTATCTCTTCAAAAGTGATTTTCTTAGCTTTATATATAGTCTCGACTAACCAGACGTATTTATTTAATAGATTCTTGGCCATAACTGAAAATAT